>Ga0194124_10000812_pt1 | contig 44163 bp, 37 predicted proteins | sample TA2KigCas0mmetaG_FD_148605 | JGI IMG/M metagenome (GOLD analysis project Ga0194124, IMG submission 148605) | Freshwater microbial communities from Lake Tanganyika, Tanzania - TA2015031 Kigoma Deep Cast 0m | ecosystem: Environmental > Aquatic > Freshwater > Lake | place: Tanzania: Lake...
AACGTCCTCGGCGCGATTCGAACGCGCAACCTTTGCCTTCGGAGGGCAACGCTCTATCCAATTGAGCTACGAGGACCCTGTTTTTTTGATTCTATCGCAGTCGCCTACCCTTCGCCGCCTTGACTCGCGGAGCCCCACCATCCGACCCCACCGTGACGGTCCCCTCTCACAGACCAGACGGGCAACGGAGCACCTTTCGTGCCATGGTGTGGCTCACCATTCTGAACTCCTTTGCGACCGGCATTCTTTGGAACGGTCTCGGTTTCATCACTGACTCCGTCTACCGCTTTTCGGAAACAGAAACATATGCGCTTTTCATTGCAGCAGGCGCTGCCTACACGGTCACCGCCTTCCTCACCGGGAGCATGCTCCGACGATTCACATCTCGGCTGAACGCCCGCCATGCGATGCAGTGGCTCTTCATCATTCAGGGTGCCGTGGCACCCCTGGTCTATGTGGGATCATCGAGCATCGGGCTCGTGGCAGTCGCTCTGACGACAAGCATGACGGGAGCTGCACTTTGGCCCGTCGTTGAGTCATACATCGCTGCTGGTCGATCTGCGAGTGAAGTTCGCAAAGCACTCGGCATCTGGTGTCTTGCATGGATGGGGTCCGTCACTGCTGTGCTTCTCTTGATGGCACCACTGCAGGGAGGCAGTGGCTGGTTCGATCCACGGCTCAGCGTGTTTTCGATCTTGCCTTTGAGCGCCCTCTCCATATGGATCATCCGCAAGGTGCCCGATCATCCCGAGCATCACCACACGGAGCCGGAGGCGCATGATGCGCGCGACCGAGCATTGCTTGCCTCAGCGCGCGCCCTGTTGCCTGCGTCGTATCTCCTGGTCGGTGCTCTCAGTCCCCTGATGCCCTATCTCCTCGCGCGAATGGAGGTCGAACCGCACAGCCAGACTCCACTGACCGCCACTTGGCTCGCCCTGCGCACATTGACGGCCGGGATACTCGGCGTGCTGGCGTTCTGGCACGGGCGATGGGGAACGCTGCTGCTCGGCGGCGGGCTCCTTGCCGGTGGCTTCGCTCTGGTCGTTGGGGTGCCTTCGCTGTTTGCCATCACAACAGGTTTGGCGCTTTTTGGGATCGGACACGGCATTATCTATTACGCGGCGATCTACTACGCCCTACGCGTTGGCAACGCCGAAGTCGATGCGGGTGGTGTTCATGAAGCGCTGATCGGTCTCGGCTATGTGCTCGGTCCGCTCGCAGGTCTTGGCGGGCATCTGCTCGGCGGCGGCGGATGGACCGTCCTGCTGCTCTGGTCTCTTCTGGGCTTGTTCGCGATCCCTGCACTCTTGCCGTGGTGGCGTGAACGGCAGGCGAACCGCCATCAGTCAGTCGCGAGCCGCTGACTTTGCGCCGCTGATCCTCTGCAGCGCGGCGAGCGCACGATCTCGTGCGGTCGGATGATCCACGATGGGCTGCGGGTAACTCTCGCCAAGCACCACGCCGCTCGATGCAAGCACCATCGGCGGGGCCTCCCACGGCTGGTGAATGAACTCACTCGGAACCTTCGCCAGTTCTGGCACCCACGTCCGGACGAAGTCGCCATTCGGATCGAACTTCTCGCCTTGCAGTATCGGATTGAAGATTCGGAAGTAGGGCGCCGCATCAGCGCCACAGCCTGCGCTCCATTGCCATCCAAGGGTGTTGCTTGCAAGATCTGCATCGCACAGCGTGTCCCAAAACCACTTCGCGCCCTCCTCCCACGACTGCAGCAGATGCTTCACGAGAAAGCTTGCGACAATCATTCGCACGCGATTGTGCATCCAACCCGTCGCCCAGAGCTGACGCATGCCAGCATCAACGATTGGGTAACCCGTCTGCCCGCGTTGCCACGCACGCAGATGCGCCGTGGATGGCTTCCATGGAAACTTCGCAAACTCCGGTCGAAGCGGCTTTGTCGCGGTGGACGGAAAGTTCAGCAGCACATGCGCGGCAAATTCTCGCCACAGAATCTCTGCAAGGAACTTCGACGCGCCAGAGGACTTTCCCGCACCACTGCGTGACACCTCGTTCCAAACGCGGCGCGGTGACAGCTCACCCCAGTGCATGTGGGGACTGAGACTCGACGAACCGTCTTGTGCAGGGAAATCGCGCGCTTCGCCATAACTCTGCACGGGACCCGCGATGAATGCAGCCAGCCGCCTTTGTGCGCCGCGTTCGCCAGGTGTCCACCGCGTGCGCATGATGCCCGCCCAGTCGATGCGCGGCAGCAAGTCGAGTGACTCCAGCTTTGTCCCCGTGGGACTCCGTGGTACTGAACGCAACATGCGGGGCGCCGCAAGCGGATCGCCAATCACGGTCTTCGCTCGCAGCGACTTGGCGAAGGGTGAGTACACCTTGTAAGGAACGCCCGTGCCGGTCCGCAGGGCATGCGGATCGTGCAGCAGTGCTCCTGCATGCGCAGCAAAGGAAACGTCGATCTTCGCCAAGGCTGTTCGAACGCGTTCCTCCTGTGCAGTCCCCGCGGGCTCGAAGCGCCGGGAGCAGTGGACGCTGCCCGCCCCCACCTCCCTCGCAAGTGCCACAAGCACGTCCGGCGCTGCCCCACGCATCAGCAGCAGGGTCACGCCAAGTTCGCCAAGCTGCTTTTCCAAGGCTGCAAGGGAGTGGTGCAGCCACCACCGCCCCGCGCCGCCTGCAGCCCACTCTGCCTCTGCCGCATCATCGAGGATGAAAACGGGCTGAACGGCACGCCCGTTCGCAGCCGCCGCATGAAGGGCGGGGTGATCGTCCACGCGAAGGTCCTGTCGGAACCACAGGATGGCAGGCTTTTGTTCCTGCGTCATCGCATCCGCCCCAGTTCAAAGCGAAGCGCAGACTCAAGATCAGAAAAGAGAAATGGATACCCACTCGCGGACAGCGCGGCTGGCTTCACCCATGAACCACCCAAGAGGAGTTCTTCGCCCATCGAACCAAAGACGAGTCGAACAATGGGCGCTGGCAGTGGCGCGATGCATGGCCGACGAAGAACTCTCGCCAGCGTGCGCGCAAACTCCATCTGCGCAACGGGCGCTGGCGCAACGGCGTTCACGGGTCCGTGCAGTGCCGGCGTTTCGATGCTCCAGTGCACAGCTCGCAAGAGGTCGTCGATATGAATCCATGACATTCCCTGCTCACCGCTTCCGACCCGTCCACCTGCGCCCAAGCGGAAGGGCAAGAGCAATTTGCCGAGTACACCGGAGCGCGCCTGCAGCACGATGCCGATGCGGAGATTGACTGTCCGAATGCCGCGCTCGACTGCCGCAGATGCTGCATCCTCCCACGCCGCCGTGACATCTGCGAGGAATCCATCACCCCGCGACGCAGACTCGCTCACGGCAGGACTTGATCGGTTGCCATACCAACCGATAGCCGAGGCACAGATGAGTGCCTTTGGCGGGGTTCTTAGTGCCGCGATCGACTGACAGAGTGATCGTGTGCCGTCCACACGACTCGATCGAATGCGCTCCTTGCGCTGAGTCGTCCAACGTCCCGAAGCGATGTTCTCCCCCGCTAGATGAACCACCGCATCGATCCCCGAGAGCGCATCGGCATCCCACGGACCATTGGGATTCCAGCGGATTTCATCGCTCCTGCTCGGTGCCTCGCGCACGAGCCGAATCACGCGGTGCCCGGCGGTGGTGAGAAATGCGCTGAGGGCACTGCCCACCGCACCACTCGCACCAGTGATCGCGATGACACGCCGAGGGCCGCTGGCGAAGCGCGCATGCCACGACAGATCACTTCGAGTCCGGTGATGGCGGAACGCAAACATCTGGCGCAGGGGCGCCGTCCACATGCCGCGCGGCGTGATTGCGCCAAGCGAGGCCGGTGGCGAGAAATCCACCGTATCTCGAAGCGTGCTCGAATCGGAAGACACGGCGATGAAGTCGTGTCGATGCACCCAGTGGGCAAATGGCCCCCGCAGCGAGCGATCCGTGAATCCAGCCGAACGATCCACGGCTTCGTGGCGGGCTGTCCACCGCAAACCAAGCGGCGCACCGATCTGCATTTCTGTGATCGATCCATCGGCAAGCGGTTCATTGTGGAGCACACGGACGGGCTGCCACGGAGGAATGAGCCGGCGGATTGCCCCTGGAGCGAAATGCCAGGCTGCCAACGCTTCCCTCGCAACTGGAACTGGGCACTCTTCTTGGTAGCGAATGATCTTCAGAATGGGCTCCGTTCTTGCGCCGCGAAGTCTAGGCACCACCCCGGACAGCTCCCTGCGCGGCATGCCGTCCGCTTCTATCCTTGCTGCCCATGCAGGGGCTTCCCAATCCCGAGTCGTGTTTCGCAGAGCGGCTGAGTCAGGCACAGCGTGGCATCACCCAACTTGCCGCACTCAAAAGCGACGTGATCCGCTGTGCACAAATGGTCCAGCAAACGCTCCGCGATGGGCGGTCTGTGATCACCTGCGGCAACGGCGGCAGTGCTGCAGAGGCGCTTCACTTCGCCGAAGAACTGTCTGGGCGCTACCGCTCGAACCGACCTGCACTTGCGGCACTCAGCTTGAGCGCCGACCCGACCGCGCTCACATGCATCGCCAACGACTTTGGCTTTGATCAGGTATTCAGCCGACAAGTGGAAGCGATTGGGCGCAAAGGGGACGCGCTCATCGTTTTGTCGACTTCCGGCAACAGTCCCAACATCTTGCGTGCACTCGATGTCGCGCGAGCACGCGGGCTGCGTACCGTGGGGCTTCTTGGGCAAGATGGCGGGAAGGCGCTGTCCCTCTGCGATATCCCGCTCGTGGTACGCGGCGTCGACGGTGCCGCGGTGCAGGAAGTGCACCAAATGATCATCCACATCATTTGCGAGACTCTCGAGCCCACGAACCCATGACCGAGCACTTGGGCGATGCGGAGCGAAGAATCGCGCGACACCCTCCCCAGAACCTAGGATGACTGCATGCGCGGACCCCGCCTCCACTTCCTGATCTGCCGACTCGTGGTCCCTCTCTGGCTTCTGGCCGGAGCGAGCTACAAACTGTGGGAGCGAAATCCGAAGCTCCTTCCCCCACCCGTTCTCAACACGGTGCTCGCACTGGATCCATTCATCTGGCTCGATGGTGCAGCGTGGATGGATTCTGCGCTGCGGCTGATCGTGAGCACGGAGTTCATTCTTGTGGGCGTCATGCTCGCGATGCCTCGATTGGCCCGCCCAGTCTGCATCGCCGTTCTTGCGCTCTTCTGCACGATTCTTCTTTCCGTGATCGTTCCCGAGTTCCAAAAGGGCGGCTTCGCGCAGGCTTGGAAGGGTTCATGCGGCTGCTTTGGGGCAAGCGGACCGAACCCAGTCATCATGCTTGGCATCGATGCAGTGCTTCTCGCTTTGGCGCTGCTCGCACGGCCTCGCCCCTCAACCGTTGCGTTGCCGCGACTTTTCGGTCTTGGCAGTGCGGGCATCTTGACACTGCTGGCCGTCAGCGTCGTTTCGTTTGTCCCTGATCGGACAGCGATTGTGATCGAGGACGCACCCCCTTCCGAGGGTTCGAAGGCAGCGGAAGCACTGCCCTCGACGACCCAAGTCGATCCACCGATGACGGCAGCAACGACCTCCACCAAGGCGTGGCCGGCGCGCCCGACCACGGCACAGCCCTACTACATTCCCGATTTCGTCAAGTGGAAGGGAGCACGCCTCGATTCACAGGAGATTGCACTCCTGATCTCACCTCCGCCACCCGATGACATCAACAAAGGCAGTTGGATCGTCATGCTCTACCGAGAGGATTGCGATCATTGCCATGAGATCCTCCTGAACCATTTTTCGGGCAATCTCCCCATTCCAGTGTTGGCCATCGCGATTCCCGACACGGATCCAGCGGCAGCGCTCGAAATGCCCTGCGGACAGTGTCAACTGCGAAAACTGGTCAAGGGACCGGACTATGTGCTGACAACACCCGTCCTGCTGCGACTGCAGGACGGTGTCATCCAGGAATTGGTGACGGACCATGCAGACACCGATGGCATCCAACGCGTCACAGCCCCCTGAAATCCCACGCGCAGGCCGAGTGCTTCGCATCGGAGGGTTTCTGCTCTTTGCGTTCACCGCAGGGCTTTGGATTGCCGGTGGTGCCACGCGCCTCCCCTTTTGGCTTGGCACCGCGGGGCAGCGCCTTGGACTGAACGAGATCCGAACGACGCAGATGGCGATTGGTTTTCTTCTGGCGAGTGCCGCCACGCTCGCCTTTGCTGGCACTCGTGCACGCGCCGGGCTCGCCATCGCCCGCACCCTCCTGGTCATCTTCGCGTTTGTATCGGTCGCAACAATCGCTTCCGAGTTTGCACGTCCTGCAAGCGGATCGCTCCTCACTGCACTGGCATGGCCCGTTGCGGCAGCAGCAGCTGCCCTTCTGCTCCACCGGGTGGCAGATGGCGTTGGAAAAGGCACCACAGTGCCCTTCCGCTCGCCAGGCCTGATGTTGGTAGCGCTCATTGTCCTCTGGACAGCAAGTCTGGCAGTGGCAAGCCGCGTGCCAATTGAAGCGTCTGACCGCCCTCCGCTGAAGAATGCGACGAGCGACGACTCCATCGTTCTCGACCCCGTGTCTTGGCAGGGACGCACACTTCCGGACACGCCGCTCTCGCGCATCCTGCCCCTGCTGACGCCGCTCACGCTCGAGGGCGACTCTGTCATCGTTCTCTACAACCCATCCTGCGGGCACTGCCGCGAGCTCTTTGAGAAGCACTTTGCCACCGCCGATCCACGTCGGCGGGTCATTGCGGTGGAAGTACCTCCTCCGCCCGGCGTGATCGCCGCGCCGGGTGATGGACTCGGCCCCGTACCGTGCGAGGACTGCGAAAGACTCGAATTGCCTGCAGGCAAGACCTATCTGCTCAAGCCGCCCACCATCGCCGTGATGCGCGATGGGCGCGTCATCTGTGCCACGGACAACGATCACGACACATGTCTCGCGCTCCTGGCGGCTCCGACTCCCGCCAAAGCAGCAGCCCAGTAGCAACGCGCTACACGTCGCGCATGGGGGCACCAGGCAGTGCACCTGGCAGCACCAGATCTCGCGCGCGCACATCGAGGCGCACGGCACCATCGGTGAATGAGCGTGGACGCATCTCGCGGTCCTCTGCAGCGCGTGCAACGGCACGCAGTGTGCGTGGTGCGACACCCGATTCGCGGAGCAGTGGATGGAATGCCAAGATCGCGGCAGCACGCTGCGCACCCACCTCGCGTACCACACTCCGTGGGATGCGCTGCGAAGACCAGGGTGCGCGGGAAGCGATCTGAGACAACGCCCATGCACCGTCGCGTGCAAGATCGGCCATATCCACCGCGTGCTGCGCAGTGCGTGGCCAACGTGCACGAAGGAGCGGCGTGACATGCATCCGCAGCCAACCTCGCGCAGACTGTTCGCTCACATTGGAACGGTCCTCCCGCCAAGACAGATCGCAGCGTTGGCACAGCGACTCAAGTTGAGCGCGCGTACAGCCAAGCGCAGGACGCACGAATCGAACACGCGACTTTGGAGATGCCGGGCGCGACCACGGGATGAGCGCCAGACCTCGGTGTGCAGTTCCACGCCCAAGCCGCATCAGCAGCGTCTCGAGCACGTCATCTGCATGGTGTGCAAAGAGCACTGCCGCTGCACCCGACTCTGCAGCACAATGCTCGAGCGCAGCAAGGCGCAGCCGTCTTGCGCTTGCTGCAAGACCGCTTCGGTCCTTTGTGGGGTGCACGTGGACAATCTCAAGCGGAACGCCAAGCTGCGCGCACAGACGTGCACAGTGATCGGCATCCGCATCGGCATCTGCCCCACGGAGATGGTGATGGACATGCACTGCACCCGCCAGTGTCGGAGCGTTTCGACCACCGCTCCAAGCCCATGCGCAGAGCAAGAGCGCAGTCGAGTCCACACCGCCACTGAGGGCGACGAGCACCCGGTCCCCCCCACCGATCCCGCAACGCTCCCGCAGGGCTGCACGTGCACGCAGGGACGCGCCTGCACGCCGAACATGGCAACGCAATCGACGATCGGTGGCGTTCACACACTCATGCTACGGCGCTTCGCACTCGATTCTGCGGACGCTTGATCTGAGCGACATGCTGTGTTCGAGTTGAAGCGGATGTTGTTGCGGCAGTCCCAAACACCGCACCGTGTACGGCGGCGATCATCTCAGCAGGATCGTGCGCTGTCGCTGTCGCGCCGATTTCTTCGGCAAGACCCTCTGCGCGCGCAAACACGCCAGCGCCACAGATGACTGGCACGCTCTGGTTGCGGTGAATCTCTCGCAATCCATCGATGAGCTCACGAATGCGTGGCGCGTCACTCGCCGCCGCGGCAAAGACAACCACTGCGTCTGGCTTGCGCTGCGCAACCTCTTGCATGATTTCATCCTTGGCGACACCGCCGGCGGCAAACAGGACTTCATAACCGGAAGCTTCGAGCAAATCGGCACAAAGCTGGCCTGCCGTGTCCTCAGACTCTTCCGGTCCACACACGCAGAGCAGCCGTCGACCATTGCGCTGGGACTGGCTGTATCGAGCCTGTGCCTGATCCACGAGCATTCGCAGAATTCGTGTTGCGTATCGGTAGGCGAGTGCAGTCAGTTGATCCTGACGCCACATTCGGAAGATCACCTGCATCGAAGGCCAGTAGAGACGCTGCGCAATCTCGGTCGCCGAGACACCAGCCGTCTCCAACTGACTGTGGAGTTCGCGCACTCCGGCGCGGTCGCCACTGACGCAGAGTTGAAGAAGTCGTTCCGTGGTGAGATCGATGTTGAGAGTTTGACTCATGGTGCATGATGGATCGTCCACCTAGCGCAATCGCGGCAAGCACACCGCAAAGGTCGCTGTCTCAGGCGTTATTCGCTCCTCGTCGTTGCGCTTATCAGCCTCCGATCGAACAGCGCCTAGGATGTTTGTGTGGCTTTGCCGAAGGCACCTACCGATATGGGAACAGCCCCCGCCTCGAAAAGAGAAAAGGCGGCGTGGGATGATCAGACTTTGCAGGGTGATCCGCACCGCCGCGACGACAAAGCGCAGCGAGTGCAGGCCATGTTTACGGCGATTGCCCATGCCTACGACATCAACAACCGACTGCATTCACTCGGGCTGGATCAGTCTTGGCGCCGCCGAACTGTCCGCTTGGTAGAGCCGATCCCCGGCTCCCGCGTGCTGGATGTTGCCTGCGGAACAGGCGATCTCACAGAGGCGTTCGCGCGAGCCGGTGCGGCCGAAGTGATAGGGCTCGATTACACGGCGGCAATGCTCGATCATGCGAGAATGAAGGCGGCGAAGGCAGGCGGAACCGTCGCAAATATCCGTTACCTGCAAGGCGACGCGCAGAGCCTGCCCTTCGCGGACGCATCATTTGACATCGTCAGTATCGCGTTTGGCATCCGAAATGTCGCAGATCCGTCCAAGGCACTCGCAGAGTTCCGCCGAGTGCTGACCCCCGGTGGCCGCCTGGCGATCCTCGAGTTCAGCCGCCCAAAGGCCGGGCTTGTTCGCTTTGTGAGCGATCTCTACACCCAGCGCATCATGCCGTGGACCGCAAGTCTCATCGCCCGAGATGGGTCGGGTGCATACCACTACCTCCCGAAGTCCGTCGAGACATTTCTCGATCCGTCCGCACTGTCGACACAACTTTGTTCCGCAGGATTCGTGCATGTCACGGCGCACCCCATGACGATGAACACATGTACCGCACTGATCGGACGCGTCGTCTCGTGATCACAGGTCGCTATACTCGGCTCGAACATGATCTTTGACGTAATGACCCGCGCATGGCACTCGCCAGAGCAGCTCGGTTTCGAGCTCGCCGAGGGTGTCCGGCAGGCCGGACGCCGGACGGGAGGTCTCGATGCTTCCATCGGCGGACATGCCCGAGCCATGGAGCAGATTGGCTGCGTCCTCGTGCACGGTTTTCGCTCACACGCGCTCTCCGCCACGGTTCCAAACGAGTTCATTGCGGAAGTTGTCGCGCGCCAACCCAACCGCGCTGCTGGTGTCGCCGGCATAGATCCCGTCTCCCCGAGTTGGAACGATGATCTCGAACGTGCCAGAGCGCTAGGGCTCGCGGCAGTCAGCATTTCGCCGACCGCTCAGGGCTTTCATCCAACCCATTCCGCCGCCATGCGTTTCTATGAACGCTGCTCAACGCTTGGACTCCCGGTGTTCGTGAGTCGGCCTGGCATGCGGACGCCGACCATGATCTTCGAGTACGAGCGGCCCACAGCTTGGGATGAAGTGGCTCGAACGTTTCCCGCGCTGAAGGTCGTGCTCTCGGGGCTCGGACATCCGTGGGTCGATGAGACGATTGCGCTGCTCGGCAAGCACCCCGGTATTTACGCAGAGACAAGCGGTCTGGTATCGCACTCGTGGCGTCTCTACACCGCACTCCTCCAGGCGTTCGAAGCAGGTGTCATTGACAAGATTTTCTTCGGCTCCGGCTTCCCCTTTGTGCTCCCTTCGACGGCGGTCGAGTCGATCTACTCGCTGAACGCCTACTCGCTTGGAACTCCACTGCCATCGATTCCACGTGCCGCGCTCCGAGCCATCGTGGAGCGCAACCCGGTGACCACGCTCGGCATCCGTGCGCCGCTTGCGATTGGTCAGGGAGACACCCCCGACTCCGATTCTCCCTCCCAGACAACGCAAGACACTGTCCTCTGAACCACCGCAATTCCTCTGGGGGAAATGCGCAAGTTGACCTGAGCGTTGGAGGTACATTTGCAGCCGTGCAGCGATGCGTGTGGCGATCTTCTTTCGTCCTGATGACGCCTCTCGCTGCCAGTTTGCTCCTTGGCGGCTGTGGCGTGACGGCCCCAGAGAGACTCGAGTGCACGTCCATGGGAGACACTCCTCGAACGCTCCCTGTGGCGGATGGACGGACCACCTACACACTCGAACTCGCCAACACGGAGTTCCTTCGCAGCAGTCTTTCCCCTGAGCAATTCGATGAGTCGCCGATACCGGACGGCTATGTTCTGCATGCTGAACTGATGTGGGTTCCCAAGGCCGGCAAGACCGCCATCGACCCGCAAGCGACGAATGTCTCACTTCGGCTTGTGGTGATCTCGGGTGGCGAACTGGGTTTGTACGGCGGAGGTGGATTCGCGTGGCCGCAAGGTGAGCCGGGTGCAGCCCAGTACGGCATTGATCTCGTCGGCTCCAACCTCACGCTGTTGTCTGCCACTTCGGGCTTCGTCGATCTCCTCAGTCCATCGCAGATCACGGGGCGCTTGACCGCAGACCTCGATCCCGAGATGACGCGGCAAGTCCGACGTGCGGCGAGTCAAGCAGTCACGAACGCGCTCAAGCGCGTGCAGTGGGTTGGTCCAAGCGCGAGCGCACGCTGGCCCTGAAGAACCCAATGGAAAGACAACTGCACCCCTAGCGAGGCTCGTGAGACCGTTGGGTCACGCGGACCGCGATCTCTCGCATCCCCTCCGTGCAAGGCGACACGGGCGATGGCATGTTGGACAACTCGATCAATCGCAAATCCGTGTACTCCCAGTTCGGCGGCGCATCGGGTTCTCCCGCCAATTCGATGTCATGGACGATCTCCCAGTTCCCGGCAACCCCATCAAAGAGGAGTGCCTGCTGCCGCGCTGGTGATGCCGCAGCGAGAGCACACTCTTCCATCAATTCCCGCACAATCCCGATACTCGGATCCTCCCCAGGTTCAGCAGAACCACCCGGAGCGAACTCCCATGTCCCCGGATAGGTGGCGCACGCCAACGCTCGACGGCCGACGAGACAGCGGCCATTTCTGTGCGCGATCGCCTTCACACCGAGCCCATGAAATCCGGTTGTCACCCCGGTCGAGCGAACGGCACCCATTCGATAGGTGGTCTGCACCACATGAATCGTGGCGCCGCCATGCCCATCCCGCTGAACCGCAGTCACATGCCAACATGGACCATCAACAAGACGTGGATTGCGCTCACACAACAGTGACCACGACGCATCGATTGCGGCCGGATCGCACTGCGGCAACCAAGGGGTCGATGAGATGGCAATCCGCGCGGGTCGGCGGAGCCAAAGGATTCGCGGTGTGTCCGTATTCATGGAATGGAGGCCTCGCGGCGGCTCTCATTGTCGCCGCAAGCAGCCGAGTGAGCGGTGTGACGGCCCCGTGGACTCATGAAATCTTGGATCAGTAGGCCATGCGGATCCCCCACCATATGGTGGGGCAAATGGTCACCGAATACCCAAGCAGTTGTATGCGAGGCCATCACGCCGCTTGAAAATGATCCGATCCTGCGGCGAAAAGTCCTGAAATGACCGCAGTCTGCGGCGATTTCAATCCGATAGTGACTTCCATGAACCGCGTATTCAACTCAGGCACAGTGGACAGCCTTGTGGAATCGATCATTGCCATCAACCCAGGTGCAGACCGCGACTGGCTGGTGACCTTTGACGCCTACGACCTCGCTCGCTACCTGCAGCATCTTGAGTGCGCTCTTGAACCGCGTGAAAGCGCGACACCATGGGAACGCCTTGGCGACACTCCAGCGATCGTGAGCCGCACCGCCGCCTGACGGACGTTCCCCCCCCTGCTATTCGGGGCTCTTCCCGAGCAAACTACTCATTCGGCGCTTGAGAAGCCGAAGCGACAGCAGCCCGCGAACACGCGCGAGCAGTTCAACCTTATTGACAGGTTTCGAAACGAAGTCGTCGCAGCCGGACTCCACGGCTCGCTCCATATCGCCAAGCTCGTGCAGCGCTGTCACCATGATGACGACCGTATCTCGCGTGGCGGGGCTCTGCTTGATCCGCTTGCAGACGTCGAAACCCGAAACTCGTGGCATCATGACATCAAGCAGCACCAGATCAGGGCGCTCTGCCTCGATGCGCGTCATTGCCTCGGCGCCATCCTGCGCAAGCACAATCTTGCAAGGCAGCGACTCCATGTAGGCCTGAATCAACTCCAGATTCTGTGGGTTGTCATCCACGATCAGGACCTTGCCCTCGGACAGATCGACATCGTGGCTCGGCTCAATCTCGGTAGGCGGTTGACTCGCTGCCATGCCGCCAATGGTACGCGCGGTGGCACCTAAGCCGATGCGTTTGCGGAAAATCGGTCGTCGATCGCACGTACAGCAATCTCGACTGGGTGGAGCGCCGTTCGCCCACAACCATCATGAATCTGGTGGCGGCAGCTCGTTCCGGGGGCGGCCACAAGTGATTCAGGTGACTGCGCCAACTTGGGTAGAAGATCGAGTTGTGCAATCTGCTGGGAAAGCGGATAGGTCTCCGCTTTGAATCCAAAGCTTCCGGCCATACCGCAGCAGCCAGTCTGGAGGACGCTCGCGCGGTCGCCAAAGATGCGACGAAGCAGCCCGTGCGATGTCGGCCCCCACAGCGCCTTTTGGTGGCAGTGCGCGTGCAGGACGACGTGCTCCGCCGGCTCCATGAAACGCGGCCGGCGTGGGTGCCGATCCCACGCAAGATCGATCCACTCTTCCGCCATCCACGTTCGGGCGGCGAGCCACTGGAGATCCTGCTGAGAGACGCGCATTTTCAGGTCCAACCAATCGTCTTTCACCGCCGATACGCAGGACGGTTCGAGCCCAAGCAGCGCGACCGCCTGCTCTCGCTTCATGGCATCGATCAGCGACTGCGCAGTCTGCGCGCTCACTGTCGCGGCTTCCGCGAGCATGCCGCACGAAATCGCCGCGCGACCACAGCAGCCCGCATGCGGCAGCACGACTCGGTATCCAAAGGCCTCAAGCAACTCCACCGCTGCGCGACCCACCTGAGGCTGCGACCACTGCGAGAAGCAGTCCGGCATCAGCAGAACAGTCGGGCGGTCCTCGAGGGTCAGAGGGCCCTCGACGCCGGCCCGCTTGCTTGTCCTACGTTCCATCCATCGGCGGAGCGAAGGCCCAACAGGCGGCAGTGATCGCTCGGGTGCGAAGCCAAGCGCTGTGGCAACGGCCACGCGCACGGGCGCCAATCGCCGAAGCACATCAGAGACGGGCCAGATCGCGCTCGCCAAACGGTTCACCGAACGAACCCGGCCGAGTGCGCGAACACGCCATGGAACACGCCCCCGCCGCCAGAAAGCCTGTGCCGCGTACTCCGCCTTCAACTTCGACAAGTCGACATTGCTCGGGCACTCGGTCTTGCACGCCTTGCATGAGAGGCACAGATCGAGCGTCTCCTGTACGAAAGGATCTTGCCAGCGCTCCGACGCGGTCGCATGCCCAAGTTGCCCCGTGATCGCCAGTCGCAGCGCATTTGCCCGCCCACGCGTGGTCTGCTTTTCATCCTTGAGCACGCGAAAGGAGGGACACATGGTGCCGCCGGGTGTCAACCTTCGGCAGAGTCCCGCCCCGTTGCACTGCTCGAGCGCATGATCAAAGCCTCCCTCTCCGTCGTAGCGGAAGAAGGTTTGCGTATCCGCCGGAGCGTGCACGAATTGACGATCATCGGGACGCACACGGAGTTTGGACGTGATCAGCGTTGGATCGTCGGGCGCGACAAGATTGCCAGGGTTCATCAGACCCTTCGGATCGAAGATGGCCTTGATCCGGCGGATCCCCTCCATCAGCTCGGCGCCAAGAACGCGGGTCAGTAGCGGGCTGCGAACACGACCGTCGCCATGCTCGCCGCTCAGCGCTCCCTCGTAGCGCACCACCAGATCAGCCACCTCGCTTCCGATTGCCTGCATCATGCGAAGCCCCTGCTCATCATGTGCGCAAACAAGCGGTCGAATATGCAGGCAACCCACCGAAGCATGCGCGTAATACGCGGCCGTGCTGCCATGACGCTCGACGATCGCGCGAAAGTCGCGCACGAAGGCAGCAAGACGCGCTGGATCGACCGCAGTGTCTTCCACGAAAGTGAGCGGTTTCCGATCACCCGGAACCGCGTGCAGAAGAGGCTCGCCCGCCTTGCGAAGCCGCCAAGCAGCCTCCATCTGTGCGGCACCCATATGACGCGCCATCGGAGCAGATGGAATTCGGCGCGCAAGATCGTCCATGCGTGATGTGATTTCGGACTCCGATGCACCGAACCACTGCACGTACATCACGGCGCCCAGCCGACCAGACTTTGGAGTTGGCATCACAGCCACATCGCGGCTGTACAGCGCGTTCCGCTTCGCCATCTCAATCACCATGTCATCAACGAGTTCGACTGCGCTCGGCTTCGTCGCAAGCATCTCCAACAGAGGCGCAAGTGCATCCTCGACGCTCTCGAATCCCAGAATCGCGAGCCCCCGCACCTTGGGCCGTTCCACCAGTGACACTTCGGCGCGCAGGGTTGTGCCAAGCGTGCCCTCAGAACCACAGAAGAGATGCGCCAAGTTGACCTTCTCCAGCCTCTTCGGATCCGAGGCCTCGATCTGGGCAAGCATCAGATCGAGATTGAGCCCATCCGTGTGGCGCAGAATCTTTGGAAAACGCTTTCGAATCTCCCCCGCAAGCGGGCGAATGACATCGGCAACACGCTGCGTCAGCACGGCAATGTCCGCATTGCTCTGCGAAGCTCCCTCCTCGAGGCGAAGGGCTCGCCCATCGGCGAGCACCACATCGAGCGCTACGACATGCTCAACAGTCCGTCCGAACAGTATGGAATTTGCTCCAGCCGAGTTGTTTCCAATCATGCCGCCGATCGTGGCATGACTCGACGTGGCGACATCCGGACCGAACATCAATCCGAATGGCACGAGCGCTTGATTGAGCTGGTCCAGCACCACACCCGATTCAACGACTGCACGCCGACGTGGTGCGTCGATTCTTTCGATTGATCGACATGCCGCGCTGAAATCGATCACGACCGCTTCATTGACGGTCTGCCCAGCGAGAGCGGTTCCGCCCCCACGCGGCAGGATGGCGCTCCCATGCTTCGCACAGATCCGAACCGCTTCGATGCCATCCGCAATCGATGCAGGGATCACGACACCGATCGGTTCAACCTGAAAGATGCTGGCATCCGTCGCGTAGAGCATTCGGTCGCCACGACTGAAGCGCACCTCCCCCTGCACACGCTCGGCCAGATCGTCGTGCACACGCCGCCTGGCACGCTCATCGATGACAGGCAGCGAGATGGGAGTGTTCTGCAACGGGGTCACGGTTCCCAACGATAGCCCGATCAGGCGCCCGTCACAGAGGATCCATGCGCAGCGTGCAGATCGCGTAGCCGGGCGAGGTAGGCAATCCCCGGTGAGAGCCCCCTTCGCTGCATCGCCGCACGTAAAGTCTCCTCAAAGCGCCCAAATCGATAGGACTGAGTGCGCTCCGGGGTCATCCAGGCAAAGCGATGGACAAAGGTCGGCGGCCGTGCCACAGCGATCATGGCACCAGTGCCTACGGTGCTGCCCGTGTTGAGCGCGACAAGGATCGCGACTTTTGCATGGTCGCCGATCACGCCACCATAGAACGCACGCCCCGTGCGCTCGGTATTGCCTGCGGCATCGAGCCGGGTGCTGACTTCACTGTAGGTATTCAGCAAGTTGGAGTTGCAGGTGCCCGCACCGATATTGACCCACTCGCCCACTATGGCATCCCCGAGATGCCCGTCATGCGCCTTGTTGCTGTACCCCTGAACCACCACTGATCCGATTTCGCCCCCCATCTTGGACCAAGGACCGATCACACTGCGCGCCTTGACCTGTGCACGGTCGATGATCGTCGCATGATCAAGAACCGCGACAGGACCAGTGACAACCGCACCCGGGCGAATGACCGCCCCCGCGGCAAGCAGCACCGGACCATCGGTGGTATCGATCACGGCGCCTGGCAGTACTTTCGCCGTTGGATCCATGAAGAGAGCGTGATGTCCGAATCGGTAGACGCCGGTGGTGCTGCGATCCCCCCATTCACCCGATCGACTCAAGAGCGCAATGTCTGCAGGCAAGCTGCGCTCCAGACGGTTCAGAAGATCCCAGGGAGTACCCACGAGATGCCCATGCGCAAGCGGCGCACGCTGGGCAGTCGACAAAGTGCGCTCCCACTGCGCAGGACATTCCAAGATGCGCTCCGCATCACGCCGCGGAAGCCGCGCAATGGCGAGCCGACCATCTCCAGCCGTGCGAACGGCACTGGATCCGAGTGTCGCAGCATCTTCGAGAGAATCAAGTGTGCCGTTGATGAGAATCACATCACCGCCGCCGGCCGGCAGTTTCGATACACCTATCCCGGACGCACCATGGCGCTCCGTGCACACGGCCTGCAAATGCTCAAGCGGATAGATCGCATCGACGCGCCCGAGCACGATCCGCGCACGCTCGAGGCATGTCAGCGCACCCAGGCGCTGCTCAAATGATGCTCGAAGATCCGAGAGCGGGCCAAACCGCGAGAGCCCATCATCGAACAGGACGACCTGCGTTGTTTGCTCGGTCATGGTGGCACTCTACTCCCGAATGATGCGGGCCTGTCCGCCTCCGCGCTGCCGACTGATGACGGATGGGAATCCCCACATCCCGCCGCTTCGAAGCAAAAGCCAACCAACTGGCACCGCACAAACGCCCGTGGAGATCGCCGTCAGCAGTTGCCTGCCAAACTCACCGAGCGCACTTCCAGTACCCCAGGGCGCCGGCGAATCTGGGTACCACGACCGCAGTGCCCACCAGGCAGTCCAGAACAGTCCTGCCGACAGCGTCAGCACACCTGCAAGAACACCCACAGCAAGGGGATTCTTGCGAACAACGATGCCACGCAGAGACAAGACCGCTTCTGCGCCGAAGAACACACCGAGTGTCCACGGCGCAATCAAGTAAAGCGGCGCGCGGGGACCGGCCATCGACGGCTCCGAGAGATCCACAAGCAGCCCTGCCAACATCGCATACCAGCGGGCGGCACCGGGCTCGGCCTGCATCGCTGCAAACGCCACTGCCACACAGACGAGACGAGGCGTGACGCCTCCGAGCTCAAGCACACCCATGAACGACACATCCGCCACAAGTGCCGCGAGGAGGACAACGAGCGCAGTCGGCCACCTCATGGTGTGCCCCCGTTCGAGACGCGTACGACCACCTCTCCCACGCTTGAACCATCCACCACGGGATCGATGATCGCCTCACCGCGAAGCGGCTGCGCGTCCTTTCGTCGGACTTCGCGGACCACTCCAATCCGCATCCCCTGCGCACCCTGCGGCCATGCTGGGTCGCGCACGCGAACCATGTCGCCCGCCGCCACGGCGGAACCGAGATCAATATCCGCTCGGAGTTGCCCACGACCGTCCGGCACGATCTGCACTGAAATTGGCTCGGTGCGCTTGGCGCCCTCCTGTGCTGCGGGGGTGATGTAAGCGTCCACCCTGCCCGAGGCACGGTCTGCGACAGACATGACGGTACTCGTGACATTTCCGACATCGGGAGCGATGCGTCCTGCGATTGCATCCCCACCAAAGAGAACCACGTCGCCTGCCGCGATTCCCTGCCGCGATCCACAGTTGAGTTTCAGCGCAAAGCCGCCACCGCTTGCACTTCGAGTCAGCACTGATGCCGCGGCAAATTTCGCATCCCCACCGCGTGAAGTCTTTGCAGCCACTTCGTAGGCACGCAAGCGTTTTTCCAGTTCCTGCACCTTGATCTGTTCCGCATGCCAGAGACCGCGATATCGATCGCGCTCCTCAACGACGCTCGCATCAGCTTCTCGCGAAGCAGCATTGCCCGGCCGAAGCCAAAGGCGGATGGAGGTTCCCGCGTGCGCAAGGGGTGAGAGTGGAACCCACACCACGGCCGACAGATCCGACGACCACGGTGCGACCCAACGCGCGGGCACCAAGCCAAGCAGCATCACGAACGCAACGGCGATGACGATCGGCGGAATGCGGCGCACGCAGGGTGGCCCGTCTCAGTGCCGCGAGCGGCGCCCGATCAGAGTTCCTCGACGTTGGACTCGAGAATGGACTTGTACTGCTCCAAATTCTCCAGATAGTCCGCCGTACCACGTGCAACGCAGGTGAGTGGATCCTCGGCGATCTTCACAACGAGTCCGGTGCGATTGGCAAACAATTTGTCGATGCCGCGCAGAAGCGCACCACCGCCAGCCACCGTGATGCCGTTGTGCGGCAAATCCGGGTTGCAAAGATCGGCAGCAAGTTCAGGATCTGCCTCGCGGAGCGTCTTGACCACTTCGTCGCAGATCTTCTTGAGCGGCTCGGACAATGCCTCGCGCACCTCGACAGAGTTGACCTCGATTTGCCGTGGCAGACCTGTGGAAACATCGCGCCCGCGCACCTTCATGGCAAGTTCCTGCTCAAGGGGCCAGGCGCTTCCAATGCGGATCTTGATTTGCTCCGCAGTTTGTTCACCCACCCGAAGTCCGCGCTTCTCCTCAAGATGCACAATGATCGCCTCATCGAAGTCATCGCCCGCCACTCGCAAGCTCGATGCCTTGGCAATGTCGGCCAAACTCAGGATGGCAATCTCGCTGGTTCCTCCACCGATATCGACCACCATGCTCGCGACCGCATCGTCGAAGGGCAACTTCGCGCCCATCGCTGCAGCCATCGGCTCCTCCAGCAGAAAGACTTTTCGCGCCCCTGCACGCTCTGCGCTGTCAAGCACCGCACGCTTCTCCACCGCAGTGATTCCCGATGGAATCGAGATCACGACACGCGGTCCAAAGATGCGGCTGCGTCCCATCACCTTTTGGATGAAGTATTTCAGCATCGCCTCGGTGATCTCAAAATCCGAGATAACACCGTCTTTCAACGGGCGAATCGCTTGAATGGAGCCAGGCGTACGCCCGAGCATCTCCTTCGCAGCGAATCCGACTGCCGCGCCGTTCATCAGCACCTGATTGGTGCCCTTGCGTACCGCCACCACCGAGGGTTCGTTGAGAACGATGCCCTCGCCTCGGACACACACCAGCGTGTTGCATGTCCCAAGGTCGATCCCCATGTCGACGCTGAACCAACTCATCATCTTGTCAAGTGTCATGTTCGGCCACCTCCTTGGCCATTGGGTTTCTCGCCCTCCGACGCTAGCGCGACGGAATCGTTCCGATCGGATTGCCTTCCTCTGCAGTCCCTTCTACTCCCGCCAAATTGTCGAGCGCGATCAGCGCACAACCTACCAAGAGCGCGACAGCCGCGGCGGCCAGAACGCCCGTGTAAATGTTCAACTCCCCGCCAGCGTTCCGCGCCTTCGGCGCCGCAACGGGCTTGGCCTTCTCGACCTTTGCCTTCGCCGATTTGTCAGGAACGGCCTTGCTCTTTCGCCCAAAGAGCCCCTTCTTCTGAGCGGTCACGGTTGGGGCAACTGCCTCACCAAACTCCACTGGCGTGGAGTCTCCCGCCGCATCCGCCGTGGCAGCGGGCTTTTTGGGGGTCTTCTTACCTATGCCAAGAAATGCCATCTGTGTCTTTGCTCGTCTTCTCAGAGGCCGCCGTGAGTGTCATTGTCCCTTGCGAATCGTTACCTTCTGACCGGTCCGGACCGCGCCACGGCCCGCCGCGTCTTCCATCTCGACAGTGCCAACTGCCTTGTTGACATCCACAGAGGTGATTTGGAGTTTGCCGATGAAACGTGACCCATCTCCAATGGTCATCACCCAACCAACCTTCACGCCATCCCGGCTCCCCGCATCAATCTCCGCGTAGACCCCGCCATCCGTCCGGCGGATATTGACGATCTGCGCGGACACGTTTCGGTCGGCAACCTCCGCGACTGGCATGGGGGCGGAAGCCTGCTGCTCCTGCTCGGCTGGTCCGAAGCGCGCCGTGTACGCCTGCACCACTTGATCGGATTTGGCCTTCGAACTGGACAGGGATGCGACCTGCTCGCGGAGGTCTCCAAGCGCCTCCTGCGCCATGCGCAAATCGCTCTCGGTCTTTCCATACTTTTGTTCCACATCGATCTTCATCCGCTCACAGTCCGTCAGAGACGTGCGCTGCGTGTCCAATTCCTGGCTGATGGTCTTGATGAGTTCCATCTTGGCACGATCTCCATCCGTCACGACCGCGAGTGACTGCTCCAGGCTCGCCAGGCGAATCTTGGCCTGTGCCAACTCACCGTCAACGGTGCGGATCTTCGCCATGCCCTGTGCAAGTTCAGCCTGCAGACGCCCCTTCTCTGCATCGAGATCCTTGATTTGAAGTGCGGCGTCACTCTCTGCCTTTGAGCGCAGCGCACGTTCCGTCTCCAGTTCATTTCGAGCGGCGGCAACCTTGGTATCCGCATCCTTCACCTGTTGTCGAAGTGCAGCTTGATTGCTTGACTGCACCGCAGCAAGGGGCACAATGGCAACAGCCAGAAGCGAGACAAGAACGATGAAGACTTTAGTGAGGATGTGCACGAAATTGACCTTGCAGATGAATGCCGAACACGGTCAGGCCTCCGTCAATCCAACTTGGATCATCTTCAGGCTCACATCGCACTCAGCCCAAGACCAATCCAAGAGCGCCGACTGAGGCTGCAAACCAAGACGGCACTGATCCAAGACCAAACCAGACCTTGATTTTTTACACGGGAAAGCGGTCTGTGTCAACGCTTCAGCGCGCCCGAGCAGCAGAATCTGTGGCTCCGATCGGGGGCAGTGCCTCGGTTGGTTTTGCCGTTGCTCGCAAATAAGCGGCAGATGCTGAGATCGCCACCAAACTGTCCGCTTCCTGCAGCAGCGGTGCAACTGCATCAGCAGCGCGTTCGCCACCAATCCATCCAAGCGTTGAAGCGGCTTGTGCCCGGATCGAGGCGCTCGGATCCTTGATCGCCTTCAGGCAAAGCAGGTAAATCGGCTCCGCATTTGGCTCTCCGATGCGCACGAGCGCCGTCCCCGTCAACAGCCGAATCTCCATAGGGCGTTCCATGGATCCCCGTCCATTCCAGATGCCGATCAGACTGCCGCGCGCGCCACGATCATTCACTTCGCCAACCATCTGGCACGCAAGCGCGATCAACTCAGCTTGCTCACTTGGTGCAAAGAGTGCTGCTCGGATCGGATCGTACTGCCGATAGTCGCCCATTTTGCACATCGCTTCGGCAGCCTGCAGTTCGACGATGCGAGTCCGTACCTCATCGACAGTCCGAAGCGGTCGCCCGATGCACGCCTCAATCAGAGGTATCGCAGATGGGTTGCGCAGTTCTCCAAGAACAAAGAACGCATTCGAGCGGGTTTCAGGATCCTCACTCATTGCCAGACGCAGCAGTGGATTGAGGTCCATCCGCTGACCCAGCCGCGCCAGTGCGAAGAGCGCAGCTGCCTGCACCGAGGGATTCGCATCGAGCAAGAGCGGTTGCAGGAGCGTTGTGCATCGATCGAGCCGCTTTCTCCCGATCGTGACGGCTGCCGCGAAACGAACTCCCGGACTTGGATCACCGAGCAGTTTGCATGCGACCTCCGCAAGTGCGTCCGGCCGTGTCTGAAGTGCCTCGAGCGCATGCGAGCGAAGAATCGCAGCCTCGCTTGATGCCGCGCGCGCGATCACATCGAGCGCCATCTGTTCGCGAGCATCGACTCCAACAAATGTGAACTTGACGATGGGCGCGGCGGGAGAGGTTGGCGTGGTTGCCGCCGACGCAGGCAGCGATGTTGGTGCGGGAAGCTCGGCAACGGATGGCGCAGGAGGTGGCGTTGGCGCTTGGACTTCCGCAGCAGCCGGTGCGGGTGGCGGCGCGGGCGCTGGGACTTCCGCGGCCGCCGGTGCGGGCGGTGGAGTTGGCGCTGGGACTTCCGCGGCCGCTGGAGCGGGTGGTGGCGTTGGCGCTGGGACTTCCACAGCAGCCGGCGCGGGTGGCGGCACGGGCGCTGGGACTTCCGCGGCCGGTGGAGCCGACGGCGGTCTTTGGGCAGCGGTCGGCTCAGCCACTTTCATTAGGGGAGCAGTCGAGATCTGCAGTGGCATCGAATCGGTCGTTCCGCTGATGGCAGAGTCAAGAGGCTGCGATGTCAGCTCCACTGAAGGGACCTGCGGCGAAGCTGCCGACTCACTCGCCATACGAGATCCTCGACCGGAATCTGGGTTGATTGGTGGCGCTCCCGTTTGCCCGTCCACACCGCGTGATGACCATCCGGTACCGCTAAAAACTGCGCGCGGCTGCGACTCTTCGCTGCAACCAACGAGTAGAAGCGCACAGGCAAACATGGCGACCACCGAGACCGTTTTCACACCCTTTCGAACTGGTACGACCATGATTGCAAGCAACACCGCCATCGCGGGAGAGAGTACATCGCCTCTGCGACCAAAAATGGACTGACGATGATCCGTCGGCAGCGAGGCGATAAAACCACCCGCGGTACGAGGCGCGACCTCGGCCCCCTCTATCGGCACCCCGCTGCTGTTGAACGCCCGCGAGAATCCAGTATTGGCAGCGCGCACCATGGGGAGGCGATTTTCGATACACCGCCACCGTGCCAGTAGTTCATGCGTTTCCCGACCCGAATCGCATGCACCGAACCAACCGTCGTTCGAGAGATTCACGAGCAACTTCGCTTGCTTCTGACCGGCCTCGTCATGCGTCGTGCGACGCACCACTTCAGACATCGTGTCCTCAAAGCAGATCGGTGTGGCCAACGGAATCACATCGACGGACGCATTCCCTTCCGCATCGCTGCGACGCTGCACCGTGAGTCGGCGCGGCACTGGCGCCGTATCAAGGTCGAACTGCATGCCAGTCGCACCAATCGCAAGCAGTTTTTCCTCGAGCCACTTCCAGTGGGAGATGTACGGCATGATTTCGCCAAAGGGCGTCAAGTGGATTTTGTCGTAGCGTTGATACGGTGGCTCGCCGTCCACGAGGTACGCGCTGTTGAAGTGCTCACTCCACGCCCAGCGATCACCGTTTTCGCGCAGGCCGATGTAGGTGGGACTGCCGACGACCAGCGGCGCATGGATGCGCTCCGAGACACTTCTCGCGAGAGTGGCAAACCGGTCGCCGGGCCACCACTGACCATCCACCAGTTTTTGCAGCGTGGCGGACTCAAGCCCGAAGCCCGGCAGCATCGTTTCCGGCCACACGGCCAAGTCAATACCCCCGCCGGCTGCAGATGCCTCCACGAGATCGAAAGTCAACTTCGCAAAGGAGGCGGCGTCCTCCTCCTGCTGCTGTCTGCTCCACCGCATCTTGTTGCTCGTCGGCACATTGGTCTGCACCACTGCCACACGAAGCTGCGAGCCTGGAGATGCAGTGCGCTGAATCGAATCCCACTCCGAGAGCCGATGCGCTCCGTACGCGAGTGCGGCAACCCACGCAATGACCACTGCGGCACCCCCAACTCTCACGTGTCGCCGCAGCGTTGGGTCGGGCGTTCCCCGAAGAAGGCAGATCAGATCAACGAGCACGCCGACCGTTGCACCAACTACCAGTGTCACAAGCGGAACCCCGCCGATGTCGGCTAACTGCGCCAAGAGTGGGAAGTCCACCAGTGGTTGCGCGAATGCGAACCAGGGATAGCCGTGAAAAATCACGGTTCCCTGCAGCCACTCCAAAGTGATCAGCACAGCAGGAAGGCGGATGGCACGCGGCAAGTGCCGCCCGATGAAACCATGGCGTGTCCGCCGCATGATCCAGACGCCAGCGACCGCATACAGCGCGAGATATCCGCACAGGACTGGATAGCCGGCGACCGTGACATCGATCATCCACCGATGCAGCCACAACCACACAGCAAGTGCACTGCCGTACAGCACCCACCACGTGTGATGCGGGAGGCGATCGCTGCTTGCCAGCAGCGCCCACCCGAGCGGGGTAATCAGGGCGACAGGCCAGAGCGAAAGGGGCGGGAATGCCAGCGCCAAGCAGATGGGCGTCAAGACACAGAAGAGCAGTGCCAGAGGCTTCGAGGAAACAAGCGTGCCCGCCCCAATCGAGGGTTGCACGTTCACATCAGTTGCCCGAGTAGTCGATGATGCGGCTGATTTCACTGCGAAGGTTTGCGCGGTGGACGATTCGATCGACGAAGCCTGCGTCCAGCAGGAATTCGCTTGTCTGAAAACCCTCCGGCAGCTCCTGACGGATCGTCTGACGAACAACGCGCGGCCCGGCAAAGCCGATGAGCGCCTTGGGCTCGGCAAAGATCACGTCACCAAGCATGGCAAAGCTTGCCGTCACGCCGCCCGTGGTCGGATCTGTGAGCACCGAGATGAAGAGTCCACCGGCGCTGTCAAGTCGTGCGAGCGCCGCGCTTGTCTTTGCCATTTGCATGAGCGAGAACCCCGACTCTTGCATGCGCGCACCGCCCGAGCAACTCACCACGATCAGCGGAAGTCGCTCGGCAAGCGCCGCCTCAACCGCACATGTCACCTTCTCACCGACCACCGAGCCCATGGACCCGGCGAGAAAGTTGAAATCGAGCACCGCGAGCACCACGCGCCTTCCTTTGATAAAGCCCTGCCCAACCTGTGCGCCATCTGGAGAACCCGTGGCTCGCTGCGCCTGCTCCAGTCGCTCCGGGTACGGCTTCAGATCCACGAACTTCAGCAAATCCGATGGCGCAAGATCCTCTTGGAGCGGTTCAAAGGTGCCAGGGTCGAGCAACTGCTCGACGCGCTGCTTGCCCCCAATTCGCATGTGATAGTCGCACTTCGGGCAGACCATGAGGTTCTGCTCGACGGCCTTTCGAAAGAGCGTCTCGCTGCATGCCGGGCACTGCATCCAGAGCCCATCGGGCACCGCGCGTTTGGTGGCCGGAGCCGCGGCCACATCCCATGTCGGCTGAGCCATTCCCGTCATCCTATCGACCCCGAACACTGCGCGCGCCGCGAATCGAGGCGATGGCGACCCGCCTGTTCTTTGCACCAAACACATGCGCTCCAGCCACGAGCGTGTCGCACCCCGCATCGCGGCATGCGGCCGCCGTATCGGATGCGATACCACCATCCATCTCGACGCGGCGCAGCGGTCCACACCTCTTGCGAATGGCGCGGACCTTCGGGAGCGATGATCGCATGAACGCCTGTCCACCGAAGCCTGGCTCGACACTCATGACAAGAAAGAGATCTGCTTCATCCAGGACGGGGGCGAGAGCGGTCCATGGTGTTTTTGGCTTGATGGCAATACCAGCCGTCAGGCCCGCTTCCTTGATCTGCCGCAGCAGTTGGCGCGGTTTGCGTTCCACCTCCAAGTGAAAGGTGATGTTGTTCGCTCCTGCGCGCACAAAAGGATCGATGAATGCACGGGGATTGCCGATCATCAGATGCACATCGATCCACACGCCTGGCGCAGCTCGGCGCACCGCGGCACATATGGCCGGTCCCATGGAAAGATTCGGCACGAAGTGCCCATCCATGATGTCCACGTGGATGTAGTCGGCGCCGCTGCGCACGACATCACGGACCTCTGCCCCAAGGCGCGTGAAATCTGCCGAAAGAATGGAGGGGCCAACAAGCGGAGAGGTGAGCGGTCCGCGAAAGGGACACACGAGTGCTCCTGTCATGCCGCCCTGCCCCTTGCCGCGCTGCCTCCGCGCAGTCATGGCTTCGCTGGCACGGTTTCAGCAGGTCCTGCTGCCGATCCACCAGACATTTGCGCACTCTCCGGCACCTTCACCTTGGCACCCTTCTTGAGCGCCAGTTCGTAGGCATCAAGCGTCGCCTTGAACGCAGGCTTGCGGCTCGGGCTGGCGATGCGGTAGGCCTTCTTTTGCGAGTCAACGGCCTTGGCAAAGTCACCACGCGCGTACTCGACACCGGCGACGGTCGCCAACGCCATGGGGTCATTCTTCCCGGCAGTCTTCAGCATCGCCTCAGCGGATTGCATGGCAAGGTCATAGTCGTAACTCTTGTTTGTCGGATCCGAGGAGAGTTCGATTGCCAGATCTCGCAGCGCTGCTGCATCGCCAAGCGCAACGAGCCCCTTCAGCAGTTCGGCGGCATACGCCTTCGCCCCCGCTTCATTCCCCTCCACATTCAGCATCACCTCGTACTTCTCGATGGCGATCGGTGCAAAGATCGAGGGGTCAAGAGCGATCACCTCATCAAAGCGCTTGTATCCATCCTTATAGTTCTTCGTCGCGATCGCGCGCCGCGCCGCATCGATGAGAGGCTGCCCCTTCTTGGTCAAGACGGGGTCGTAGCGTCCCGTGAGTGACAAGCGCACAGCCGTCTCGAACTCAGGAGCCATCGGGTGTCCGATGTAGACCACCTTGCCCGCTGTCTGTCCGGACTGCACCGTGGTCACGAACGCACACGGGATCCCCTTCTGCCCCGATGCGACCATGAAGACCTCCGCCACCTTCTTCTCCGCATCGAGCGCGACGGGATAGGACATCTCGGAACCACGCTTCTTGACGAATGGCTCGACCTTGGAACGCTTTTCGTCACTGACGCCAACCACCACAAGCCCCTGATCCTTGTAGGACTGATACATGTCATTGATGTGCGGGATCGATTTGAGGCATGGACCACACCAGGTTGCCCAGAACTCCACGACAAGAACCTTGGTGCCTGATGCCGACAGATCTTCCATTCCACCTTGCACAAAGTCCAGACCATCGAGCGCAGGCGTTGCATCCCCAACGGCAAGCTTCTTTTGATCTTGCGGGACGACTGGCGCGAGGCCAAGTGTGGCGATTAGGGAGAAAGCAACGAGCGATGTGGTTCGGATCATGCGAGTACCTCCAGAGTGAATGACGTCAACTATAGCTTGGCTCGATGTGCCGATCGATGGCCTCAAGACATTCGAATGACTTGCCTTCCAGCATCTCGAGCGATGCGCCGCCACCCGTCGAGATATGACTGAACCCGGCCGCATGCCCGCATGCCTCGACTGCAGCGGCAGTATCGCCGCCGCCGGCCACGCTCGTGGCACCTGATTTGGTCGCACGAATCACGGCAGCGGCGACGGACGAAGTACCCGCATCGAACGGCTTCCACTCAAATGCGCCGAGCGGACCATTCCAAATGATGGTGCGAGCTGCTGCGACCACCTGTGCGTAATGCGCAGCCGTGGCCGGCCCGATATCGAGGCCCATCATGTCCGCGGCGATTGGCCCCACGGCGATACCCGTTGCCACGCCCTCCTTCAGCTCCGCAGCGCACACATGGTCCGTGGGCAACTCGAGACGCGTTCGGCTCCCTGCCGCAGATTGGAGAATCTCAAGAGCCTGCGCGAGCATGTCGTCTTGAACGCGCGACCGCCCGACTGCGACTCCTTGTGCCTTCAGGAAGGTGTATGCCATCGCGCCGCCAACGAGGATTGAATCCACCCGTCCAATCAGATTGCGAAGCGCCGCCAATTTGTCCGAGACCTTTGCACCGCCGATGATTGCCACGAATGGTCGCTCTGGTGTTTCGAGAACGCCCTGCAGGAAGCGGATCTCACGGTCGAGCAGCAGTCCCGTCACAGTCGGTTTGCCCGCCGCGCGGAATGCGAGCGGCAGGGCGTGCATGGAAGCATCGGTGCGATGGGACGCGCCGAAGGCATCATTGCAGTACACGTCGGCAATCGTTTCCAACTGCGCCGCGAGTGCCGCGTCGCCCTTTTTCTCACCCTTCTCAAAGCGCAAGTTTTCCAGCAGCAGCACCTCCCCCGCCTTCAGTGCGCGCGCAGCGTCGGCTGCCTCTGCATCGGTGCAGCGCGTTCCAACGAGCCGCAACCCGGCCAGCTGCGGCGACAACTCGCGCAGACGTGCAGCAATCGGTGCCATCGAGAACGCTGCCTCGTGCCCCTTGCCTTCGGGGCGGCCGAGGTGCGATGCAAGAATCACGCTCCCGCCGCGCTTGAGCACGGACTCGATCGTCGGCAGCGTGAGACGGATGCGGCGATCATCACTGATGCGTCCATCATCCTCTTGGGGAACGTTGAAATCTGCGCGAATGAACACGCGCTTGCCCGCCACCGCCGTCTGGTCAATTCTGGAAAGTGCCATCGAAGAGAGGGTACAACCCCCCCGCCGTGGATCCCGCACGCGTCATCCTCATTCTCGGTCCAACCGCGAGCGGCAAAAGCGCGCTCGCAGTGGCCGCCGCCCGCAGTATCCAAGGCGCCGAGATCGTCAGTGCGGACTCCATGCAGATCTACCGTGGCATGGACATCGGCACCGCAAAGCCGTCGAACGCCCTGCGTGCGGAGATTCCGCATCACCTTATCGATATCGCAGATCCCCACACTTCCGGTTTTACGGTCGAGAACTGGCTCAACGCCGCCCGCGAACTTCTTGCGAGCTTCGCGACGAGCGGCAAAACCGCCATCATCGTCGGCGGCACCAACCTGTATGTGCAGGCGCTCCTGTCGGGACTCTTTGAGGGGCCACCGGCAGATCCCGAACTTCGCGCACGCCTGCAGGCACTTGGCACGGATGCACTGCATGCGCAACTGCAGCAGGTCGATCCTGCAGCCGCAACCCGCATCCATCGCAACGACACGCGGCGTTTGATCCGTGCGCTCGAAGTGCACTCGCTGACGGGCCGACCACTTTCGGAGCATCAGCAGCAGTGGCATGCTGCACCACATGTCCTTCCGAGTGGCTGGACATGCATCGGGCTCCTGCCCGACAGCGTGGCCAACGCGCGCACGATCAATGCGAGAGTTGTTCACATGATGGAATGTGGACTCCTCGATGAAGTACGCACGCTCCTCGCACGCGGAGCACTTGGGGCGCAGGCAGCGGAGGCCGTCGGGTACCGAGAACTCACCCTGCATCTGCGTGGACAGCGGCGGCTGGAAGATGCGATCGAGGACACAAAGCAGAAGACACGGCGACTGGCGCGGCAACAGCGCACCTGGCTTCGTCGCTTTCGACAGATCCCCAACTCCGTCTGGTCAAATGAGGTGCTCGACGACGCTCGGGCAGAAATTTTTTTCTCCCATGTTCTCGGACGGCGAAATCTGTGATCTTTGGCCGAAAAATTCACTTTCTTGAGATTTCATTAGCGAGCACAGCACCAGTGTGCCGATGCGGTTCCGCTTGACTTTCGTTTTTTTCGCCGCATGATGCCGCCCCTTTCATGGCAAAGAAACCCACCACATCGAGAAAGAGTGCACCGAGCCGAACGACTTCGAAGTTCAGCGCGGGCGATCAACTGGTCATCGTGGAGAGCCCCGCGAAGGCAAAGACCATCACCAAGTACCTCGGGCCGGGGTTCCGGGTGGAGGCCTCCATCGGACATATCAGAGACCTTCCAGCTCGAGCTCCCAAAGGCAGCAAGCAGCCGGTACCAGGAGTGGATCTCGACGATGATTTCAAGCCCACCTACGTTGTGGACGACGATCGGAAGTCACACGTTGCCAACCTGCGCAAGCTGGCGAAAAGCGCCAGCAGCATTTGGTTCGCAACCGATCTGGACCGTGAAGGCGAGGCGATCGCCTGGCATCTTGCCGAGCTGCTTGATGTCGATCCGCGCCATGCAAAGCGCGTGGAGTTCGATGAAATCACGAAGACTGCGATTCTCAAGGCCTTCCAGGAGCCCCGCGCCATCGATCTGGACCGAGTGAATGCTCAGCAAGCACGCCGCATCCTTGACCGAATTGTGGGCTACATGGTCAGCCCCGTTCTCTGGAAGAAGGTGGCTGGCGGACTGAGCGCTGGACGCGTGCAAAGTGTCGCACTGAAACTGATTGTGGACCGCGAACGGGAGATCCGTGGTTTCCAACCCGATGAATACTGGAAGGTCGAAGCGGCAATGACTCCAGACAAGGCGCGCGGTCAGGCGCTTGCGAAGGCGTGGGATGCTTTCCTCGGCCAACGCGACGAGCGTGGGAAGGGACCAACAGTCAAGGATCAGGCTCACTGGCTCGCCGAGCGCAGCGGCATCGAGTGCGAACTCGTGCAGGTGGGTGGCAAGCCGGTCGACCTGCGCCGCGAGGTGCCGAAATATGAGGATCTCCCCGGTTTCGGAACTGCGAAGTGTGCGGTCGAAGTGCCGGCGTGGGTTCTGCGCAAGGTGGATGAGGACAAGTCGACCAAAACACCGATCCCACAACCCACACAGTGGTTTGACCCCGGTGAGGCACTTGTTGCCCGAGTGAAGTCCGTGGCAGAAGCTGTTGGACTTGAAGATGTCCATATTGCAATCGCGCCGAAGGCGCCAACGACAGACCTGCGCGGCGATGATGAGCCTGTCGGTTTTGCACGGTGGCAACGAGTCGTGCGCGGCACGATCGGTGCTGGAGTGCGCTACAAAGTTCGAAGCATTGATACGAGTGCCACCAGTAGCCGACCGAAGGCACCCTTCATCACAAGCACGCTTCAGTCGAGCGCCAGCTACGCACTCAGCTTCGCGGCCAAGCGAACCATGAGTACGGCGCAGCAGCTGTACATGGGGGTCAATATCCCAGGCGAAGGCAGCGTCGGTCTCATCACCTACATGCGAACGGACAGCACAAACCTGAGTGGCGAAGCGCTCAGTGCAGTGCGTGCGTTCATTGGGCAACACTATGGGGCGAAGTATCTGCCCGAGAAGCCGCGCTTTTATGGCTCGAGCAACAAGAGTGCACAAGAGGCGCATGAAGCGATCCGGCCCACGAGCGTGCTTCGAACTCCCGAGAGCCTGCGCAGTGCACTTCCAGATGATCAGTGGCGGCTTTACAACCTCATATGGCAGCGTTTTGTCGCCTGTCAGATGACGGATGCTCAGTACGAATCCACAGCCGTCCTCCTGGAACGGAGCGACAAGGCAACAGGAGCCGTCTTCAAGGCGACGGGGCGCGTGGAAGTGTTCGACGGCTACACAGCGACGGGGATTCGGGGCGATGGCGATGATCAGGAACTGCCTCCACTCAAGGAGGGTCAGGAGATGGCGCCGTTTTGGCTTTCGCCTGCACAGAAGTTCACCTCGCCGCCGGGGCGTTTCAGCGAGGCGAGCCTCGTCCGCGAACTGGAGAAGCAAGGCATTGGGCGACCATCCACGTATGCATCAATCATTGGAACGATTGAGGAGCGAAACTACGTTGAGCAAGTGAGCCGAGCATTTCATGCGACGGATATCGGGATGGCCGTCTGCACATTCTTGGAGCAGCCGTTCAAGGATGGCTTCATGGATGTGGGCTACACGCGGCGCATGGAAGAAGAGTTTGACGAGATTGCCGCAGGGAAAGTCGAGTGGCACGCCATGCTGCGACACTTTTATAAGCCCTTTGAATCCGTTGTCGGCGGACTGATGCAGCTTGATCACGTGAAGGCGGAGGCAGAACCATCGCCCTATGCGTGCCCGATGTGCGGTCGCCGCTGCGAATATCGACTCGGGAAGACGGGACGATTCCTCTCCTGCAGCGGCTTCCGCGAAAAGGTGCTTGTCAAGCAGCCGCCGACCAAAACAGGAAAGGCTCGAAAACCGAAGGAAGAGTCGGCATGTACCTATGCGGCTCCAGTCAACAGACAAGGGAAGCCACTCCTCCCTGAGCGTGTCGATATCAAGTGCCCCATCGATGGCGCGCAGATGGTGCTTCGCACAGGCCGCTTCGGTGATTTCCTGACGAGCAGCAACCCGGAGACCAAGTTCATCCTGAACATCGATCGCAAGGGGTGCGTGAGATTCCCATCACCCAAGCCATACCTCACCGATCTCCCCTGCCCCAAGTGCGGCACCGCAATGAATCTTCGCAGCGGCAAGCGCGGTCCATGGCTTGGCTGCAGTGCGTTCCCCAAGTGCCGCGGGCGGGAAAGTTGGACCAAGATCGAAGAGAAGAAGCAGAAGACACTGGAGAAGGCGCTTGCGCTGCACGAGGCAAGTCAGCCGAAGTTCGAGATCACGACGATGTCGGGTGAACCGATCACGGATGGCACGCCCGTGGTGACACTCCTTGTGCCCAGCGGTGAAGCGCAGCTGAAACTGCACGCGGACTTTGAGCGAGAGCAGAGCGCACACAGCGCGGTCGCGTGAATAATGCGGCTGGTGCCGCCACGCGCGCGATCAGTGTGTGCTTGGCTTCTTGCCTGGATACGCAAGCAGCACCAGCCCAAAACAGCCCAGCGCCATCCACATGGGAATGCTGAAAAGCTTCTGGTAATCCATCGCCCCGCCCTGTGACGCCCATCCCCCCACGATGTCTGCGGCGAAGATGCTGCCGACAATCGTGCCGATACCGACAATCACAAGATTGAAGAGATTCTGCGCAGTGGCACGAACGTCCGTCGTGGTGTTTTCATCCACAATCATGAACGCCACAAAGATGAAACAACCGAAGCACAATCCATGCAGTGCGATGCCGGCGATGACGAACGGCAACGATGGCGCATAGGCCCAGAGTGCCATGCGAGCCGCGTATGCGGCAAGCCCAATCAGCAACAGCTGTTTGCGCGAGAGGACTTTCGTGAGAATCGGCATCGCCGCAAGAACACAAATCTCCGTCATCTGCCCGATGGTCATGAGTCCCCCGCCAACGCCAAAGACTTGGCTGATGGTGTTGTCGAACCAGGTCTTCTCCCCCACCTTCGCCTGCACACCACTGATGAAGCCATCTGCCTGCACAAAATAAAACTGATGAATCACGCTGACGGGCACTGCCACGATGAAAAGCAGCAGAAGCGGGTGACGCATGATTTCGCCGAATGCCTCCAGCCAGGCAGTGTTCTGCTTGGCATTTTTGGTCGGTGGCGTATGAGGAAGCGTGAAGCAATAGAGTCCCATCAAGACCCCAATGGCGGCGCTCACCTGAAATGCGACGGCACGCCCTGCATTCTGCGCCGCGACAATCTCTTCGGGCGAGCCACTCGCTGGGGTGTGCATGCGAAAGAGGATCTGCCCCACCGTGATACCGACTGCGATCCAACCGAGCGTTCCCCACAGCCTGACGGGACCGAAGTCCTGATCACGATTGGGCAGATGTGCAAATGCGAGCGAATTGGTCAGCGCCATAGTTGGCGCATAGACGAATCCGTACAAGGCTGAGAGCCCAAGGAAGGTGTTGAAGTCGCTGGTGATGCCCATCAGGTAAACGAGCACCGCACCGACGAGGTGGCTGACACCAAGGATCCTCTCGGTGGCGAATGTCCGGTCCGCGAGTTGTCCTGCGATAAATGGACCGAAGACCGCTCCGATGGCTCCGGCTGAAAAGCAGTAGCCGATCTGTGCACCAGTGAATTTCAGATGCCCACTCAGATAGGCGTACAGCACGGGCAGCCATGCGCCCCATGTCGCGTACTGCAGCAACATCATGATCGAGAGGCGTGACCGTAGGTACACCGTCGGTGCAGAGGGTGAAGAGGCAGTTGCTTGGGACATGTTCATTGGGGGAGAGGGTAATCCCATTCGTCGAGCGCGTGGTGAGCGATTTTGGTGCGGTCGCCGCTACACTTGCCGCATGCAGGAACGTAGGCAAACTCGGCAAATCACTATCGGCGATGACCGCGTCGGACGCGTCACCATCGGCGGTGGGGCACCCATCCGCGTACAGACCATGACCGCCGGGTATACCCATGACATCGACGCATGTGTTGCGGAGATTGAGCGGTACCGTGCGGCGGGAGCAGATGTCGTTCGTGTGGCCGTGCCAGAGCGCAAGGACACGGAAGCGCTGAAGGAGATTCTGAAGCAGGTCCGCGTCCCCATTGTTGCCGATGTGCACTTCCACTATCAGCGGGCGCTCGAAGCTGTGGAAGCTGGCATCCACAAGATTCGCCTGAATCCGGGCAACATCAACGACCGCGATCAGGTCAACAAGGTGATCGATGCGTGCAAGGAGCGGCGCATCCCGATCCGCATCGGCGTGAATGAGGGATCCATCATCGAGCGCAAGGACAAGCAGCGGCGCATGGAAGAACTTGGCAAGTACTTCGCCGGGCACCGCTCGGGGCACCTGCTGGCACTCATGATCGCGAAACTTGAGGAATACGTCGACATCTTCCGAGAGCGAGACTTCCACGACATTGTCATCAGCGCCAAGAGCATGGATGCGGCGCTCGTCATTGACATTTATACGGAGATCGCAGCGCGGTTCGACTACCCGCTGCACCTCGGTGTCACGCACGCTGGCACCAAGGACAGTGGTGCCATCCGCAGCGTCGTTGCACTCGGCACCCTCATCGCGAACGGCATCGGTGATACGGTTCGCATCTCGTACGCCAGCGACCACATTGATGAAGTCAAGGACGCACTCGAGATGCTCTACTGCCTTGGCAAGCGAGAACGCAAGGGCGTTGATCTCATCGCCTGTCCCACCTGCGGTCGCATTCAGGTCGATCTGTTCACCCTCGTGAAGGAAGTCGAGCGCACTCTGATGCCCGAGATTGAACTGCCCATCAAGGTCGCCGTCATGGGCTGCATCGTGAACGGCCCCGGCGAAGCCGAGGGTGCCGACGTTGCAGTCTTCGCCGGAGACCGCCGTGGCATCATCTATGTGCAAGGCGAACGTGTTGCCAATGTCGAGGAGGGCGATATTCTTCCGCGCCTCCTCAAGGAAGTGAAGGAGTTCGAGGCGCGGGTCAAGGCAGGTGAAGCAAAGCTCGGCGAGAAGCGTGTGGAGATTCTCCCCCCCGCCCCGATCGGCGAGCTCGGCAGTGGACACGCCAAAATCGCCGCTGGTCAAGTCGAGCAGCTGACAATCGGGCGAAGTTGATCGAACCACTCACGACAAGCGAACGAATCGCATTTCAAGGAGATCAGCGCATGAGCGGACTCATCAAATCGAACAACATTGGCGGCGTTCGGGGTGGACGGGCATTCACGATCGTTGAGCTCCTCGTCGTGATCTCGGTCATCGGTCTTCTCATGGGACTTCTGATCGGTGGCCTTCGAGCTGCGATTGCAACGGGAAAGCAGACGAAGGAAGCAAATCGACTGAAGCAGGTACTGCTGGCGTGGCATATGTACAGCAATCAGTACGAGGATCGTCTTCTGCCGGGCTATCTCGAGCAGTGCATGGGCAACACGGGAGTCCAAACAGGGCCACAAGGCAGCGCATCTTGGCAGGTGCGTTTTCGGAACAAGCGCGGTCAGGAACTGGCGCCCGAACTCTGCCAGGCATATCCGTGGCGCCTCGCTCCTTTCCTTGATTACAACTATGACGCGATTCTTGGGTGGCGGCTCGATATCGCCGAGGACCTTGACACCGCGCTTGCACTGGAGACAGAGCAGGTTCAGGATTTGCCTGAGTGCCTTGCATCGGTGGGTGCCAACATGGACGGAGCGGGAACTGAGTTACAGCCAGCATTTGGATACAACGCCTATTACTTGGGAGGTTGGTGGCGTTGGATCAACAGCACTCCGCAACTGACATTTGCGAACTCGACGCAGACCCAGGGCGGTACGAGCGGTAGCAATGTTGTAAGCGTGACGGCCTTGTCCCAGTCCAACATCAACCGACCATCGGAAATCGTTGCGTTCTGTGGGAGCACATTCCTCAATGCTTCCACAAACCCCTATAACAAGTTGAACGACACCCTGGCCGGCGCTCCGTGGGTCGTCCCACACAAACTTGGCCCAACGGATGTCTGGGGCTTTGGTGGAGCAGTTCTGGAGTCTGCATCGCTGACTCCAGCGGAACATGCAGGAGGCGATGCGCTGTCCGCAGCCGTGCCCTCGGCATTTCGCGCGTGGCTCTCTCCGGGCCCAAGAGTGCTTGCTGCACCTGCGCCGCAAGGCGATATCGGTCACCTCATGGTCTATCAGAGCCAAGCGATTCCATTCGAGCGCTACGGCAAGGCCGTGTCGGTCGGCTGCTGTGATGGAAGCGTCAAGTCTCTCACGCTGAAGGCGCTCAACGACCTCCGTCTCTGGATCCCCTCCGCCGACAGCGCGCAGTTCTCCCACACAAACTGAGCTTGCTACGGCAAAATCTCGAGCTGAATAAGCACGTCGCGAGGCAGGTTCTGCCTTACCCCTCACCCTTGAGGGTAGTCAGCCTCAAGCGCAGCACTTGCAATCGTCACATCGTCGGCATACTTGATTCCATTCGCATGCTGCTTCAGGCAGTTCATGAGACGGTCGACGTCCTCGCTGCACGATCGGCTCCCGGCGAGCGCTGCGGTAACTCTGGCGGACCCGAGCATCTCGCCCTCGGCATTGCGCTGCTCTTCAACCCCATCGCTGAAGATGACGAGCCGATCCCCCTTCTCAAGCGAAACATCATTGAGTTCGTATTCAAACCCCTCCAGCACACCGACGGGCACACCGCCCGATAGCCGTACGCTCCGTATTGCGCCAGAGTGGTCAACGACCCGTAGATACGCGTGGCCGGCATCAACGATGCGCACCCGGCGAAGGGCGGCATCCATGTTGGCCATGACAAGCGTGGCGAACTGCCCTGCGACCGCACGGCCGCAAACAAAGTCCGCGAGGTCACGCACAGCCCTGAGTGGTGCGACTCCGGCTGACAGGGACGCATCCAGGTGCGCGGTCATCGCTGCCATCAGCAGTCCAGGTCCAAGCCCCTTTCCGCTGACATCGCCAAGACACAGGGTCAAACCAGTGCCATCCGGGGAGAGATGGGTGGCGAAGATGTCGCCAGCCACCACTTGGCCGGGAAGCGAGAGCATCTTCCACACCACACCATTCTTGCGCCCTTCCTGCGCACCCATCATGCGCTCCTGCACCTGACGTGCGCTGTTCAACTCCTCCATCAGATCACGCTGGCGCTCTTCCATGTCACGCTGGCGCAAGCGAGCGAACGCCACTCCGCACCACCGTCCCATGGCGTGTGCAAATGAGAGGACCTGATCAAAGTCCACCTTGCCTACGAACTCATCCAAGTAGAGACATGTATCAACAGATGATCCAGAGGGAATTGGAACGCACACCGCCTCGTTCACCCCTGATCCGATCATGCTCTGCGATGGCGAATTTGAGAAGTCATCACGGAGACAGACAGGTCTGCCTTCCATCGCCGAGCGGATGAGCGTCCTGCTCAGCGGGCGGATCTTTGAGGATCCCTCCGGCCATTCGGAAACAACCGTGACATGCTGCACCTGTGGATCGCACCGAACCACGAGCGCGCGCTCACACTGCGTTCCATCCACACACGAGCGTACGACCTGCTCGGCACAGGTGGATTCTGCGTCTCCAGAGTAGATCGACACGGATGCGGATATGAGCAATTCAAGCATCCGCTGTGAGTCGCTGCGGACAGGCGCACTCTTCATGACCTGTACCGCCGATGGTTCCACGCCCACATCGTGCACGATCGTGGTCGGCTCGGGCATTTGATCACCCAAGTCCACACGCAGAGACCAGTGAATCACTCCGATGCGATCGCCGTTGCGAAGTGACACCGGTTGACGCGGCTCGAGCTTCGTGCCGTTGATCATGGTGCCGTGACGGCTCCCAAGATCACTCAAAGTCCACTTGCCATTGATCAGGGCAATCGCAAAGTGCTGCCGCGAAATGGAGGGATGATCGATGCGCAAGTTCGCGCCCGTCGACCGCCCAGCCACATAGGACTTGTTTCCCGGCTGCAGCACCAGGGGTGCGGCGGGACATCCCCCGAGTGGGACGATGGTGCACGGCAGTTCGCTCATCAAGCCACACTCAATCCTGCCACCACTGTCACGACAGCACCGCCTCCGTGGTCGCTGTCCCCGACAGAGCTTCGGCCTTGCGAAGCGAAGAGTCCGGATCGCCACCATGGCGCTCCACCCCGAGCTTCGCGCTTGCCACCAGACCTTCCATGACGCCAATGGCTTTGTCCGAGTGCGAACGGAAATACATGTAGGGGAAGAGCGAGATCAGCGCGACCACCAGACCACTCGCGGTCGCCACCAGCGCTTCCGCGATGCCCGCCGAGACCAGACGCGGGTCACTGAGCGTGTCTTTGCCTCCGAGCAACTCGAAACTGCGGATGATGCCCGACACAGTTCCAAGAATCCCGAGCATCGGAGCAGCGGTCACGATTGTCGAGAGGATGTTGAGGAATCTTTCGAGCCGTGGGCGTTGACGTTCGACCGCCGCGATGGCGATCGCATCGGATGGCCCATCGCTTGCAAGGTCTGCAGCCACTGCTGCGAAGGGTCCTTTGTCCTCTTCGGCCAAAACCAGAACGGTGTCCGCATCGTTCATTCGAAGTGCGTTCACCATGGCACGAAGTCGCACACGTGAGCCGCGCGACGCCATGCGACGCCAGAACCAGATGCGTTCAACCGTGAGCGTCACAGACACCACGCTCAGGACGAGCAGTGGCCACATCACAGGTCCGCCGCGTTCCATCAGGAGATGGAAATTGCTCCAAAGAAACTCCATGGTCGAAGCATATCGGAGGACGAGGCTCGGCCGGGCTGTACACTTTCGCGGATGGCGAGTGCGACCGTGTGCGAGCAGGATGTGTTCACCCCCGAACTGCTCGGCTCTATTGAGCGCGAGCTCGAGCGACATGTCGATGCGGCTCAATATGCGCCCAATCTGCAAAGTGCCGTGCGGCACGCCCTCTTGGGGGGCGGGAAGCGGCTTCGTCCCGTCCTTGCTGTTCGCTGCGCTGAGGCCGTGGGCGGTACAGGCAGCGATGCTTTGGCAGCCGGAGCCGCCGTTGAAATGGTGCACGCATTCAGTTTGGTCCATGACGATCTGCCGGCACTCGACAATGATCTGGTGCGGCGCGGGCGCCCGACGGTGCATGTTGCTTTCGGTGAAGCGATGGCGATTCTGGCGGGCGATGCGCTGCTTGCCCTGGCGTTCCAATCCGCCTCGTCGACACGGCAGTGTGCCGATGCCGTTCTTCGGTCTGTCGCATCTGCCACGGCGCAGATGATCAATGGACAGGTGCTCGACACGCTGGGAGGGCACGCTGCGGAGCTATCCCCCCTGCAGCAACTTCATTCGATTCATACGCAGAAGACAGGCGCTTTGATTCGCTGCGCTTGTACCGTCGGCGCGATAGCCGGCGGTGCGAACAAAGCGCAACTCCATTCGATCACTTCTTGGGGGGAGACGATCGGACTCATGTTCCAAGCAGTCGATGATCTGCTCGATGTCACGCAGTCGGCCGAGCATGTCGGAAAGGCGGTTGGCAAAGACCAAGACGCTGGGAAAATGACGTATCCCGCGGTGCTTGGTGTGGACGCCACGCGCGCAGAGATCGAGCGACTGCGCCGCGCGGCCATCGACGCGCTCGCTGCCTTTGGCACACCCGCCGATTCACTCCGGCTCTTGACGGAGTATCTCGCAGGGCGCACTCGCTGACGGACGCAGGACTGCACCGTCGGCGACGTACACGCCAACCCCCCCTCGCCGCCTTGTTCCGCTTCAGACGGATGGCGATTTTTTGAGCGCTTTTGCCCCTCTACCCCTATACTCTCCCGGACTGCGATCGGCGAGTCCCGCGACCACGGAAAGGTTTCATGAGCATTCTGAAAACGATCAAAAGTCCAGCCGATCTCAAGGCACTGTCCCCTGCGCAGCTTCCACAGCTCTGTCAGGAGATCCGCCACGCCATCTGCGATCAGGTGGCTCGGAGTGGCGGACATCTGGCGCCCAATCTTGGAGTCGTTGAACTGACCGTCGCCATGCACTATGTGTTCGACTTCGCCCACGACCGGCTGCTCTTCGATGTTGGTCATCAGTGCTACTCACACAAACTTTTGACGGGCCGCCAGCACCTGTTGCCGAAACTTCGCCAGCGCGGCGGCATGGCGGGATTCCCGGAGCCCCGCGAATCACCCTTCGATCTCTTCTCGGTCGGTCACGCGGGAACTGCAATCTCGACGGCAGTGGGCATGGCGCGTGGCGATGCGCTGAACCAGGAGGGCTGGTCGCCGGACAACGCCAATGGACGAAGAACGGTGGCGGTCATCGGCGATGCCTCGATCGTGAATGGTGTCGCCATGGAGGGACTCAACAATGCCGGCACGCTCGGTCGGCAGTTCCTCATTGTGCTGAACGACAACGGCATGAGTATTGCGAAGCCTCAGGGCGCTGTCGCGTCGTACTTCGCGCGGCTGCGACTGTCTCAGACATACGGCGAGTTCAAGCGCCGTGCCAAAGAAATGGCAACTCGTATGCCAGGCGGTGATCGGCTGAAGGATCTCTATCACCGAATGGGTGAGTCTTCCAAGGCTTTCATCGCAGAGAACCACTGGTTCGAGCACTTTGGCATCGTGACCGTTGGCCCAATCGACGGACACGACCTGCCCACGCTCATCGAGTTCCTGAACGAGGCGAAACACTTTGACCACCCGATGGTCTTGCATGTGAAGACGGTCAAGGGCAAGGGGTTCGAGTTTGCGGAGCAGGATTCATGCACTTTCCACTCGCCAAGTCCATTCACACTGGAGACGCTGGAAAATGAGGGCTGCCGAGTCGAACTCAAAAAGGGCGGACGCTCATTTACGGCAGCCTTCGGCGATGCGCTCGGCGATCTCATGGCTTCCGATCCCCGCGTTGTTGCTTGCACCGCCGCGATGCCGGATGGCACCGGCATCAGCAAGGTGATCGAACGCTTTCCAACGCGCGTCTGGGATAGTGGTATCTGCGAGAGCCACGCTCTCGACATGATGGCTGGACTGGCCAAAACCGGTTGGAAGCCGTTCTTTGCCGTCTATTCCACCTTCCTGCAGCGAGCGTTCGACCAGGCCTTCCAAGAGGCGGCACTACAGGGGCTACCTGTCCGTCTCTGCCTCGACCGTGCGGGGCTTGTCGGCGGTGATGGAGCGGTGCACCATGGATTCTGTGATGTTGCACTGCTCTCGGTGCTGCCCAAGGCATGCGTCATGGCTGCGATGGATGAACCGAGCCTGAAGGCTTCACTTGCGTTTATGGCGGAGTATGCCGAGGGCATCTCGTCCGTGCGCTACCCACGCGACAGTGTGAGCGCCCGCTTTGCCAACGTCCCGTGCCCACCTTTTGAACTCGGGCGCGCGCGCCCTCTGATCACACCGGACCATCCAGATGTCGCAGTGCTTGCCTTTGGTACCTCCGTCATCGACGCGGCGACCGCTCTTGACTCACTTGGTGATGAAATTTCCGTTGCGCTCTACGACGCTCGTTTTGCAAAGCCCGTTGACGAGCAGTTGCTGCGAAGGCTGCTCGAAGCACGCATTCCGATCGTGACTGTGGAGGACCACTCCATCCGGGGCGGATTCGGGAGCAATGTCCTTGATGCGTGTCACCGACTTGGATTGGACACTCGACTTGTCACGCGGCTTGCCCTGCCAGATGACTGGATCTACCAAGGCGAACGCAAAGAGCAGTTGATCGAGGCGGGCATTGACCCAGCCACGATCGCGCGCACGCTCCGCTTGGTTGCGACCGCACCCGTCGAACGCGCGCCATCGGCCAAGACAGCCGTACACCCCTCTTGATGGAACAACCGGGGAGAGGGCGGGTTGCCGGGAATTTCGGGCATTTTGCCCCGTCTCGCCCTTTGGTGGTCGTACTGTGGGGCCCATGGCTCCGGGAAGAAACCAGATGCTTGGTGCGTGCGGCGAAGTCGCTGCTGCGCACTGGTTGATCGCACGGGGGCTCGTGCTCCTTGCAACCAATATCCGTCGGGGGCGTGATGAAGCAGACCTTGTATTCAAGGACCCTCCATCGAACATCCTGATCATCGTGGAGGTGAAGACGCGAACGCATACGCGGGCATGGCCCGAGGCCCGTGTTGATAGGGCGAAGTCTGCGGCACTGCTTCGGCTCGCCCACGCTGTCCTGATCGAGACTCCCCAGTGCAGCGGCGTCCGAATCGATGTCCTCACCGTCAACCTCCCGCAGCGGGGCGATCCAGACTTTCATTGGTTCAAGGATGCTGTCCCCGTTCCACTCGCCTGGTTTCACTCGCGCGGGAGATAGCGCGCAAGAGCGATCTCGGTGAGACGCCGAGTCATCTGATCAATGTCATTCGTGACCCACCGGTCACGGAGGGACGCGAGATAGCGAAACTGCTCGTACCTCGCTCGCTGCTCCTGCAATCCGCCCCGTATCCGCCGCTGCAGGATGGGATCGAAGATCGGGCGTGCCTCGATGATCTCCTCCGAGAGAAGACAGAACCAGTACACGCTTGTGCCACGCTTGACCTCCGTGGTCGGCTTGCCCTGCTCAGCCGCCGCAAGTGCCTTTCGGATGTCCTCCGCCAAATCCAGCCCTGCGATTCCCGACGGCGGCAACTTGTCCTGACGCCACACTCCATCACGCTCCATGCCAGCGACCTTTGCAACATCGACAAACGCTTCACCACGCGCCAGCCGAGCACGGACATCCTCGAGCATCGCCGTCTCCGACTCTGTCACACGAATGCGACCGATGGTCACAATGGGAGACGGGTCGAACTCCTTTTCCAAAATGCTGTACTGACGCTCCACATCTCGCCAACTCACGATCGTGCGCGGTTTCACTCGTCGGCTCAGCAGGTTCTGTGCGAGTGCTTCATCGCGACGCTCCTGAAGGTACTGATCCATCGTCATGCCAAACTGGTCTTGCAACGACTGCGTTGCCTCGGTGCGATTTCCACCATAGCCAGACACCGTCTGCTCTTGAACGCTCTGCAGCCATGCGAAGATCCCTTCACGCATCTCTGGAGTCAGCATCCCCTCCGCTTCGGCGATGATGAGTTCGTTGTTGATGTACTGCTCGAAGCGCTCAGCCACGAGTTGCGCAATCATCCGCTGTGCCGCAGCGCGAGGATTTTCCGCCACGATGCGCAGAATGCGATCCTCGATCGACTGCATGAATTTGCTTGCGTACACGGGACGTCCATTGATCTGACCAACGAGGCTGTCGACCGTCCACCGACCGCCCGGCTTCACGCGAATGTCCTCCGTCGGCGCAAGCGTTGCCACAGCCTTCTCTGTCCCGTCCGCCTCCGTTTCCACCACCGACCTTTGCGTGACGACCTCTTCGCCACCACTCTCCTGCTTCACTTCGCTCGATGAGCGCACCGAGGGCGACGCGAAGACACTCGGTGGCACCTGAACCACATCGCTCGGGGTCACTGCGCCAGCCTTTGTGTTGAAGTCACTCGCTCCGACCTGTATCGCCGTCTCCGGCCGATCGACCAGTTTTCTACATCCCCCTGCAGCGATCACGGCAACGGCGAGAAGGACGAAGAACGCGCGCAAACTCGGTGAATAGACAGCTGAAGGGCGAGAGGTCCGTGCCACCACAGGAGAGTACCGCGGGGGCAAAGCGCGAGACGACCTATACTTTCGGCATGAGCAATCCAGCCCCCGAGCCGAAACTGCATGTCGATAGCGACTGGAAAGCACAGGCGGAAGCCGAACGGGAAAAGCTGAAGAAGATTGACAGTGAGCGGAGTGAGAAGGCGGGCAGTGACTCGCAAGAATTGCCGCCTGCCGATTTTCGGACAATTGTCGGCATGCTGGCAACCCAAGCGCTCGGTGGGCTCGGCGCATACGGCGATCCGCAGACTCGGCGCGTCGTCGTCGATCTTCCGGCCGCCCAATTCGCCATCGATCTGCTTGGCGTACTCGATGCCAAGACCCGAGGCAATCTCAC
>Ga0194124_10000816_pt1 | contig 44100 bp, 39 predicted proteins | sample TA2KigCas0mmetaG_FD_148605 | JGI IMG/M metagenome (GOLD analysis project Ga0194124, IMG submission 148605) | Freshwater microbial communities from Lake Tanganyika, Tanzania - TA2015031 Kigoma Deep Cast 0m | ecosystem: Environmental > Aquatic > Freshwater > Lake | place: Tanzania: Lake...
TAAAGTTGTATTAGGCATTGATGAGGTATTTGCATCAGCAATAGCATATTGATATATATCATCACTGGTCATATTTTCTTTTGATGATGACATATTAAAAATTAGAAAAATTACTAGTACAATTAAACAAAATAGAATGATATTTTTATCCATATTATATATATTTATATTATATAAAAAATATATATTTTTTATAAAAAAATTTTTTATAAATATTAACTTTAATATTTACTTAAGCATCTATATTTTATTATTTCTCGAATAAGTCATCACTGATAAAATACTTTTTATATCATCATAACATTTTCAAAGGATTTTTGAATTTCGGATTCTATTTCATTAAAATATTTACCCTCTGAACTAAAATATATCATCACTATCAACCAATATAATAATATTATTTTTTTATCAAATATTGGTTTATTAAATTTATCTTTAGGTGGGTTATTAATATAATTAAGTATTTTGAAAGGCGTTGTTTTATTTTCTTTTATATAATTATTAACTGTTTTTACTAAAAGTTCTATTAGTGCTGGTGTTGTATTATTTTTTTCTTTCATTTTAATAATTATATCTCTAATTGATTGAGGCATTTCTTCTAGTTTTGGTGTTGGTAACTGCATTTTTTCCTTATAGGAATCCAAATCCTTAGGCATTTTATCTATAGGATAACTACTATATAATCTATCTAATTCTGGTTCCATTACATCTTTGAAATATTTACCTTCTGAACTCATAAATAAAACTAACATCAGGTTATATAATGCTAATTTTTTATTATTTAATATTGGTTGTCCAAATTTATCCATAGGTGGATTATTAATATAATTAATTATTTCTAATTCAGTTGTGTTATATTCCTTAATAGTATTTTTAATTTCTAAAAATATTTGTTCTAATTGTTTTTCTGTTGGTTTATTTTCTACTTCCATAATTATATTTCTAATTGATTCTGGTAAATTATCTAGAAAAAAAAATTCATCCATATTCATTTGCGTTTGATTCATCGGCCCTGTAGTCATTGGCATTCCTGTAGTCATTGGCATTCCTGTAGTCATTGGCATTCCTGTAGTCATTGGCATTCCTGTAGTCATTGGCATTCTTGTAGTCGTTGGCATTCTTGTAGTATTTGTTATTGTTTTTAATGAATTATTATATTCATTATTTTTTAAAAATATAACAAATACTACTAAGGCAATTAAAATAAAAAGAATAACATTTTTACTAAGCATGATTATATATATATATAAATAATATATTTATTTATATAAAAATTATAAATATTCAAAATATACGGTTAAGGCACGATGATCTGACAGCCATAAATCATTTATAATTGAATCATTATTTAAATTATTTAGCAATGTAATATTAACATTAAATAAATTAAAATCTTTATTAAAATAAATATAATCTAGAGTTTGTAATTTTGTAAAATTAATAAACTTATTTTTTTTTCCTGTATAATGAGTATAAATATTTGATTCATTAAATATAAAATTTTTGAAAGAAAAAGCATTAATAAAATTATTTTTTTCCATAATATCTAAAGCTGAAGAGTCAATATTAATAGTTTTATTTGTTTTATAGCAATATTTAATATCAAAATCATTAAAATCACCTAGTAATATTACATTATCAAAATTATTAGAATATCGAATAATAGTTTCTAATTGTTTATATCTAATTTCATAATTTTCAATTGAAGATATTAAATGTATGTTTAAAAAATTAATATTGGCATTTTTATCATAAACATGGATCATTCTACCAAAATTATTTGTAAAATAGTTATCTATAATTTTAATATTAAGATATTTTTTATAGAGACATGCTGTATGTAATGGTAATTTAACTGTTGATGATAAATTAAATAATTGTATTAATGGTATATAATTATATTCTAATTTCTCATTTAATCTATTTAAAAAATTAATATCATAAATTTCTTGAAAAAAATAAATATCAGAATCTAAATAAGTTAATTCATGTGCTAATAAATTTATTTTATCATCAAAATCTTTATAAAATATATTATTTTTAAGATCATATATAATATATGATGGAAGGATAGATAAATTATTAATTCCCCAAAATACATTATAAGTAGTAATTTTATAATTTTTTATTTTTGTTGTAGGAAAAAATATATTAGAACAAAAAATTATAAATAATATTATTGAAAAATTAAAAATAAATGATTTATATGTCATTATTATATATATATATGAAATTAAAAATAATTTTTTTTTAGCTTTTATTATTTTAATGTTTAGTTATCATTATTATAGAAGAAGTTATTCATTGGATAAATTAAACTAATTATATAAGTAAAAAATATATAATTAGTATCTAGATTTTATGAAAAAAAGTGTAATAAATTTTTAACATACTATATATCATTTTTATTTATATATCAAGAATATCATAATAATTAGTAAAAAAAAATATTATTAGAGATTATATAATATGGATAAAAAAAAGATAGAAAATTGCATAAATATATTAAAGAAATATGTTGAAAATGATGAAATACAATTTATTTTAAATGGAATATCTACTTTTGATAATTATAATAATTTTTTAATAGAGTATTCTATTAAATACATATACAAAGATAAACAACGTAAAATAGAAAAAAGAATTTTATTTGGATTAAATTATAGAGAACATGATAGAGAAAAATACTTTAAGTTTATGGATATAGAACCATTTAACGTAGAGGGTCTTAAAAATGCTGTATATTTTGGATATGATAAGGCCAATAATTTGAAAAAAATATACTTTGAAAAATCAGGTTTTGGAGGATTATGTTATGAATATGTTAATAATATATTTAATAATCTTAAAAAATATTATGTTATAAAAAATATATCTGATGATATATTTAATTATATGCCAAAATCACTAAGTTATATTATAAAAAATAATTACATAAATATTGGTTATTTTGTAAATAAAAATTTATATGTTTATCAATTTCAACTTGATTATAAACTTGATTATAATGAAGATTTCTATTGTTCTGTTATTTCTATAGCTTTTGATGTAGATTATAATATTAAATATCATACTTTTTATCTTAGATTTAAAGATAAAACACTTTTTTTAATTTAATTTTTATTTTTCGGGCATACTGGCATATGATTTTTCTATTTCAGGGCCAATTTCATTCCTAAAATATTTACCATCTGAAGCCATAAATAACGCTAACATAATAAAATATAATGTCTTTATTTTTATATCTAACATTGGCCGTCCATTACTATCTATTGGAGCATTTTTCGCTTCATCTACTATTTTTTGTGCTGTTGTTTTATATTCTAAAATAGTACTTTTAACAGCTTTTTCTAATCGTTCTATTTGCTCCGGTGTTGGTTGATTTTTTCCTATTTCATCTAATATATTTTTAATTGCAGGCATATCTTCTAATTCTAATGGCATTTGACCGGGTGGCATTGGACCTGATAGCATTTGACCTATTGACATTTGACCTGATGGCATTTGACCAGGTGGCATTGTTGTCATTGGTATCATTGTTGTCATTGTTGTCATTGGTATCATTGTTGTCATTGGTGGATTTGTAGTTGTATTTGTTTTTGGTGGTTTATATAATATAGCGAATAAAATTGCGCCTGCTAATATTACAACAAATAAAAAAAAAATAATTTTTCTATTTTTATAAAAAAAATTATTATTATTTTGCATTCCAGATTCTGACTCAGACATTATATATATATATATATATAAAATTAATTTTGGTTAAAATTATAATAAAATATTTAATTTTAATATTATATATATTTTAATTTATTTTTCTTTCTTTTCTTACATTTGCTCTAATTTCTTTCGCCTGTGCTTTAACATCACTCTCATATTTTTTATCGATAAAACCCATTAAAATTTGACCATCACCACGAGTGACTCTGAATATATTAGTAGAATCAGGCCGTGGTTCATATATAGATTCTAATTTTGTTTTATCATATAATGTACTACCTTTAAATTCTATATATGTTGTATCTATACCATACTTATCAAAGTTATTTTGATTTGTTACTAATATTCCATAGTGTATTTTATCGATAATAACATTCGTGTCAGTGTTACTATATTCTGCAAAAATACATAAATTATTTTTATATTTATCATAGGCATGTTCTTTTATTTTATCATATTCAGTTAATCCAATACAAGTCCATCTTGTGGATTGTGGATAATATGTACAAAATTTGTTTCTTATACTATAATTATTTATTGAAAAATCTATAATTTCTTTTTTCAAAGTTTCTAAATTGTACATAATAGGCTTGCTAGGCTCACCACCAATCATATTTTTTAAATTTAGATACTTTACTTTAATTTGTATTTTAAGTATTTAGAATAATAGTCATTCATATATATATATATATATATATATACGATTATAAAAAAATTAAAATTATAAATAAAATAAAGTTTATTTATTTTACAAAAAGTATAAAATGATTTATATATAATTATTATATATATAATATATGAAATTAAAAAATAATTTTTTTTATGCTTTTATTATTTTAATGTTTAGTTTATTTTTATATTCATGCACAAGAAGTTACATTATACAAGAAGAACTAAATTATATAAATAAATTTTATAATTTTATGGAAAATGATAATAATAATAATGTTATAGCATATGATATAAATGAAGAATATACCTATATTATAGATAATTTATATCAGAAAAAGGAAGAAATGTCTTTTGTTAATTTAATTATAAATTATTTCAAATATTATAATAAATATTATTGTAAATTTTATATACAAGGTGGAGCTATAAGAGATGCTTTATTAAATTACACTATTCGAGATATAGATTTAAGAACAAATTGTCCAGTAAATATAGTAGCAGAAAATTTACCCCCAAATACAAAATATCAAATTATTAATAATGTTATTAGAATTTCTGATCCTGCGCCAATAGATATTTCTCAAATTAGTAATATTTTATGTAATGATTTTACAATTAATGGATATTATTATGATAATATAAATAATATATTATTTGATATTTATAATTCAATAGATATTTTATTTAATAAAACATTGATTCTTGGTTGTAATGGATTTGATCCCAGACATAATATACCATTTCGTTTCTTAAAGTTTAAAATAAGAAATTATTCTTATACACCAGAAATAGAAAATTTAATGTTTGATAAATTTTATTATCTTTATAATAATTTTAAAGATATTTATGCCAAAAAAGTAATTTATTATACCAATGAATGGTATAATAAAAGTGAAGAAAAAGCTGCTTTTTTAAATGAAGTTAAATTATTTGAAGAACGCTCTAATAATATTTCTATATTGGTTGATTAAAATTTTATTTCATAAATATTATATCTTTTTTCTCCATCCACATTAATCATATTCATTATTATTTCATCATAGTTATTCATTATTAAATAAGGTATTGGTTTTATCTTATTTTCTAAAATTTCTTTCATACACATCATTCTTTCTGCTTGTGTTTTACAATATTTTAATAAAAGTTCAATTAATATTATTCCTAAACTATAAACATCTATTTTATTATTATATATATGTGTATCTATTTCAGGTGCTCTGTAAAAACTTGTTCCAACCTCAGACGAACCATTAATTATATTTAGAGCGTTGCTATTAACATGTCTAGCTAAACCAAAATCACATATTTTAACTGTATCATCTATAAATAATATATTTGATGGTTTTATATCTCTATGAATAATATCATTATCATGTAAATATTTTATTCCTTCTACAATTTGTGTAAAATAAAATATTCTTTTTTCAATACTTTCATCTTCTCTAATATTATTTAGATAATCTCTAAATGTTGATTCGCATAATTCCATCTGTATATATAATGTAGGTTTATTATTATCATCTAGCCAAGAAGAATAATATCTAACTATATTTTTATGATTCAATTTAGAAAATAATTGTATTTCTCTAAATATATCAGTATTATCTCTAATTAGATCATTTGTTATATCTATTTTTTTTATCGCATACAAATTCTTTTCATATTTGTGATAAACTTTATATACACTACCATACGAACCTGCACCAATATTCTCTAATTCTATAAAATTATTATAATATTTATTTTCTTCATTATTCTTTTTTTTATTGTAAATTATTATATCATTTTTGTTATTTTTAGTTTTATCATCATTTTGAATAAATCTATTAGTTATTTTTTTTACATTATTTTTATCATGTAAAAGTGTATTTAGTAAATGTTTAATCTTAAACTTTGCTTCACTATAATTATAATCAACTAAATCATTATTAAGAATATCATATTTTTGTAATAAACTAATTATCTTGTTTAAATTACCCTTCTTATTTTCAAATACTATATCTAACAAAGCTGATACTAAAATAGACAGCTGAATATCTTTTGATAACTTTTCTGTCTGTTTATTATTCAAATTACTTATAATTAGATTATTAGTTTCATCATCATTATTTATATTTTTAATATTATTTATATCTATATTATCTTCATTATCACTATAATTTAATGAGAGGTCAAATTCATCAGAACTTGATTCATCAGAACTTGATTCATCATATAAATTTATAGATTTATTATTATACATACTTTATAGTATATATAGATAATTCTTTAAAAAAATTATTTTTTTTGGAAAAGAGCATAATAATTATTAACAAATCCTGCATATATTTCTTTAGTTTTTAGTAAAGTAAAATTTTTAGATAATTGATTAATTAATTGTTCTTTACTAGTATAATTTGAATAATAAGTGTTAATAAAGTTAGAATAATGTTTTTTATAATTTTTATATAAATTTGGTTTTAGAACTAGTGCATTAATAACATGATAAAGGTCAAGTATAAAATTTAATCTTGATGAAATACAATCATGTTCGTAGATAAGTAAATAAGATTTTGGTTTAGCAATTCTAACGATTTCATTAATCATAGAATCCATAGAACTAAAATGATGTATAGCTAAAAAACATATAGTTATATCAGCAAAATTATCATCAAGATTTATTTTATTACCATCTGTTATACTAAATTTAATTGTATTGGTGACAGATTTATCTAAATAATTTAATGTTTCTACACAATAGGTATGATGATTAAAATTATATAATTTTGAAAATTTATGCGTTAATAAACCATTACCGCAACCTATATCAACTAAATTTTCATTTTTTCCTCTTATATTAATTTGAGATGAATCTAAAAAAACCATAATATCATTAATTTGTTTTTCAGCTTTATTTTGTAAATATTTTTCATCATGAAAAACAATCATTTTATTTTTTTTTATTTGTTTGTACATTTTGTATAAAATTTTATAATCATTTGTATATGAAAATATATTTTTATTTATATTCATGCTTAGATATCTTGAGAAAAATTTATGTAAATTAATATCTTTATTATAAATTAAAAAAGTACCATCTTTTATACTCATTTAACAATAAATTAAATATATAAATAATTTATATAATATTAATTAAATATATAAAATGTATTATGCAAAATATATTAAATATAAAAATAAGTATCTAAATCTAAAATATCAATTAGGAGGAACATTTATTACACCATTAATAAGAAGAGAAGATGTAAAAGAACTAGATTCGACTATACCTGAAGTATCAACATCTCTAGTGCCTGATGAAACACTTAGATCAAAATTAATAGATAACTTGGTAGGTATAAGAGTTTTAAAATCTGATTCAATAATTTTAGCACCATTAGTTAAATATAATAAAAATAAAAAATTTAGGAGTAATCCAATTAATTTTTATGTATATAGAGATAAAAGTGGTGATAGTAATCCTGAATATGTATTATGCAGTTTATATAACTATTATGAAATTCTATTTGAATTACAAAAAAAAAATGTTAAAATTAGAAGATGTAATGTTGATGAAAATGGTAATGTGACACTTAAATTAAAAGATATAATTATACCAGATAAAATATTTGAAATAGAAGAAAAAGATAAAGTATTTCAAATAGAAAGAAAAGATAAAGTAAATATTCAAACAAAATTAAAGGAAGATTTAGTTGGTGTAAAAGTTTTAGAAAGTAATACAAAACTTTTAGAATTATTATCTAAAAATTTTAAAAAAATTCATTATTATAGATATAAAAAAAAAGAAGAAGATAGAGATGTTAGTTATATATTACTAAGTTTGTATGACTATTATGAATTTTTAGATATTTTATACGAACATATTGAAATTGAAGAAGTAAATATTGATGATAAAGGTAAAATTACACCTGTATCTGGTAGAATCTACCATATTATTCCTAAACCACAAAGTGTTTCTTCTAAAGAAATTACTTTATTACCAATGGTAATTCCAAGTTTAGACAAATTAGTTGAAGCTTTAAAATTAAATTTATTTATAATTATTAGAAATAATAATTTATTACTTTTACCAGCAATATGTATGTATAATTTATTTATAGGAACAATACATGTATACGCTATATATGAAGATGATCTACAAAGCGCATATTTTTTATTAAGTTTATTTACACAACATGAATTAAATCAAAAAGGTATATCTAAGCCATATAATGTTACAATAAAAGAATGTAGGTTATATAAACAAGGTGATAAAATAGACTTTAAATTAAATGAAGATTTTGTAGGAATGATGTTTGATATTTATAATAGATTAAGAAATGAAGGTCATTATGCTAATAAATTATATAGAGGAAATCTTGATATTGATAATAAATTTCTTAATGAATTAGATCCAACATTATTAGAAAAATGTAAAAAATGTATAAGTGTTAAAGACATAGCTTTTAATACGACATTATGCTTATTACCAGATAAAATAGGAGCAAAAGATCATAAAGATATATTAGAAATGGAAAAAGATTTTTTAAAAAATAAATTTGAATTAATTAATAGTAATGAAAAATTATATTTATGGAGATATAAATATGAAGATTTGATTCAATTATGGGAATATAGTTTAGAAAATTTAGGAAATGAAGTTAAAAAGTTTAAAGAAGAGTTATTAGGATTAGAACCTTGTCATCAAGAATTATTAGTTTTAAAATTAAATGAAAAAGGGTTTGCAGGTAGAAATATGGATGAGATTTTACAAAATAGTGCACTATGTTATCTTGAAGATGGAGATAAAGAAAAAAAATTACTATATGAAAATACCAACCAGATAGATCCGATAGATAATGAATTTGTAAGAAATTGTAAATTTATTCCTAAGATAAAAAAATTGTTAGAAAAAAGAGATTCAGGGGAGAATATTGAATCAGAATTACATAAATATAGACAAACTGTATTATTTTATAGAGTTAATAATATAAATGAAAAAAAATATTTGGAAAATCAATCATATTTCTTTGCTAATTCATGGTATGAACCTTATGATGAAGAAGTATTTAGTATATTTACATGGTCGTATAAATTAAATAAATTGTGTTTTCAATGCTTAGTAATGAAAGAAAACCTTATATTTCCATTACGAATAGTAAATTTTAATTATTTAAAAACACCATTATCTTTAACTTTCAATAAAGATAAACAAGAATTTTGTGGATATTTACATACCCGTTTTACTGATGATTATGATGGTATTTATGATTTTAAAAAAAATAGTAGAGATAAATTACTTTTAATTTATAGTAATCATAAAATAGGTTATATTACAGAATCAGGAAAAAAATATGAATTATTTTATTATACAGGAAATTCAATATGGTTAAATTCATCAATTCTACCATATTATAAAGTAATAGTTTGTGAAATAAATTGGATATATTATACTTTTATATTAAAATATAATGAAATACCTCATTTTTATGAATATATTAATGATTATTGTGAGAAAGAAATAGTTGTTTCAAGATTTTCTTTAGAAGAAATACGTTGTAAATATGAAGAAAATGGTTATGATGTCTCAGAATTAGCTGAATTAACAGAAGTATTTTATAATCATAATTATTATAAAATAGAAAATGAAACAGATTCTATTTTTATTAATTATCCTTTATTACAATCAGTTGAAGAACAAAAAGAATTTAAACATAATGTTTATCTTAAAAATAAAAATAGAGTATAATAATAATTTTATTAACTATTATTATAATGAATATAGATTATTGTAAAATTTATAATATTAAAATAAATAATAATAATGATTATATAAAAATTAATAATGAAAATACTATTATAGAATTTAATAAAATTAAAGATATGTTTAATAATATAAATAATATTAATTCAAAATATTTTAAATATTTAATTTTATTTTATTTCTTAGTTACTAATTTAAAAAATGAAGATATTTATACAAAAAAAAATGATAATAGAATAATTATTGATAATGATACTTATAATATATTAAAAAATAAATTTATTATTTGGCCTAAAAATGATATATTTTTTATAACATATCAATATTTTAAGAATATTTTAAAAAAATGTACTAATTATTTAATAATTAGTTCTAATTTAGGTTATATTGAAACAATTAAATACTATAATGATAATTCAAATATAGTGCACTTAGAATATGATTCTAAATTTAAAAAATTAAATAAACAAGGAAAAAAAAGTAGTTTATTTGAAGAAATAAATTTAATAAAACAAAAATATAAATTTAAAAATTATAATTTTTATAGTGATATTGATAAAATAATAAATAATGATAAAATTTATGATGCTTTTGTATTTGATTTAGTTTATTTATCTCAATATAGTGAAGAATTCAAAAATAAAGAAAATTTTATTAATGCTGAAAAAGAAAACTTATTTTTATTTAATACTGCTTATAAATTATTAGAAAAATTAAAAATAGGAGGTATAATGATAATATGCTTAACAACTATGATAAGTAAAGAAACTTTATTAATATTACAATCGTTTGTATTATGTTTTGAAAAATGTAATATATTAAAATTAGAATCTACTTTTACTTATATTAAATTTCCAATTTTAATATTTATAAATTATAAAAAACAAGTAAAACCATTAACTCAAATAACTACAGATTTTTATAATTCTATTAGGAAATTTTATGAATCACAACTTGATATTATGAATAACATAGTACAAAAATATAATTTAATTTTAAAAAATAAAGATAATCAAGATTTTTTATTATCGTTAGAATATCAAAATTTAGCATATTCGTATGAAATAGCAAAGTTTTTAAAATTTGATACTTATAATGTGATAGATACAGCCGATAAAGATAATAAAAAAGATAATATAATAAATATTGATACCAATATTGAAAAAATTTTTATTACTTCGTTAAGGAATTTATTACTAATAGATACCAATAATACATTTACTATAACTAAAGAGAAAAATATTAAAACTATTTTTAGTAAAATAATTAAGAATAAATTTGAAAGAAATGAATTCAAATCATTTTTTGATAAAATTAATAATAATTTAGAAGATTTATACAGAAGACCTGAAAATACAGTTAATTTAATTATAGACTTTTTATATCTAAACGATAATATATTGAAAAAAAATTTACTATTATATGATGTTAATATACTTGATAATTTAGTTTCAAAAAAATGGATTTTATATTATGAATTATTATTTAATACTAAAATTATAAATGATAATGATACTATAATAAATATATTTATTTATGGTGAAAATACTGTAACCTTACTTAATGTTATTAATTTTTACAATACAAAATTTAATAAAAATACAAAGATTAATTTTAAATTAGGTTCATTATTACCAAATAATAATTATATTGATAAATATCATAATATATATAGTGAGTTTAATGATAAATGGTTATTTGGTGATATAACTAATAATAAAGATATAAAAAAATATAAAAAATTTATTTCATCAAGTAAGCCTATGGTTGATTGGATAATAATTGATTGTAATGCTGAAAATTATTATAATAATAAAAATAATTATGATAGTAAAAATAATGAATATAATGAAAATGTTTTAGGATTTAAGCAAATATTATTTATTTTAAATAATCTTAGGTATGATGGAAATTGTATAATTAAATTATCATTAAGGGATCAAAATAAATTATTAATTGATATGATATATTTATTATATAATAATTTTAATGTAATAGAATTTTATATTCAAAATACGGATGTATCTGGAGATTTCTATATAATATGTAAAAAATATAAAAAAATATTAACAGAAAAACAAATAGATATTTTATTTAAAATTAATAAAGAAAGTTATAATTCTATTTCATTTATATCAAAATATAGTGATGAATTTAACACAGATTATGCAAATATGCATACTTATTTGTCAAGCATTTACATAAATAATTTAGATAATATAAAATACTATATTGATTTTTGGCATGTAATTAAAGATGAAAATAAAGTAGATTTAATGAATATTATTAATAATAAAAATCATATTTGGATAAAAAAATATATACAAAAAAATTAACAAAATTAAAACAATTTTATAATATATAATATATTATAAAATGTATCGTGCAAAATATATTAAATATAAGAATAAGTATCTAAATCTAAAATATCAACTAGGGGGAACATTTAAAGAAATTATAATTAAATCACCTAAAATACAAGATATAACAATACCATCTGAACCAAATGATACTTTACCAAAAGGAATAATAATATCTTTAAAAAATAATTTAGTAGGTTTAAAATTGTTAGAATCTAATTCAAAAGTTTTAACACCGTTAGTTAAATACAATTCAAGATTTAAAACCAATCCTATATATTTTTATAGATATTCAGATAAAGTAGCTAAAGTAGCTAGTTATATAATATGTAGTTTGTATAGTTATTATGAATTTTTAGATATTTTATACGAACATTTAGAAATAGAAGAAATAAATATAAATGAAGCAGGAGATATAACATCTTTAGTTCCTAACAGAATTTATCATATTATTCCTAAACCAGACAGAGTTCCTAGACAAACAATAACCTTACCTATAAAAAATAGTGTAATTTCTAATTTGGATATATTAGTTGATAGTTTAAAAAAAAATTCTTTTATTATTATTAGAAAAGATGGTTGGGATTTACGATTTTTAACTGTAATTTGTATGTATAATTTATTTATTGGAACGATATATATATTTGATATTGTTATTGATGAAAAAAAAACAAATTTTTTTTTATTAAGTTTATTTACTAAATACGAATTAGAACAATATATTGGTAGACTGCCTGATAATATTAAGATTTATGAATGTAGGCTATATAAACAAGGTGATAGTATAGAATTTATATTATATAAAAATTTTGTTGCTATGATGTTTAATAAATATCAAGATTTAAAAATAACTGGCAAATTTGGTGAAAAATTAATTAGAGGAAATCAAGATATTGATAATAAATTATTAGATGAATTAGATAAAGATTTAATAGATAAATGTAGTAGATGTATTAGTGTTGAAGATATAGCATTTAATACAACAATATTTTTACTTCCAGAAAAAATTAGTGATATAATAAAAGATAATGAAATATTAGAAATAAAAAAAAATTTTATAGAAAAGCTATATTATTTAATTAATAGTAATAAAAAATTTTACGATAATAACTATGGAAATAAAGAATTAGATAGATTACGAGAGTTTAATTTTGAAGAAATAAAAAAAGAAATAGAAGAATTAAAGAAAAAATTATTAGGATTAGAACCTTGTCATAAGGAATTATTAGTGCAAAAATTAATAGAATTAGGTTTTGAAGGTTCTAATATGGAAGAAATTTTACAAAAAAGTGCGCTATGTTATTTAGATAAAAAAGATAAAGATAAAAAATTATTATATGAATATCCTATTCAGAAAGATAAGGATAAAAAATTTGTAAGAGAATGTAAATTTATTCCAGATATGAAAAGATTATTAGAAACAAATCCTAATCCAGAATCAGAATTACATAAATATAGACAAACTATATTATTTTTAAGAAAAGGTACAGAAAATGAAAAAAAATATAAAGATAATCAATCATATTTTTTTATAGATTCATTTTATCTTTCAAGTGAAATATTAAAAAATAAAGTATTTGAACCACTTGGTTGGACAATTAATTTAAATAAACTATGTTTTCAATGTTTAGCTATGAGAGATTGGTTAATATTTCCTATTAGAATAATTAATATTGAATATTTACAATCACCATTTTCTTTTGAGTTTGATATAAAAAAACAAGAATTTTGTGGATTTATACATACTCGTTTTACAGACGATTTTAATGGCAATAAGGATTTTAATAAAGCATGTAATGATAAATTACTTTTTTTATATTCAAATACTTATGATACTAATAGATACAGATTATTTCATTTTACAGGAAATTCTGTATACACTGAAGTATCAATATTATCAAATTATAAAGTTAGTTCTATAGAAATAAATTGGATATACTATACATATATAATTAAATATGAGAAAATACCACATTTTTATCAATATATAACAGACAATAATGAAAAAGAAGTGCTAGTATCAATTTTTTCTTTAGAAGAAATACGACGAATATATATAGAAAATGATTATGATGTATGCGAATTAGAATTATTAATAGAAGTATTTTATAATTTTTTATATAATAAAAGAGAAAATCTAAATCCAATATTTATAGAAAAATCTTTATTTATTTCAAAAGAACAAGAAAATAAATTTATAGATGATGTAATAAAAAAAAATACTAAATTATAATAATTATTTTATATATTATATATATTTATTATGTATAAATTATATAAAATTAATATTAATAATAAAAATAGTTTTATAGATGATAAAATAGAAAATATTGATATAGATTTTAATAAAATTAAAGATTATTTTAATATTATGAAAAATATTGATATTAAATATTATAAATATTTAGTTCAAACATATTTTTTACAAACAAATGCTATAATAGAAAATATATATCAACTAGAAAAAATGAATATAATAAAAATAGATAATACTACTTATAATATTTTAAAAAATAAATTTATTTTATGGCCTAAAAATATTTTAATATTTATACCATATCAATTATTTATAAATATATTTAATAATTGTGTTAATTTTTTATTTATTACATCTAATATTAGTTTTATTGAACCAATTAAATTCTATAATGAAACTTCAAGTATAACACATTTAGAATTCGATTCTTACTCTAAAAAAGAAGGTGGTTTTAAAGAAGAAATTAATTTAATAAAAAAAAATTATAAATTTAATAATTATAATTTTTATACTGATATTGATAAAATATTTAATGATAATAAAATGTACGATGCTTTTGTATTTGATTTAATTTTTAAATCTCAATATACCGAAGATTTTAATAATAAAGAAAAATTTATAAATACTGAAAAAGAAAATTTATTTTTAATTAATGCAGCTTATAAATTATTAGAAAAATTAAAAGTAGGAGGTTCGATGTTATTATCGATAACAACTATGATTAATAAAGAAACTTTATTATTATTACAATCATTCGTAACATGTTTTAAAGAATGTAAAATTATAAAACTTGAAACAATTTATACAAATATTAAAATTCCTGTTTTTATATTTATAAATTATAAAAAACAAGTAAAACCATTAACACATATAACAACTGATTTTTATAATTCAATTAAGGAATTTTACGAATCAGAACTTAATATAATTAATGATATAATACAAAAATATAATTTAATTTTAAAAAATAAAGATAATCAAGAATTTTTATTATCGTTAGAATATCAAAATTTAGCATATTCGTATGAAATAGCAAAATTCCTTAAATTTGATACTTATAATGTGTTAGATACAGCTGATAAAGATGATAAAGATAAAATAATCAATATTAATACAAATATAGAAAAAATTTTTATTGTTTCTTTAAAAAATTTAGTACTTATTGATACAAATAATATATTTACAGTATCAAATCTTGAAAGTAAAAGCATAAATTTAGATAAAATTATACAAAATAAAAAAACAATAAATGAATTCCAACCATTTTTTGATAAAATTACTTATAATTTAGAAGATTTATATAGAAGACCCGTAAATACAGTTGAACTAGTTATTGATTTTTTATATTTAAACGATAATATTTTGAAAAAAAGTTTATTATTATACGATATAAATGTTATTGATAATTTAGTTTCAAGAAAATGGATTTTATATTATGAATTATTATTTAATACAAAAATTTTTAATCAAGATGATACAACTATTAATATATTTATTTATGGTGAAAATGCTGTTACTTTAACAAATGTTATTAATTATTATAATACAAGATGGAATAAAAATACCGTAATTAATTTTAGATTAGGTTCGTTGCTCCCAAATGCTGTTAATATTGATAAATATCACAGAGTTTATAGTGAATATAATGATAAATGGTTATTTGGCGATATTACTAATAATAAAGATATAAAAAAATATCATAATATCTGTGCTTCTAGCAAGTATATGATGGATTGGATAATAATAGATTGTAATACTGAAAATTATTATAAAGAAAATAATGATGAAAATGAAAATAAATTAACATTTAAAAAAATATTATTTGTTTTAAATAATCTTAAGAAGGATAGTGATTGTATTATAAATTTATCATTAAAATATCAAAGCAAATTATTAATTGATATGATGTATATATTATATGATAGTTTTTATTATATTGAATTTTATATAGAAAATACAGATGTATCGTGTAATATATATTTAATATGTAAAAAATACAAAAAAATATTAACACAAAAACAGATAGATAGTTTATTTAAAATAAACGAAGATAATACAACATCATTAATATCAAGTTATAGTGATGATTTTATAAACTATTATAAAAATATGCTAACTTATTTATCAAGTATTTATATAAATAATTTAGATAATATAAAATATTACATCGATTTTTGGCATGTAATTAAAGATGAAAATAAAGTAGATTTAATGAATATTATAAATAATAAAAATCATATTTGGATTAAGAAATATATTCAAAGAAATTAATTAAAAATTAACAAAAATTAACAAAACTAAAACAATTTTATAATATATATATATTATAAAATGTATCATGCAAAATATATTAAATATAAGAATAAGTATCTAAATCTAAAATATCAATTAGGGGGAACATTTAAAGAAGTTATAATTAAATCATCTAATATACAAAATACAACTATACCATCTGAATTAAATGATACTTTACCAAAAGGAATAATAACATCTTTAAAAAATAATTTAGTAGGGTTAAAAGTGTTAGAATCAAATTCAAAAGTTTTGATATCTTTAGTTAAATACAATTTAAAATTTGAGAATAATAAAATTTATTATTACAGATATACTGATAAAAGTGAAAATTATATATTATGTAGTTTATATAGTTATTATGAATTTTTAGATATTTTATATGAACATATAGAAATTGAAGAAATAAATATTAATGAAGCAGGAGTTATAACATCTTTAGTTCCTAACAGAATTTATCATATTATACCTCAACCAGTCAGTGTTCCTAGACAACAAATAACTACACCTATTACTAATAGTATTATTCCAAATTTGGATATATTAGTTGATAGTTTAAAAAAAAATTCTTTTATTATTATTAGAAAAGATGGTTGGGATTTACGATTTTTAACTGCAATTTGTATGTATAATTTATTTATTGGAACGATATATGTATTTGATATTGTTATTTATGAAAAAGGAACAAATTTTTTTTTATTAAGTTTATTTACAGAATATGAATTAGATCAAAAAGGTATATCGAAGCCAGATAATGTTAAATTAAAAGAGGGTAGGCTTTATAAACAAGGTGATAAAATAGACTTTAAACCAAATATGGATATGATTGCTATGATGTTCCATATATATGCTGAAAAAAGAAAAATACCAAATTTTTACAATGAAGCTAGATTTTATAGAGGAAATCCTGCTGTTGATTATAAATTTCTTGATAAATTAGATCCTGAATTATTACATAAATGTAGAGATTGTATAAGTGTAAAAAATGTAGCATATAATACAACATTATATTTATTACCTAATGAAATAAAACAAGCTATACGACATAAAGATATAGAAGAAATGATAAATGATTTTGTTGCTAATAAACATTATTTAAAAAATAGTAATGATAAATTAATGTCATGGAGACAAAGATATGAGGATTTGATTCAATTATGGGAATTTAGTTTAGAAGATTTAAGAAAAGAAGTTGAAAAGTTTAAAAAAGAGTTATTAGATTTAGAACCAGATCATCAAGAATTATTAGTTAAAAAATTAAATGAAAAAGGTTACGATGGTTGTACAATGGAACAAATATTAGAAAATAGTGTGCTATGTTATCTAAATGATGGAGATGAAAATAAAAAATTAGTATATGAAAATTCCGTACAGGTAGATCCTATTGATTATGAATTTATAAGAAATTGTAAATTTATTCCAGAGATGAAAGAATTATTAGAGAGAAGATATTGTGGTGAGGATATTGAATCAGAATTACATAAATATAGACAAACTGTATTGTTAATGATGAAAAATAAAGAAATTGAGAAAAAATATATTAATAATAAATCTTATTTTTTTGCAATGTCGTGGTATCATCATACATATAATGATTCATTTGATAAAGCATTTTATCCAATATCATGGTCAATAAAATTAAATAAATTAGCTTTTCAATGTTTAGCCTTAAAAGATAATATTATATTTCCATTTCGAATAATTAACATCGAATACTTATTTAATTCACTAATATATGATTTTGATATAAAAAAACAAGAATTTATTGGATATTTTAATACACGTTTTACTGATAATTATAATGGTGTTAATAATTTTAATATAGAATGTAGAGATAAATTTTATTTTATTTATCATTATACAGATCATGATGGAAATTTTTCTGGTAAAGATTATAGGCCATATTATTATACTGCTAATAATATATGGTTTGATGTATCTATAGCACCATATTATAAGATAATATTATGCGAAATAAATTGGATCTACTATACATTTATATTAAAATATCGTAAAATACCATATTTTTATAAATATATTAATAAATTTTGTGAAATAGAAATAGTCGTTTCTAGATATTCTTTGGACGAAATACGGTGTATATATTTAGCAAAAGGTTATGATACATTAGAATTAGATGAATTAATAGAAGTATTTTATAATCATAATTATTATAAAAGAGAAGAAATAAATGAAACTATCTTTGTTGATAATCCTTTATTAAAAACAATTGAAGAACAAAATGTATTTATTACTACTGTTTTTAGTAAAAATAATTTATAGTATAATAATAATTTTATTAAGTATTATTATAATGAATATAGAATATAGTAAAATATATAATATTAATATTAATAATAAAAATGATTATGTAAAAGATAATATTGAAAATATTATTATAGATTTTAATATGATTAAATATATTTTTAATACTGTAAAAAATATTGATGTTAAATATTATAAATATTTAAATTATTTATATTTTTTAATAACAAATACTAAAAAAGCAGATACATATAATTATGATATTTATGAAAAAAAAAATGAAATTATAATTAATAATGATACCTATAATATTTTAAAAAATAAATTTATAATATGGCCTAGAAATTATCCAATTTTTATAGTTTATTCGTTACAATATAATATTTTAAATAAATGTAAAAATTTTTTATTAATTACATCAAATTTTAATTATGTTGAAGCAATAAAATTTTATAATAATAAATCAAATATAACAACTTTAGAATATGATTCTAAATATAAAAAAAATAATAATATATGGTTAGAAGATATTAATTTAATAAAAGAAAAATATAAATTTAAAAATTATAATTTTTATAGTGATATTGATAAAATTATAAATGATGATAAAATATATGATGCATTTGCATTTGATTTAGTTTTTATATCACAATATAATGAAGAATTACAAGATAAAGAAAAATTTATAAATGTTGAAAAAGAAAATTTATTCTTACTTGATAAAGTTTATCAATTATTTGAAAAATTAAAAATAGGAGGAATAATGTTATTAAGCATAACAACAATGGTATGTAAAGAAACACTATTATTATTACAATCATTTTCTTTATGTTTTGAAAAATGTCAAATATTTAGTAGTAGGTATCTTTTTAACCATATTAAATTTCCAATTTTAATATTTATTAATTATAAAAAACAAGTAAAACCGTTAACATATATAACAACTGATTTTTATAATTCAATTAAAGAATTTTATGAATCACAACTTGATTTATTTGATAACCTAATACAAAAATATAATTTAATTTTAAAAAATAAAGATAATCAAGAATTTTTATTATCAATGGAATATCAAAATTTAGCATATTCATATGAAATAGCAAAATTTTTAAAATTTGATACTTATAATGTGTTAGATACAGATGATAAAGAAAAAAAAAATAATATTGATGCAAATATATATAAAATTTTTATTGTTTCTTTAAGAAACTTAGTACTTATTGATACAAATAATACTTTTACAATCACAAATATAGAAGATAAAAAAAATATTTTTAATAAAATAAGTAAAAATAAAGTTTCTAAAAATGAATTCCTAATATTTTTTAAAAATATTAATAATAATTTAGAAGATTTGTATAAAAGACCAGTAAATACTGTTGAACTAGTTATTAATTTTTTATATCTTAACAATAACATTATAAAAAAAAATTTACTATTATACGATATAAATATTATTGATAATTTAGTTTCTATAAAATGGATTCAGTATTATGAATTATTATTTAATACTAAAATTTTTAATCAAGATGATACAACTATTAATATATTTATTTATGGTGAAAATGCTGTTACTTTAACAAATGTTATTAATTTTTATAATACAAGATGGAATAAAAATACCGTAATTAATTTTAGATTAGGTTCGTTGCTCCCAAATGCTGTTAATATTGATAAATATCACAGAGTTTATAGCGAATATAATGATAAATGGTTATTTGGTGATATTACTAATAATAAAGATATAAAAAAATATCATAATATCTGTGCTTCTAGCAAATTAAAGATGGATTGGATAATAATTGATTGCAACGCAGAAAATTATTATAAAGAAAATAATGATGAAAATGAAAATAAATTAGGAATAAAAAAAATATTATTTGTTTTAAATAATCTTAAGGAAGGTGGTGATTGTATTATAAATTTATCATTAAAATATCAAAGTAAATTATTAATTGATATGATTTATTTATTATATAATAGCTTTTATTTTTTTAAATTTTATATTGAAAATACAGATGTATCGTGTAATATATATTTAATATGTAAAAAATACAAAAAAATATTAACACAACAGCAAATAGACATGTTATTTAAAATGGATAAAGAAGTTTCAATAATAACTAAATACAGTAATAAATTCATGATAGATTATAAAAATATGCTTTCTTATTTATCAAGTATATACATAAATAATTTAGATAATATAAAATATTACATTGATTTTTGGCATGTAATTAAAGATGAAAATAAAATAGATTTAATGAATATTATAACGAATAAAAATAATATTTGGATTAAAAAATATATACAAAGAAATTAATATATAAATTATTTTATATATGACTGATAATATTAAAAAATTAATAGAACAACTACAATTAATATTTAGTATTAAAAGTGGATTAAAATTTGAAATATATAATAATAAAAAAGTATATACTGAATTAAGTTTAAATGATATAAAAAAAATAAGTTATAAAAAAATATTTAATTTTAAGCATTTTATAGAAAAAGAAGATGCTAATAATAGTAATATTAAAAGAATAATTAAATTTTCTAGAAATTTTTTAAATAATCAACTTATTTTATTTGGTATTTATGATAATAATAAACCTGTTTTGAATAAATGGATTGATTATTATGAATTATTATATGTAAGTAGAATTTTTGATTTAATTAAAGAAAATAAATTATCAATTAATGTTTTTTATTTAGATAATAGTAAAGAATTAACAGAATGTACTGATTATTATTTAAAACGCTGGAATAATGATATTAACTATAACAAGACTATATTAAACGAACCAGATTTAAAAAAAAATATAAAAAAATATGAAGAAAAATGTGCTAATATGGATATATTAGTATCTTTTGATAACAAAAATAATCTTTACGAACATATTTTATTTATTTTATATAATCTTAAAATTAATGGAAGTGCTATAATTAAATTAAACTTATTTTTATTTAGTGATAAAATTATGGTAGATATATTTTATATTTTATTTAATAACTTTGAAAAAATATTCTTTTACAAGCCAAGTTCTAAAATCTTTTCTGATAAATTCATTATTATATGCTATAATTATAAAAAGAGTTTATCATCTGATGATTTTAATATATTATTTAAAATATCTAATAATATAAATAATTTTTCTATTATTGATGAATATAGTAAAGACTTTATATTTCATTTTATTAATTTTACAACTGAAATTTATGAAGAATATTTTAGAAATATAAATACTTTGATAAGTTTTAGCAAAATAAATATAACAGATAATGATAGATCTGAAATAATTAATCAAAAACAAATATCTTGCAATAAATGGATTGAATATTATATTTTTGGTAAATCTGTTTTTGAAAATAAATAATCTTAATCTAAATCATTTATTATTGAAGTTAATTCTTCATTAAAAACATCCATAAAATATTCTCTTAATTCTTTTTCTATTTGTGAATCTAGATATATTATCTGTTCAAAACCAAGATTATTATATATAAAATTATAGATATGATGTAACATTAAACTTTTATAAAAATAATTAATATTTGCAAAAGCAAGTGTAATATCTGTAATTAGTTGTTTATGTAAAGTATTCATAATAAAAAACATTAAATCATATTTAAAATAATTATTGTTTTGTAGATAAAGAAATTTTATTATAAAATTATTGATTCCTCCACAATTATAAAAAAGATTTGTAATTTTTTCATTTAATTCTAGATATTTAATTTCATAATTTTTATAAGTTAAAAAAATAAATAAATTATTTTTAAAAGGTATATTGTTTTTATTTTGAAACCAATAATTGTAATTTGTTTTTAGTAATTCATTTCTTAAATAATTTTCATGAAAATTTTTATTATTAATAATTGGTATCAAAATAGAATTATCAACAAGGAAAGAATTATTATTTATGTGATTATAAATATTATCTGGATTGAATAAATTTAAAAATCTTAATTGTTTTTCAAAATATATCCATTTATTTATATCAAATATGAAACCGTTTATAGTTGTTATTTCCATAGACTGTATATCAATATTTGTTCCACATACTAATATATCATCTTTATCAATAAAACTTGTTAAAACACCACAATTTATATTTATTTCTTTTTTATAATATTCATTATAAAAAACTATATTTGATGTTATAACAGGTAATCTATCTAAAAATATGCTTTCATAAAATAAATTAGTTATATCACCAAAAATCATTTTTTGATTAATTCCCTTCACATATTTGATCATAATAAAATTCTCCCAGAAATATGCTTTATTCCAATTATTTTTAATATTTTCTACATAATCTAGTAGTTTATTTATATATTCAATGTTATTAACCGTTTTTGACATAAAATTTTCTTTTTCTAAAATATATGTTAATAATTTTTGTGTTGAATTATATAGAATATTCCAATCAATTTGTCCTCCTACTATTTTAATTTTATTTTTTTTTTTATAATTTTCATTTATTTCAACAGTTTTGAATGAATTAGTATTAGATAATAAAATAGAATTAATAAAAAGTTTATAATTATTTTTTTGAAAAGTACTAGAAATAAATTGTGGAATAAATATATCTTTAATTCCATCTTCAAATTGATTTATTATTAGTGTATCTATAGTAATATTATAAATTGGATTTTCTTCATTTATGATTATTTTATCATGTCTATCTATAACAGAAATATTACAAAGATTATATAATTGTTTAACAATTATGGCCCATATATTCCAAGGTGATATTTCATAACCATAATTATTTGATATTGCACATAATATATATTCTAAATATCCACAATGATAATAAAAACTATTTGATTCAGTTATATTATTTAACAAATTAATATCATCAATAATATTTTTTTCTATTAAACTTGATAATTTATTTTCAATTATATTTTCTTTAATATATGAAGTTAATAAAGACTTTATATTGGTTAAATATATATTATTTAATGTTGATTTTGTAAAAAAATTTTTGGATTTTTTTGAATTAAAAATATTTTTATTGTATTCAAAAATCATCTTCTAAAATTAATAAATATAAAAAAATTATAAATATTATAATTTTTTTGTCATTCAATATAAAGATCTACTTTAGATGTAAATTAATTTTTTATTTACCATAAATTATTTTTATACATATATTATCTATATATCAATTACCAATAACAACCATCTTCTATTTTCATATATCCTTTTGGTTTATATTCATCAGGAATATTTTGTATCCAATATTCTTGTTTTGTAGTAATATTATTTCTATTTCTTTTATTCATAATTCCAAAAAAATCATGTAATTCTCCACCAATAGTGCATACATTTTTTCCTAAATTAAAAAATTTCTCTGCATATAAATTACTATATGCACCACAACTTATTAGCACTGAATCAAATAATTCTATATTTATTGTTTGAATTATATCATTAAATACTTTTTCATTTGTTTCTAAAATATTTTGATACGGACCATCGTTAAAAAAAGTATATATATGTGTATATATATAAATATTTTTAATATATGGAAAATTATCGTAGATCTTTTTACAATTACCTGATTCAATTTGTTGTTTAACTAATTTTGAGAATGGAGATATTATTAATAATTTTTTATTACTTATGAAATCAAAAATTAATTCTTTTGATGGGCTACCAAATACTTTAGATTTAAATGTATCTCTAAATTCTTCTTTTAATTGAATTATATTTTTATTTTCATATACAATTTTATCTTCATTTCCAAAATTATGAAATATCATAAATAGATTATCTGTATTTTTTAAAAATTCTAATAATTTATCAAAATATTTTATATAAATTTCAGGATCTTTATTATGATGTATAACATTAAAATAATTTCCTTTCATACTTTTATCATAATATCCAGATGTAGTGTATAACCATTTTATATAGGAATTTTTCATTTTGTTAAATTTTATTTTTTTTATTTTTTCACACCAAAAAATAAATAATAAAGTACTTTCTGTCATTCCAATTCTTAATATTTTTTTTGGTGTTAATATAGACATTTTTTCATTTATTAGTATTTTTGAATCATTTGTTGTATCATAACTAATTGATATTAAATATATACAAATTATTATTATTATAATTATTACTAATAATATTGTAGAATTATTCATATATATTTATTGATAATATTTTTTTTTTTTATTTATTTACCAGAACTAATGTTTTCTATTTTTTTCTTTAAGTATTTGATTGAACGTTGTTCAGGACAGGCAGAAAACAGATCATTTATAAGTAGTATAAATTTTTTTTTACTGAATATATGTTTAGTATCTAATTTATTATAAAAATCCTTATAAAAATCACAATTTTGTATAACATCAAATTCTTTTTCCATATTTTTTTTAAATTTATAAACTTTTTTATAATTTTTTAAATTTGAATTATCGTTATTATTATTATAATTATAACACGAGAATTGTAATAATAACGCAAATTGTTTTACACTAATATCTAAATCATATTTATCTTCAAGTTCTGAACATATCTTAGAGAAACTTTTTTCACAACATAAATCTATTAATATTATTGCTAGAGGAACACATATAAATGTAAAATTATAATCTTTATTTTCAAATATTTTATTTTCTTTTTCAATTTCTACAATTGGATATGTTTTAACTATTTTACAATTTTTACAAGGATATTCATCGCAAAACATATAAATATCAATTAATTTTAAGTTCATATTTTTAGGATTTAATATTAGATTACCTGATTTAAAATCAGTAATTAAATGTCTTCCATTTATTGATGCATTTACTAGATTATATAATTGTTTTATAACTTGAAATATTTCATTATGATTTTGATATTTATATTTACGAATATCAATTCCTCCAAATTCCATTAATGTATAATATTTTTTTTTACTATCTATAAGTGTGCCACAAGAATAAATTTTAATTATATATTTTTTTATATCTTTATCATCAATTAATGAATTATATCTTTTTATAAGTTTTTCTGGTATTTCATTATCTGATAATTTTAAAGCAAAATATTTATCATTTATAGAAACTTTAAAAACTATACCATACGAACCTTCTCCTAAAAATTTATGTATTGTAACTTTTTTTTCTAATTTATTACTTGATTTAAATTCATTTATAAAACTATTTTCAAAAGTTCCAGATGGTTTATTATTGCCTAATAAATTATTATTTTCTGTTTTTTCAAAAATTAAATCTATATCAAAAGGAATATTTTTTTTTATAGAAGTAGGAAAATTATTAATATTAAATTCTAGCATTAAATATTTTATTATAATAAATATAATTTATAAAATAATATTATTTATTATCCAAAAGTAGATTCTAATGCAACATTTATGTATAAAAATCCATCTGGATCTTTATATGTTTCATAAACATCACTTAGAATCGTTGTGCTTGGTATTAATTTATTATTTATAAATAAAAAAATTGCTTCATGAGATTTAACCTTTACAAAATTTCTTATACATTTTTGTAATTGAAGCATATTAAATATTGATGGAATTAAATATTTTACTTTATTTACGTTTAGAATTCTATTATCAAGAACTAAAATTATTGGTATTTTTTCGGGAAAACTTTCCTTAATTCTATTACTTTCTTCTAACCTTTCTTCAAATGTTTTGTGTTTTTTAAAATTGTTATATTCAGACATTTACTATATTATATTTATATAATAATTATTATTTATTGGTAAAATAATTGAAATTAATAAATTATAATCTAAAGTATTATTATTTATATATATTATATCATATGGCTAATAACAATAAGAAAGGAAACAAAAGAAACTTTAAAGAAAACTTAGATGAAAATGATATTAGTAAAAAAAATAAAGTCAAGACTCTTAATAAAAAACAATTAGTAAATAATAATAAAATTTTATCTGATACATCAGATGATGAACCAACCCATAAAAATATAGAAAATAATTTTGAAAATATGTTATCTTCACTTATTAAAGATTTTGATCCAAATAAAAATCCATGGGAAAATGAACCAATTATTGTAAAAGCACCTTTTGATTTATTTTTTCCTAAAAATTTAGAAGTATGTAAAAGAGATGAAAATAAATTAAAAAAAACAGAAATAGATTTAGCTTCTATAGCAGGTGAAATAAAAAAATTAGATGAATGGTTATCTAAAAATATAGTTTTTGGAATATTTGATTTAAAACATGCTGATGATTATACATCAGAATCACTAGATGGTGCATCAGTTAATAATAATATAGAAGTTTTAAGTTGGTGGTTGGAAAGTAATAGAAAATATTCAGTGCCTTTAAAATATACTGAAAAGTCTATGGTTGAAGCAAGTAGATTAGGATTAATTAATATTTTAAATTGGTGGTATGATTCAAAATTATTATTAAAATATAATGAAAATGCTATTAATAATGCTACAATAAGAAATAAGATAAATGTTTTAGATTGGTGGTTTGATAAAATTAAAGAAAAAAGAATAGAGTTTAAATATTCACAAACAGCTTTTGATAAATGTAAATTAGTTGAAAAAGATATGTTAGAAATATTAAAATGGTGGAAAGATAAATTTGAAAATCATAAAATGATATTTCTATATGGTAAAGAATTTATTGATTTTATTGTGTCTAGTAATTACGATGAAGTAATTAAATTTCTTATTGATAATAAATTATTAACCGATGATGATATAAAAAAAAGACCTGCTAAAAGGTTAGGCTTAAACAATCTTTTTGAAATATTTGGTAATCCAAAAAAAGAACATTCTACTAAATTTGATACATCAAACTTACCAAAAGATATTCAAGATCATATTAAGGAAAAAGAAGAAGAGTTAAATAATAATATGTTAATTAACGGTAAGGCTAAAGAATATATTGATAATTTAGTTAAAATTCCTTTTGGTAAATATAGAGAAGAAAAAATATTCAAGTTTATTAATGATCTAATTCAAAAACTTAATGCTATGCACAAAATTGAATTAAAAAATGAAAGTGATTTATTAGAATATTTTAAAACTAATAATACTGATTATTATAATTTATACCAACAATTCTGTGATTATAGAATTAAATATTTAGAATATGTTGATAAAACATTAGATAAATGTGTTTATGGACACATTCAAACAAAAAAACAAATTAAATGTATACTAGCACAGTGGTTATCTGGTGGAATTAAAAAAGGTGTAGTGATTGGTATTCAAGGACCTCCAGGTGTTGGAAAAACAACAATTATTAAAGGAGCACTTGCAAATTGTATAGTTGATTTTATTGATTATAATTTAGATGAAGATAAGAAAGAAAAAATATGGATTAAGATTATTGATGAATCAACTAATATTAAACGTCCATTTTGTTTTATTTCATTAGGTGGAAGTACTAATAGTTCTACATTAATAGGACATAATATTACTTATCACGGTGCTACATCAGGAGATATTGTTAAATCATTAAAAGAGGCTAAATATATGAATCCAATTTTATACTTTGATGAATTAGATAAGATTTCTAAAACAGAACATGGTAATGAAATTTCAAGTGTATTAACTCATATAACAGATCCAGCACAAAACGAACATTTTACAGATAGATATTTTTCAGAAGTTAAGATTGATTTATCAAAATGTATTATTGTATTCTCTTATAACGACCAAACTAAGATAGACCGTATTTTATATGATCGTATTCAGGAAATTAAATTAAGTGCAATTCCACTATTAGAGAAACTAGAGATTTGTAAGAATTTCTTAATTCCTGAAATTTTAGACAATATGGGTTATAATAAAGAAAATATTGTTCTATCTAATAATGAATTAGAAAATATTATCTTAGGTTATACATATGAAGCCGGTGTTAGAAAAATTAAAGAAAAACTTAATGAAATTCTTAGAAATTATCATTTGAATAGATTGGTTTCAAATCAGACTATAACCAATGAAGTTTTAAGCAATGATTATGTTGATAATATCCTAAACGATCATCATAAGATCCTACTAAAAAAAATTACACCAAAGCCTGCTATAGGGTGTATTCATGGTATGTATGCTACCACTAATGGTTTAGGTGATGTTATGTTAATCCAAGTTAAAAAGATGTATAATAAAGATTTATTGGGTTTGCATACAACAGGTAGTTTAGAAAAAGTAATTACAGAAAGTATTCAAGTTGCTAGAACAGTAGCATGGAATTTACTTACAGATGATGAAAGGAAAACAATTGAAACTACATTTGTAAATACTGGATTACATATTCATTGTCCTGATGGTTCAACACCAAAAGACGGTCCTAGTGCAGGAACAGCAATAACCACAGCAATTTACTCCCTTCTTACTGGTAAATTGATTAAAAATGATGTTGCAATTACAGGTGAGATTGATTTAGATGGAAATGTTACAGCTATTGGTGGATTAGATGCCAAATTATCAGGAGCGAAAAGAGCTGGTATTAAACTAGCACTTGTTCCAACAGAAAATAAAAGAGATGTTGAAATCCTATTAAAGAAAAATACTACTCTTGTTGATGGCAAGTTTAAAGTAAAATTCATTAGTCATGTCAATGAAGCCTTAAAAATAGTTATTAGGAACTAAAAATATTAATTCAACTAATTTTTTATATAATTATAATTTATAATGTATGATATTACAAATTATGCATATATATGGTATAAAAAAGATATGTCTAAATTATTAGAATTTACACCAAAAGAACAAGAAATAATTTTTAGAATAATATTATATTATAAATGGTATAGTTTGTGATGATATTTATGTATTTATTAGTAATTGTGATTACTTAAAATCTAATAAAACTATTGGAGAATTAGAATGTTTATATCAACAATATAAATTATCAGAAAATATAAGTGTTTGGCAGAAAAAATATTTTAAATATAAGAAAAAATATTTACTAATTAAAAAGTAATTAATTATTACATAAATAATTATATATATACTATAATTAATTATAGGCATTATAATGTTTGATCTAAATGGCAAATATGTTATATTTCGTCCAGAGATTGGCAAGGGTTCATATTCAAAAGTTTATAAGGCCAAAGATAAAAATCATAAATCAGTAGCAATAAAAAGAATAAATATAGAAAAGATTAATAATAAGTTATTAGATAGAATTGAATTAGAGATTAATATACATAAAAAATTACAACATGATAATATTGTAAAGCTAAATGAAATTATTAGAGATGAAAAAAATATTTGTTTAGTATTAGAATACTGTGAAGAAGAATTTAATAATATAAAATATAATTTAGAAATACACAAATTACAGGATTATATAAAACAATTAAATAATGCTCTTTTATATTTGAGAAAAAATAATATTATTCACAGAGATTTAAAACCAAAAAATATACTTATATATGATAATATTGTTAAATTAGCTGATTTTGGTTTTGCTACTGATAAAACAATTGACATGCATAATACTGTATGTGGTTCTCCACTGTATATGGCACCTGAAATAATGAAAATTTTTATATCAGGAAGTAATAGTGATCCACTAACCGTTAGAAATAGTTATGATTCAAAATGTGATTTATGGTCTTTGGGTCTAATAATCTATGAATGTGTTTACAAAGAACATCCTTATAAAGATAGTTTGAATATATTAGATTTGAATAAGAATATATTTACAAATAAAATTATATTTTATGAAACTAATAAGAATAATGTTAAAATAGATTTACTATTAAGAGATTTAATGGCTAGAATGTTAATTATTGATACATCTAGAAGAATTAGTTGGGAAGATTATTTTAATCATGATTGGTTTAATTCTAATATTAATATAAATTTAAATATATCTGCTCCAATATCAATACCTATTCCAATAACTAAAAAAAAATCATATGAAAACTGTATTCATTCTTTACCACTAATTGCAGATCATGAAAATATTAAAAATAATTTTGAAGATATTAATTATGATTATTTAGAAAAAGAAAGACATAATAGACCAAAACATGATATAAATACTATAAAAGATTACTTTATTAATCATTTGTATAATAAAGAAATTAGTGATGATGTTATGGAAACAATTGATATTTATAATGAAAATCCAGAACATAAAATAAATAAAGATAAAAAGAATGAAGATGTTGATTATATTATAATTGACGAAAAAGAGTTGTTGACTTTCAATGAAGAACCAGATTTTAAAGATAATATTTCAGGAAATCTTTATAATGCTCTGTCTAACTCGTATGAACTGATTAAAAAACCTTTCAAATATTTTTCTTATTAGTTATTTAGTATGAAAAATAAAAAATTGTGTATCTATTTCACGGAAACCATAAAATGTATAATTTTATATACTTATATTTTAACTATAATAGTTAATTGATATACATCTGTATATAAATCTAAAAATTGAAAAAATATTATTTACTATAAACCATTTATATTGATGATTGCTTTTCGTTCTGTTCCATCTACTCCAAGTCGGTTTATAAAAAAAATTCATCTAACAAAGATGGATAAGGTTCTTGCGCCAAATTTACATGTGTTAGCAGCTGCTGCATATCGTCTCCTAGAATGTGGCGGTATCGCTAAATCTAGTCCAAAAACGAAGGTTTATGTGGCCTATGAGCTTTATCCACCGGAAAATGTCAAAAATGAAAGATGGTTCTGTCATTTTATTAAGAACATTGATGATAAGACCTTCCTTGGACGATGGTGCATGGCAAATAGTTCATCTGTGAAGGATGGTAGGTATGCCAAGCCTGTGGTGTTTGAATGGCGCACTGTAAAGTGTAGAACACACTAATATTTTTTTATACAGATTAAATAAACGTTGAGCCAAGGCCATAAAAGTTGAAAAATATTATTTATTATGTAAATACAAATGTTACATTGGACCTTTAACAAAACAAGGCTTATAAGAGCTTTTAGACGACGTGGATGGCAGGTTAAATACAACAGTAATGCTTCTATCATAGTTACAACACCAAAAAACATTTTGTTTATTGGACCATATGACAATCCAGACAATATACTTGGTTTTGCTTGGTGTTCTCTTTTTGATAGCACGCCTCGATACTGTCATGAAAAGACACTCAGAGGTTTTCTGCGTTTATTTGATGAAATTATACAATAATCAAATAATCATAATTTTATATATATATATGTATAGTAAAAGTTGAAAAAAATATTTTTATATTATTATAATGGTTTTTCTAGCTTTGTCTAATGCCACACAATCTTTTGGTTAGCAAAGAAAAAGAATTGATCAATAAGGGATGGAATGTCAGTTGGAATGAGGGAAAAACGGTATTCGAAGCCATAAATCGTAACATCAGCAACGGACATAAATTTTTTTATGTCATCAATGATCAGCTTGTAGAGGAAGAATAACACTAGAGTAATCACAAGCAACTCGTATTTTTATTTAACAACCAGCTTTAGAAAAAGCATAATATTATTTATATAATCTAAATCAACATTATCAAAACAATGAAAATCATTCAAAACGGTAAATATATAAGAATTTACATAAAATTTTTTTAACAAGATTAGATCATTAATAAACTTTATAATTAGATTTTTATCAATAAATTTTACTAATAATATTTTATTAAAATTTTTATCATATTTTATTTTACCAACTAGTAAATATTCAATAAAAGTATAATTTAGATTATAAAAATCTATTTTTTTTTCTATTTCAATAATATTATTTTTAATTAAAAACATTGAAATGAATAAATAATGTTCATCATTGTTATTTTTAGGATCTGTTAGCAAACTTAGCCATAATTTAATATCAAATAAGTGATTATTATTGATTAAAAAGTTGGTAGATATAATAAGATTATTTTGAGAGGAGAAAAGATACAGTGTAATTAATTTAGAAAATATTCTGGTGACATATTTTAAATTTTTACCATTAATAATATTACCATATTTTAGATAAATAGCTTCGTACAAATTAATTATAAATACATCTCTAAATTTATATGAATTAAAATCATCATTTGTCATTGTTTTATAAACAAATATATATACATCATATAAATCCTCATCAGATATAGCAATATATGATTTATTTTTAAATAAAGTATTTATTTTTTTTAAAGTATCATCCTTATTATCTATTTTATTATATATCTTATTATTTTTTTTAAAACAGCAACATATATCAATCATCTATAATATAATAAGATATTTTTACAAAAATTTTTACTAAACCCGGTTAAAATAAATAATATTATTATATAATATATATAACTATAAATTATATGAATAATACTAAACCATTTATAGGAATTCCTTTAACTAATCAAAAATATTTATTAAGTATAAACAAAATAAATAATAAAAAAGATAATGGTAATATAATTGATTTTATTTGTGATTTTATATTAGAAGAATTTATTTGAAAAAACATTCTTTTATAATATCCAACTTTAATAAGTAATATGATATAAATCCAATTAAAAAATAAGATATTTCCATCGTATAATTTTTTTTATTACATTCTTTACATTCATTATTTGAAGTCATATTTATAAATATATAATATACAATAATTCCTAATATTGTAGTTGTAATACCGAATAATACTGCTCTTATGAAATTATCAACATCCATTATATATTTATTTATATATTAAAATTTATTTGTTAATTTAATTTTATAATATAAAGGTAAATTATTAGTAATTCTGTTTTTATTAAAATTTAATGATAAATTTACTATTATGTTTTGATTAAATTTAATTAATAATTCATTTATACCTTCTTTTTTTATATCTAAGGAAAAATTATTATCACTTATAACCTTATTTGAATTATTATTTATTAATCTTATGTATAGATTTTTTATATCAATTAAATCACTATTTTCATTTATTGTATTATATACAATATTATTATAATCCCCTAATATATTATTATAGTCTTCTCTTGGTAATTCATCAAATGTATAATATACCCCGTCTTTACAATTTTTATATTTATCTCTAAACTTATTTGTATATGCTAATACTTCTTTTTGGTATTTATTAAATAAATTCATGTTTTTTTGTTTATTCATATTACAAAACATTATTAATTTCTTCGGTTTTATTGATTTTATAGGTATATTTAATACATTGCTAAAACTAAAAGTATTGAATAATATAAAGGTAAGGAAATTATGTAGTATCTTAATCTTTATATCCTTGCTTATCATATACCAATCACTAATATCTAAATTAACTATGTTTAGCAATTTATCGTAAATTAATCCCTTAGTTTTATCACTTAAATCTACCATTAATTTTATATTATTTATTATAATCATTATTTACTTAACTATATTTGATTAGTATTATAAAAACTACTATTTATAATATATTATAATCTATATGTAAGGTTATAGTATATGCTATATATATAGTAAATTGAGCCTAAAGGCCAACGTTTTTTTATTATTATTTACAATAAAAAAGTTGAGCCTAAAGGCCAACGTTTTTTTATTATTATTTACAATAAAAAAGTTGAGCCTAAAGGCCAACGTTTTTTTATTATTATTTACAATAATGATAAAAAAAGTTGAAATTTAATAATTGTTTGAATTGCCTACCCGTAGTGCTACATTTTTTATAAATCTATGATTTATTTCAAAAAAAATTGAAAAACTTTATGGTTTGAAGGAGGTAGAACCATGGCCATTTTACCAACACTCGTCTGTGCCCTTAGGGAGGCTAGAGTTATTCCTGCAATTGTAGGAGTTATTATCATCATGCTGATTGGAGCATATTGTGCCTACGAAGCAGCTTTGCTAATGCAGGCAGACCTTGATATTTACAAGACAGTGGTATTTCTTCTCATTGTGTTACTTGCTGAATACATGTGTCGAAATCTTAATGAATTTGTGCTTATAAAATTCATTATGACTCCATTTGAGCTTACAGTCGAGAAAATACTTCTGAATGAAATTTTAAAGCGTTCTCCTTCATCTCTAATTCTTTTCAGAGAGAAAATGAATGGTATTAAGAATGCTGCCATTGAGGCATTGATACATCTTGTTAAAAATACTATATCCATTATGAATCCAATAGTGCTATTGATTTCAAGAGGTGCTGCTCTAAGCACAAAACTTGATGTTATGCATTTGATAGTTTTAATTGCATCTTTGTTCAGTGTTTTAGGGTTAGGATACATCATTACAGCCTATGATCACAAACAGAGTCAGAAATTATCTAAAATAAAAATAGATGCTGATGAAAAAGGTCGTTCGCTTATGACATCAATACCGACATTAGTGATTAATGGACTTGGTAAGAGATTAGGTTCATGGATGGAATCAATAAGACGTCATGAAATTGAGCCTACAACACGACATAACTGCATCATGATACTCTTATATGGTCTCCTAGAAATTGCTACTATAGGATTACCAGTTGCAGTTGTATGGATTCTTAAGACTGAGGGAACCTTTTTATCCCTTTATATCATCGTTCAGCCTATGTATTGGAATAGCTGGTGGCTGTTTTTTACAGTGAAATCAATTGTAGTAAGCACAGCTCCATGGTCTCAATATGAGGAGTTCCTAAAGACTACAAAACTAATATCTACAACCCAAGGGATACCTGATTCAGCAAAAGATATGATTCCAATATTTGAAGATTCAGAAATTGCAGAAATTAAACTTATTGGTGATTCTGGATGTGGTAAAACTACACTTATGAGAAAATTAATTTCTGATATATGCGATAAGTTTAGACAAGGATATATACTCTATATAGAACAATATGCATTCATACCTTCAGGATTATCTATTTTGGAATATTTTCAATCAGCCTTTCCTCAAAATTTTGTTCCTGAAAACTTAAAAGAAGAGCTCCTAAGACGAGCTGACATGTTGGGAATTTCTAATATAGTTAATGATACTACATTGTCTAATCCATTTGCAGACCCTTCTGGTGGTGAGAGAAAACGTATTATCTTTCTACAGGGAGTTCTTCCTATACTAATGAATGCATCTTCCGTTGAGATTGCCTTTTTGGATGAGGTGTCAGCAGGTCTTGATGAACAGTCATTCTCCAAAGTTCGTGATATGATTGAGGAGCTAAAAACTACTGACGTTAAGGTGGTTTCAATAGATCATCATAAATTTGTTAGTGATAGCATTAAAGAGGTTGAGGTTTTTAAGAAAGTGGTATCTGTTCCTCCAAAATCAAAACCAAAAGTTCTATCACTTTGGCAGAAGATGAAAGCTAGATTTTTCCCACATGTCTATGTGAAGGAGGAAGATGATAAGGACTTGGAGAGTGGTGAAGTGCCAACAGACGTAGTTGTTTGGGCTCCTGATCTTGGCATGGAAGAGCCTCAACTCCCCGTATGATTTTACGAAAAAAATCTGTCTTCATAAGGTTGGTGTGAAGATTATGTGTAATTCCAACTTTCCTAATAAAGTAAAAAGAACAAAAAAAGGTAGCACTAGATGTTGCCTGTACTTTTAATTATAAGATCTTTAAAATCATTATTTATTCTATCAATAAAAACATTTATAGCATTTAAATAACTTTCAACTCTTTTATCTTTTTCACTTGAAGATAATTTATCATCAATAATTAATATTTTATTTATGGGGCTCATTTCTGCCGAATCTGCTTTTGAAGTTTCTTCAACTATAGGTTGTATATTATCATCTCTATTTGGGGTTATCCAGGTCACATAACATTTTTTATAAAGATCGTGTATTTCTTTAATTATATCTAGAGACCAAAGAGACTTAATTTTTTCATAATCAATAAAGTGAATATTATTTTTAGTTACAGTTATAGGAACATGAGATGAATTATATTGACCTTTTTTGCTATTCTTTATAATATTTATATAACACTGTAAAGCCCAAACGGCGTTACCTTCATTATAAGTTTCAATTAATTTTTCAAGAGCAAAACAAAAATATTCAGTTAAATCATCTAAACATCTCCATAATATAGTTATTTCATCAGCATCAGAGCTATTAAATTGTATTGAAGCTTCTAAATTTTTAGTATTAATTTTTTTTTTATTTTTAGCTAATTCAAAGGTAGGAATAATATACCATTCAATCAATCTTACTATTACTATACCTAATTTTGATATATTTTCACGACTATCAGCATTCCAATATCTTTGATATGATTGATAATTTGTAATATTATACCAATTTTTATTATTTTCGGTTGGCATATCTATAGTTATACTATGTTCATTTATACCAAATTTAGTGCCTATTGGTCTAAAATAAAGTTCTATAATTTTACACATAGAACATAAGGGATCTAATAATTGTTTTTTTGAATCATAAACAAATTTATTATAAAAATTATCTTCAATTATCTTATTAAATGTTTTTTTCATTACTAATATTATAATATAAATTAATATTAATTTATATTAAATAAATAATTTTATACTAAATTCTCACTTAACTTATATGCTATTTCTTCATATGGGTGTTCATATTTATGTATATTAACATTTGTTTTTATAAATTCATTATTTAAATATTCATACCAGCATATTTTTAATTTATCATGATATTCAAATCTACCATAATACAATTTATTATTCTTATTATATAAAAAAGATTTATCATATTCATAGGTATCAGGATTTAATATATAATTATCATTTATTAAATTATCATCTATTTTATAATCTAACATAATCCAATTTTTAAGATTATTTTTTATATAATTATTCCAAATTTCATTTTTTATTCGTTGTGAGACATGAATAAATTCATGGATTAATAATATAATTATTTCTTCTCTTTTTTTAATATTTTTGTTTATTTGAGCTAGAGGCATAAATATAATATCATCAAGTGTAAATGGATTATTAAATAAAAAATCTTCTCTTGTTAAACATAATTTCCAAGTAAAATCATCAATTATAAAACTTTTATCTAATTTTTTTTTTATTATATTATTTGCTATTTCTATATTTTCTATCATATAGAGTAGTATTTTTTTACTAATATTATGGTAAATACTATCAACTAAATCATATTTACAATATTGATTTATATTTTTATTTTTTATAGATTTAATTTTTTCATAATATTTATTAAATGGTTTTTCTACTGTATTTGTAAATATTATTTCTTTCATCTGCTAAATTAATATACATCTATATAAATTTTTTATTTTTTTTTACATAAAATATATTTATTTTTATATATATTCAAAGCATAAATATTTTCTTTGATTGGAATATTTGTATTAATTATTGGTTCAAAATGAATATTATTATAACACACTATAGGTATGATTAATTTACATTTATTTTGATTTTGTGGTATTTTTACATAAAAATCTGGATTTATAGCTTTATATTTTGGACAATATGGATATATAAATATAATAATATTTAGATAATTAAAAAATTTAATTATATCCTTATCAACATGTTTGTCAGTATCAAAAAATTCACCATTTTTACCTTTAAATTTTGTTAGTTTTAGTAAGGAACGAGGTGATATAGAAAGATTGTAATTTCGTAAGATATCACTTATAGATATAAAAAAACATATATTATTATAATTTTTATATATTCCACTATTTTTTATTGTACTAAATGTTATAAATTTATTATCCATACTATAATAAATTTATAATATAATAAATTTATTAGGCTTCATATTTATATATAAATTGAACCTGTAAATAATCCTAATTCTTGATAATTATTATGATTATCTTTATTTTTTTCATATCTATATACTATTTTATTATCATCATAGTAAAAAATATGAGTATTATTTTTTTCGTTAGAAACTAGTTTATCTTCTTGTAATATACAATTTAAAACTAAATCAGGTTCAGTAACACAATCATATAAAAATTTATTATTAAATATTTCAATTATATAATTATTTAATGATTTTGATATAATAAGTGTTTTACATGATTTTTCACTTTCTTGTATTCCATCGTTAAAAATATAAATATCATCACCTTCTAAATAGTGAATTCCGTTAAATAAATTATTAGTTTCTATATTTTCCATTATATATTATATCAATTGTAGAAATAATTTTACAAAATAAATAATAAAATTTAGTTATGATAAACTTATTATTATTATGTAAAATATTCATTTCTTTATTTTTATTCTATAGAATGTAACACATACACTATACTAAGGTATTTCTATGTAATATTATATAAATTAAGATAGATTATCATATTTTTAATTTTTTTATGTATAAAAATTGAAATTATTATATTAAATAATATATTATTACATTAGCATATGGAATTTGATAATATTGAAAATTGTAAAAGAAGACTAAATGAATCTTTAGCATTGATTAAAAATGCCGAAGAATTAAAAACACGTGCTGAGGAATTTGAAGAAAAAGCTTATAAAATGTGGGCTTCAGCTTATTGTGCTTTAGGTGATTTAGAAGGAAGACAACCTGGAAATCATGGTAGATTATTTAATCATACAATTGATATATACATTAGAGGTGGAGAATGGAGCATAAAATTACATAATTACACAAAGGCAATAGAAAATTTAAAATTTTTACTAAATACCGCATCCAAAGACTATGCAGCCTTATGGCTAGCTCAACTTTATATGGAAGGAAAAATAGATGAAACATGTAAAACAAATGCTGATTGTATTACCAAGAAAAATTATCATATGGGCGAATATTATGGTGATATGATACAGGATGTAAAACTTAAAGAATATTATAAAAAGATGAAAGATAGGTGGTTTGAAAATTAGTTTAAAAAATAAAAAGTAATATAAAAAATTTTATATTACTTTTATAATATATGGAAGATGAAAATCAAACAATACATTACTCTTTTATAAATAATATAATTTTTATCATAATAATTCCAATAATAATATATTTAGTAGTAATCTTTGCAGATATGATAACAGATTTAGTTAATCCAAATAAAAATTATGATAGTTTAGTATATTTTTACATAAATTTTTTGATAATTATATTATTACTAGCATTTCTTAGAAGTTTTGTAAATAATAGACTTATAAAGAATTATCATCTCCTATCTGTTATATTTATTATAGCAGGTCCTATGATATTATTTCACAGTAAATATTTCAAAATTATGAAAAATATTAATTTTTTGAATAATGAAAAAAATAATATATTATAAGTAATTACATAAAAGGTTAGTCAATAGAATGTAATAATTAGTTTGTATAACTTATATAAAACAACTTTTTACCTACTTAATCAAAACTAGGTCTATATTTAGGCTAAGTATAGAGCTAATTTACTAACTATCTGCTATCAGCTTGATAAGCTGCTATCTCCTCGCTGTAAAACTGTTATAAAAAATTTGTAGATATAAAAATAATTATTATTTTTATTTTCTATGATATGAAGCTATTCTTATTATATAATTATGTGCATCTTGATTTACTTTTGCTGCTTCTTCAAGTTCTTCAAGTGCTCTAATAGTATCTTTTTTAATAATTCTACCTTCATAACGTAATTTTCCAAGTATGTATAGTCCATAATGACTATATTGCGCACCCCTTTCTGCACATCTTAATATTTCAATTGAAAATCTTAATTCATCATCTCTATCTAAAAATTTAGCATATACTCCTAGACAATGATAACATCTATCTTTGAAAAAACGAACTAATTCCGAAGCGACAAATGGTTCAGTATCCATCAAACTATTAGCATAATTTGCTATTGTTTCTGTATCACTGCCAAAATGGAAAATTATTTCCCGCATCATGATAATTGAATCTCTATTTCTTTCAAATTTAAGCTTTTTTGATTTATCTACACAAATTTTAGCAAAATCATAATGAGATTTTACTAAAACACGTTCCAAAATGATGGTCATCATTTTATATTTAATTTTATTACTACCTTCCAAAATTAGATTACTAATAAGTTTGGTAGTAAATCCTGATTTTTTTATTATTTTAGAACTTATCATTGTCAAAATTTGTTTTGAGTATGCATCACATGATGCATAATTAAAATGAATACTTGGTCTTTGCCAAGTAATTTTACTAAAGATTCTAAGAGAATTTGATAGAGATAATACTGTATTTAATGATATATTATGATGTTTTGTAAATTCATACTGCATATAAACATATCCACGTTCAGCACTGTCTTTCAATATTTTAAGTATAAAATCAAACATTAAATTTTTAATTTTTGTATTTTCAAACAAATCTGTAAAAAGATAATTAAACAGTTCAATCCATTTACTTTTATGTAATATAGGACAAACTAGTCCATATTCATCTAATATACCAAAACGATTTAATAAATCATGATTTTTTTGATTACGAGTAAATACATCACAAATTTTTATGCATAAATTTATTTTGGTACGATTTGATTCATTACATGCTACAGCCATTATATATGAATTAAAATCATTTAATTCACAAAAACAAAATGGTATTTTCCTATTTTGATCTAGAATACATTTTATTATATCTGAATCGTTAGGATTAGTCATTTGGTTGCATTATATATATCTAATTTATAATTATTCAATTTTTTAAAGATGAATAAAAAAAAATATATTATAAGTAATAATTATGGCTTCCATAAATTTAACAGCGTTACCAAAAACTGAATTTCCTTATTTTAATAATAATTCACTATCAATAAAACAAAATGATGTTCATTATACTGGTCATTATCTTAAATATATTGAAAATTTTAATAAATTAATGAATAATAATGTTATTAATTTTATTTATAAAAAATATAATCCCTCAGAACCAAATAAAAGAAAAATGTTTTTATTATCTATTATTATGTTTTATGATAAAGAAAAAAAAACACCTATATATAAAAACTGCGCCCAAATATTTAATCACGAACTGTATTGGAATTCACTTATAGATACTAATGAATCTATAAATTTATTAAGAAAATATAAAAATGAACTATTTACTAACATAGACCATCTAAAAAAATTTTATGCTGATTTTATTGATAGAGGTATAGCACAATTTGGTTCAGGTTGGTTATGGATTTATAAAAATGATGATGGTATTTTAGATGTTGTGACTACGCACGATGCAGATGTTCCGATACATTTACATTTTTATTTAGTTATTGATTTATGGGAACATGCATATTATATAGATTATGAATATCAAAGAAAAAAATACTTAGAAAAAATATTTAGATATATTAATTGGAATCTTGTTCTAAATACTATTGTAAATTAAACATTTCTCTTAATCTACCTCTTCTAAACGTTTTTTAATAGATAAAACCATGTCTTCATTTTCTTCTCTATCTTTCATGTAATTTAATAAATCTTCATCAGTATCTGTTGAAGAATTATCATAATTATTTGGATCATAATTTTCTTCATCATCTTCATCATCCTCTGACGTATCACTAAATGTATCTGTTCTACCTAAATTACTAATATCACAATCACCTAGACTAAAATTACTATCAGTTAAATTACTAATTGATAAATTATTAAATAAATTTAACATAGACATGATATTTGGATCATTCTTTTTTTTTAATTTTTCTACCATTTCATTCATATCATTTTCAATATTTTTCGTATCCATATTCGCTAATTGTTCCATTCTATTATCTTTTAATAATTCACTTAATCTACTTAAAACATCATCTAATATCATTTGTTTATTTTCTTCATTTTCTTCATTTTCTTCATTTTCTTCATTTTCTTCATTTTCTTCATTTACCTCATTTACCTCATTTTCTTTATTTTCTTCATTTTCTTCATTTTCTTCATTTACCTCATTTACCTCATTTACCTCATTTTCTTTATTTTCTTCATTTTCTTCATTTTCTTCATTTACCTCATTTACCTCATTTACTTCATTTTCTTTATTTTCTTCATTTACTTCATTTACTTCATTTACTTCATTTTCAGAATTAGTTTTTTCATGAGAAACATTCATTATTATAATATATTATTAATATATATTATAATTTTAAATTAAATTTTTATTGCACAGGACATTGTTGAACCTGAGGATTAGATAAATTATTCTCTCTTGAATTATCTTTTTCTTCTTTTATTTGTTTTTTTATAGAAAATAATTTTTCTTTTTTATATTCATCTTTATTAACCTTCTTTTTATCTTTATTTTTAATAAAAGTTTTTAATCCTTCATAATCTAATAAAGAGGATGGATATTCATATTCAAATTTAAAAAATAATTTACCCCTTCCATCAACATTATTCTCTGTATATGGTAATCCTAAATTTTTAGCATATCTCATATCTCCATCCTGAATAACACTATCTATTTTAAAATAATATTTACCATTATCAAAATGTTCAATAAAAATATCGTTTCCTGTTAAGGCATCATTAATACTAATTTTATATTTTAATAAAATATCATAATTATTGAGTATTTCATAATCAAATTCTGAATTATTTATAATTTTAAATTTTATAAAAATATCTGCCTTACTTTCTGTTTCAGTATCGAAACTTCCCATACCTCTCATACACATCTTTGTTTGATAATCAAAATTTTTATTAATATTAATTTCCTTGTTTAATTTATCCTTTAAAACACCCTTACCTTTACATTTAACACATACTTTTGATGGATTAATGCAATAACCAGTTTGTTCGCATTTATCACACGGAATCGCTTGTTGTTGAACCATTCCAGGACCTATTGGTCTAATCATCATAAAAACACCCTTTCCTTTACATTTATCACATTTTGGTTTTATTTTATCTATTGAACCCGTTCCTGTACATTCTATGCACATACTGTTTAATT
>Ga0194124_10000821_pt1 | contig 43956 bp, 37 predicted proteins | sample TA2KigCas0mmetaG_FD_148605 | JGI IMG/M metagenome (GOLD analysis project Ga0194124, IMG submission 148605) | Freshwater microbial communities from Lake Tanganyika, Tanzania - TA2015031 Kigoma Deep Cast 0m | ecosystem: Environmental > Aquatic > Freshwater > Lake | place: Tanzania: Lake...
AGGCAAAAAGACCCCAAAACAGGCAGCAAATGCAACAGTTATTTTATGGGCGAATGCTGTTCCTATGGAAATTCAGATGGCCTGAGTGTCATTATACGACTACTTATTGACAACGGGGTTCCCAGTTTGGGCCACCGAGAGATATGTTTAATGAAGGGTTATACCAACGTTGGAATTTCTATTCAACCCCATAAGCACTGCGAGTTCAACTGTGTACTGGACTTCGCTGCTATTGGTTATGAATAGATTTGTTAAACCTGGAAAAGTTGTCAAATCTATGCCTTGCTATCTTTTCCCAACATGCCTCTCTGTTCCTATCTTTGCAACAGATGCGCATTTCCTATTCCTGGCTTTGTGATTTTGTGGGCGATGCCCATACTGCCGCAGAAATTGCGGATCGGCTCAGTGTTTCGGGCCTTGAGGTAGAACACCTGGAAGCCGTGGATTCTATTTCCGGCGGACTGCGTGGGTTCGTTATCGGACATGTGCTCACCTGCGAAAAACACCCCAATGCAGATAAACTGAGCGTTACCACCGTAGATATTGGCACCGGCGAGCCCCAGCCTATTGTATGCGGTGCTCCCAACGTAGCCGCAGGCCAAAAAGTAATTGTGGCCCTGCCCGGCACCGAAGTAACCGTTCCCGGAAAAGGAACTTTTACCATCGGCGAAGCCAAAATACGCGGTGAAATCAGCCGGGGCATGATTTGCGCCGATGACGAATGCGGGCTGGGATCTTCACATGACGGCATTCGTGTTTTACCCGCAGAGGCCCCTGCAGGAATGCCTGCCGCCCAATATTTTAAAGTAGTTTCTGATACGGTTTTGGACATCGGTCTCACCGCCAACCGCGGCGATGCCGCTTCGCACCTGGGCGTGTCAAGGGATATAGCCGCTCTTTTCGGCAAAACATTGACCCTGCCCGCTGTTTCTGATTTTTCAGGAGCAAATTCCGGATTTGATATTCAAATTCCGGATACGGATTTGTGTAGCCGGTATGTGGCTTTGAAAATCAGCGGCTTGAAAAACACATCCTCACCCGAATGGATGCAAAACCGCCTGCGAAGCATCGGTATAGAGCCTATCAACCATGTGGTGGATTGCACCAACTACGTTTTGCATGAACTGGGACAACCCCTGCACGCCTTTGATTCAGATAAACTGAAAGGCAATCAGGTTTCTGTGCGCATGGCGAAAGCCGGTGAAACCCTCACCACGCTGGATAAACAGGACAGAAAACTAAGCGACAAAGACTTTGTCATTGCAGATGCAGAAGGCCCTGTGGCCCTGGCCGGTGTCTTTGGCGGGCTGAAAAGTGGGGTGTCGGAAACTACCACCAGCATTTTGCTGGAAAGTGCCTGTTTCCATGCCGGCTCTGTGCGTAAAACGGCAAGGAACCACACCCTCAATACCGATGCATCCTTCCGTTTTGAGCGGGGCACGGACATAGAAATTTGCAAGCATGCCGCCCTCAGGGCTGCCGCGCTCATCATAGAAACTGCCGGTGGTTCAATCAGCGGTATCACCGATGTATACCCAAAGGGGTTTCAACCCAAGACCGTTGCCCTTAATACCGAAAAACTTAGGCGTTTTGCCGGCATGGATATTTCAGATGCCGCCTGCGTGAAAATCTTGTCTGATCTGGGTTTTGGCGTAACCGGCAGCGACGGAAATTACAGTGTTTCGGTTCCCTCCCGGCGCAACGATGTGGAACAGGAAGTAGATCTCATAGAAGAAGTGATGCGTATCCATGGTCTCGACAATGTACCATTGCAGGGGAAAATGCAGGTATCGCTGGGTGGTTTTGGCGGAAACCGAAACCGTGAGTGGAAAAATAGGGCCGGTAAAGCCCTGCAGGCGCATGGTTTTTATGAAATCATCAACAACAGCCTAGGAGCAGAAAGCACCCACCGCCATTTCTCAGAAAATCCGGTTGTGCTTACCAATCCGTTAAGCAACGACATGGCGGTAATGAGGGCATCGCTGCTGCCCGGCATGCTGCAGGCTGCCCAGTATAACCGCAACCGCAAAAACAACGATATCCGCTTTTATGAGTTTGGCCGCACCTGCCAGACTGCCGCAAATGGTTTCGAAGAAACCGACATGCTGGGCTTGCTGATGTTGGGTAATGATGTGAATGAGAGCTGGCGCAAAAAACAGGAAAAACTTGATTTTTATCACCTTAAGGAGGCCATAGCCCAGATTCACCGGGGAATGGGAAGTCATGTTAAGGCCGAGGCATGGAAAACACAGCGTGTTGACCCTAAATTGCTTAAGGAATATGACCTGGAAGGTGATGTTTGGTATGCTGAAATTGCCTGGAAATCCCTTACAGAAGGTATAAAGAGAACAGGTTTCAAAGTAACGGAACCACCACGTTTTCCGCGCATGCGCAGAGACCTGAGCCTAGTGGTTGATAAAGCAATTCCGTATGCGGAACTGGAAAAGATTGTGCTATCCCAAAAAATTGATATCTTGCAGGATATGAATGTATTTGATGTGTTTGAAGGCAAACCCCTGGAAGATGGCAAGAAAGCGGTGGCCATTTCATTCTCACTGGGAATGGCTGAACGAACCCTTACCGATGTGGAAGCCGATCAGGCCATGAATACACTCATGAAAGCATTTGAAAACAAAGCAGGAGCTTTAATCCGAAAGTAATTATGCAAAACCTCAGCACGCGACTTTACGAAATCCGCATTAAGGTTGAAAAACTGGTGGAGGAAAATCGGTTGCTCAAAAACGAGAACGATTCCATGCGCGATCGAATAGAAGGATTGGAAAGAACCGTTGAATTGCAAAAAAATACGCTGTCGGAGCTCACAGAACAAAATAAATTGATTAAACTTGCAAAGAATTTAAACCCGGAAGATTCGGATACCGAAGAAGTGAAAAACAAGGTAAACGAATTGATAAGGGAAATAGACAGGTGTATTGATCTGTTGAACGAATAAAATGTAAGCGTGCGACCTGAAGAAAAAATTTCCGTGCGTGTGGCCATAGCAGGAAAAGTCCTGCCGCTAAGAGTAGCGCCCCGCGATGAAGAATTTGTAAAAACAGCCGCATGGATGCTGAATAAACGCATGGAAGACTTTAAAGCTTTTCATGCAGGAGACGAAACCGACCGCCTGGCATGGGCGGCACTGGACTTTACTGGAGATCTGCTGCGCCTAAGGGCGGAAAGGCAGGAAGAAAATCCGGCATGGGAACAGGATTTGCAACAGATTGAGCAACTGCTGCAAGGGTATTAATCCAAACATCCGTTTTATTTGATTAGCGTTTGATTCACCTTCACCAAAACAAAAAAGAAGGAGAAAAAACACATGGAAACCGTAGTATTCAGCCTTGCCGGTATTTTGATCGGTCTGGCCCTCGGATATGTCGTATTTATTTTGCTACGACGCAAACAAATCGAATCTGAGCGCAAGTCACTGATTGAAGAAGCCAAGCTGCAGGGAGAAAATTTAAAGAAAGACCGGATTCTGGAGGCCAAAGAAAAGTATATGGCCCTAAAATCCGAACACGAGAAGGAAATCAACAGGCGCAATCAGGAAATGTCCAACGCCGAAAACCGCATTCGCCAGAAAGAACAAAGCTGGGATCAGAAATTGCAGAATGTAAAGCAGAAAGAAGATGAGCTGGCCAAAGCCCACGAAACTTTTGAAGCGCAGCTGGAAGGCCTGAAAACCAAGCAGCGTGAGGTAGAAGCTGTGCGCGAACAACAACTGCAGCAATTGGAAAAGGTGGCCGGACTGAGCGCCGCAGAGGCCAAGGAGCAAATGCTGGAAAACATCCGCGTCAAATCACACACCGAAGGCCTGGCCATTGCCAAAAACATCGTGGAAGAGGCCAAGCTCAGCGCTACCCGCGATGCCAAACGTATTGTGCTGCAAACCATTCAGCGCACAGCCGCAGAAACTGCCATCGACAACACCGTTACATCATTCCCGCTCGAGAATGATGACGTGAAAGGCCGTATCATTGGGCGCGAAGGCAGAAACATCAAGGCGTTCGAAGCCGCTACCGGTGTTGAAATCCTGATTGACGACACCCCCGAAACCATCGTTCTTAGCTGTTATGACCCCATCCGCCGGGAAATTGCACGCGTGTCGCTGGAGCGCCTGATTAAAGATGGCCGTATTCACCCCGCCCGCATTGAGGAAGTGGTGGATAAAACCAAAAAGCAGATTGAAGAAGAAGTAGTGGAATGGGGCGAAAGAACCGTTGTGGATCTGGGAATTACCGGTCTGCATCCGGAACTTATCCGTTACGTAGGCCGTATGCGATTCCGCAGCAGTTTCGGACAAAACCTGCTCAAACACAGCCGCGAAGTAGCCCGTCTGTGCTCCACCATGGCCGCAGAAATGGGACTGAACGTGAAACTGGCCAAACGTGCCGGTCTGCTGCACGATATCGGCAAAGTGCCCGATACCGATGAGGAAACACCGCACGCACTGCTGGGTATGAAGCTTTGCGAAAAGTATGGCGAACACCCCGAAGTTATCAATGCCGTTGGTGCCCACCACGATGAAATTGAAATGACCAGTCTGCTTAGCCCGATTATTCAGGCCTGCGATGCCATCTCCGGTTCAAGACCCGGCGCACGCCGCGGCGATGAGCATTACGTACAGCGTATCAAAGACATGGAAACCATGGCATTGGGTTATCCCGGTGTGGAGAAAGCTTTCGCCATTCAGGCCGGCCGCGAACTGCGCATTATCATGAGTGCTGAAAAAAGCACCGACGATCAGGCGGATGTGCTGGCATTCGAAATCAGCAACCGCATCATGACTGAAATGCGCTATCCCGGACAGGTGAAAATCACCGTTATCCGCGAGAAACGCAGCGTTGGCGTTGCCAAATAAGTTCGGACCATAACCAAACGAGAAAGGCGGATTTTCATCCGCCTTTCTCGTTTTTAAGTTATGCAGCTTTTGACCTTATGTAACTATTCACTTCATCATTCGGCACCAGGGTGTCGAAGTCATCGCGAATGGGCCGGATATGCACACTACCATCTTCATAACGAATTTTGGGATTCCTAAAGATGTAGTTGTCCAAATCAAAGTTATACAGCCTAAGCGCATGCGGAGATATGGCATGTGGTGTGCACAGATAATGATGTTTGGAAACACCTAAAAAATCGGCATCAGAAAACATTCCAGGATCCGGATACCAGCCGAAATCAAGGTTTTTGGTATCTATTCTCCAGAAACTATATCGGTCAAACTGAGTTCCGTCATCCCTTTTGGGGCCCATAAACCAATCGCACCTGTCCACAAAATAAGGATACATAAAATCAAACGAAGGAAGCCTGTTGTGGGCATAAACAGCTCCTTTATGGGGTAAATTAATACCCTGTTTGGCAATCAGCCAGTTCAGTTCATAGCGGTTGTAGGTTACGTGCCAGAGAAAACGATGGTGAATAACGGGTTTGCCAAGCTCAACAGTGCTGCGAAGCACCGGAACATATACGGAAGGATTTTTTTTCATGATGTAAAGGATTAACATGCCGGAAACAGGGCAGATATAGTTGTAAAAACGCACCCGGCAATCCCTTGCCTTCTCAGTGCTCCCGGTCAAAGAACGAAACCCCGGGCCTGTGGCCACGGTTTCCGACAATTGGGAGCTAAAAGGGAATTACATCATATAAAAACGATGAGCAGTATTTCGAATATACTAAAAAAAGTGCAGATAAAAAAATGAAAATCTGTTTTTATTGCCCATTTTGATATAGATATTTCACCCTGGGTATGCTGTATTCCAGGGCTTGCGGACAATCTGCTATGGTTTTTTTAATAAATTCAACATCGTAGGTCAAATCGTCGTGAATACATTCCATGGCTTGGGAATTTTGCATTATGGCAACATAGGCCAGTACAGCATTCGCTTTGCATTCATCAGGCATTTCGGCCAGCTTTAGCCCATCGCAATTAAGCACAGCAACACATACTGCATAATTGCTTTTCATGTCTTCCGGCAATATTTTTGTATATCTTCCGGGACTATTTTGTAACATGCTAACGTAATAATGCTCTGCCAGTTTCTGAACCTCCGGATGATCTTTTAATGGCGCTCCAATAGCAGGATAATAACCGGGTGCTGCTTCCATTAATGTAAGCACAAAGCCTGGGTCTTTCATTAATGTTTCAGGGACCCCTGCGCACCCCATCTTAGCATTATAAGGCTCCCAAAGATACTCACGGGGCGATTCGTAAAATGCAACACATAATTCCAACCAGTATTCGGGTAAGTTTTTGATACTTTCTCCGGCTACCGCAGCAGCAAGCGAGCCATCATCACAGGCTATCAATTCTTTTATAAAATCGCAGTTATCGGCATATCCGGACTGTCTTATCAATGTTTTAATATTGTCAATCTCTTGGTCGCTTCTGTTCCACACATGATAAGCCATCGCCAATAAAACATCCCTGTCATTTTGCAAAAAATCAGGAATAATTTCAAGACCCGCCATGTTTAGTTTTATATAATCACACAACGCTAAATCAAAATCAACTTGTTCGTTTATAGTCCATTGCTCATATATTTCCGGGGTTAATAAATGCAGAGGAATATCTTCATCATTATTATCAAAGGCATTGAGATAATCAGATAAATTATAGGGCATATTATGTGGGTTTAAATGTTTTTAAAATTTTGTAATGTAAAGATAACACCGCCGGATAGATAAAACAATAAATACATATCAAAACGTCATAGGCACAGAAATATTGAATTTATATGCATTAACTTCGTGAAACAAGGTTGTTTTCAAGATTTGAATTCCATGGACAATAAAAAATCCTTAACTATTGATAATTATTTGGCACCGCATTACATACACCGCAGCAACTGGCTTAGGGCAGCGGTGCTGGGCGCCAATGACGGCATCATTTCCATATCCAGTCTGGCCATTGGGGTAGCCTAAGCCGGCACGGAAAGAGACCCTATGAACCAAAAAGAGAGATGATATGTAATTCCTTTTTCCTCTTTAAACCTTTCACAAATAATTGCGTCTATATTTGTAACATTATATATGAAAAACCTGATTATCGGCTTTTTTCTGCTGCTCACTTTTACTTCGGCTTGTAAGAAGAAAACAACTGCTCCGCCTAATACCGTTAATGACAGCGCCTACCAGATTACCAAAACCATTGTGAGCGACAGCCTTTCGGTGGATGTGGTAATTGACAAACCCAAGGGTACTTCCTTTGATGTGCTGATGGTGTTTCACGGCACCGTTACCTACGATAGCCTTATACTGGACGCCGCCTACAATACCCTCGATGGTTTCAAGCGCATTCTGGACCGAAAAGATATGATGATGGTGAGTGTGGCCTATCCGGAGGAAAATTTATTGATGGGCGATAATGTAAAACACGCGGAAGCTGCCTTGCTTTGGGTGAAAAACAAAGCGGCCGCAGAACTGGGTGTAGAAATTAAAAAAGTCTTTCTGGCCGGGCATTCGCAGGGCGGCTATGTGGTAACCCGATTGAATACCCTGCAACCAACCAACGGCGTTATCGCCAACGCGCCCGGGCCACTGAATCTTGTGTTTCGCTGCCAGCTGGAAGAAGACGGTAAAATTGCCGGCAGCGGGGTTTGCAATCTGCTGAAAACCAAATACGGCAACACCACCATCAATCCTGAAGCCTACCAGGCACGCTCGCTGCTGAAATTTACCACCGGTTTTAAATCGGATATTCTGTTTGTGCAGGGTTTAGACGATTCGCCCATTCAAATGGCTTCATGGCCGCTGTTCAAGCAAAAAGTAACCGAATGCACCGATTGCAAAAAAGTGCAAGTGCACGAAGTGGCCGGTTTTGGTCACCCCTCAATATTTGAAAACGCGGGTGCCAAGGTAGAGTTCAACAAGTTTATCGCGGAGCGGTAAATCAGTCCTGCAAGCCCTTATCTATCAGTATTTTATCCCTGCATTTACCAATTCGATCAATCCTGGTTTTGGGTTGTTTGGCTGCGTTGAAAAATAATATATATCCCCGCTGTCTGCCCGGTGTTAAAGCATAAAACGCCTTATTTAGTTCGGCATCTTCGTTCAGGGCACGCTGCAGTTCTTCGCATTTTTCTTGTTCATCCGCCTTTTTAAACGTCACTTGCTGTTTGGTTTCTTCCAATACCATGGCTTCACGCAGATATTCAGCGATGATCTCGGCCTGTTCCGAAACCTGCTCCGGTGATGTAAACTTCATATACCTTACCGCCTGGCTGTTTTCTCCGGGGCTGTGAAGCAATTTTCCCGGATCTGACATTAGAGAACCCTTGAAGTAACTCAGTGTTGCACCGTGCTTTAAGGCTCCCAGCAATACCATGTTCTGCTTGCCATACATATAGCAGGCCACTCCCCACTTTCGGGTTTCCGTGAGTCCGCTTTTAAGCAAAATTTCACGCAGCAATGCCAGCTCCTGACGCCATGTATTAACCTTGCAGGCAGGTGTACCGCCCAGCGAGCATCTTCCACAGCCATCGTCAAAAAACACATCGGCTTCCATTGCTGCTTTCATCAGGGCAAATATAATGACCACTAAAATGTACTTAAGCAGATTTAGGAATCTGTTAATCGTCACATTTATACCAAAACAACCTTGATTATAGACCATTTAAGCAGTTTTTTGCTAATTTTGTTATTGTGAGAAGTTTAATTACCGGTTTTTTATTGCTTTGCTGCAGTCCGATTTTTTCGCAGTTTGTGCAAATAGGCGAAGGCTATTTTCTGGGTACCCAGGCAGGTCCCTTGGTTGTTTCCACCACCAGCGCAAACTACGGTTGCCGCTTCGCCTACATATTCCCAAAATCTGTGCTGGGAAACCTTAAACATGGAGACAGCATAGAAAGCATGGAATTTTTGCGCAGTGCAGGTGCTGCTATCGGTACGGGAACACAAATGTCAATATGGCTTAAAAACACATCCCTGACGGATTTTGGCAGCGGGAGAATCTCGTTTTCGGGTGAAACTTCTAGTGCTATTAGGGTTTATAGTTCCATTCCCGCCAACGACCTGGGTTCGAATGAAGACTTCTACCGTTTTCCGTTTTCCCTGCGCAAATATGTGTTCGACACCACCAAAGGCGATAATCTGGCTGTAATGGTGGAATTTTCACATAGTGTGGCACAACCCGGAACCGTGAACTTTTACTTCGAAAGCAGTGCCAGCATTTCCGGATATTCGGCCAATCAGACCAAGGGCTTTACAGGATGGCCACTAACCGATAGCCTAGGAGCTTCCTCCGATTACCATCCAACTATTATCTTAAATTATCCCCGTTTTGATTTTGATGCAGCCGCAATCAAACTATACACATTAGGCAAACTGCCTGTTCCGCTGGGTAACCCCGACAGTGTGAAGCTGCTTGTGCGCAATGTGGGCAAGAAAAACCTCAGCAGTGCCAAAATAAGAACCTTGCTAAAAGGCACCAACACAGGCACAGACAGCACAACATTCAGCCTTAACCGCGGATCTCTAGCGTTTATTAATTTACCCAGCCTGGCTCCCTCTAAAAAAGGACTGGATACTGTTTTTGCTATAACTGTAGACAATAATAGCAGTAACAATGCGGCACGGAGTTACCGACAGAACAACGAAAATATACACAGCTACCGCGATGTAACCCTTCCGCCATCTCCGGGTGGCATAGGTTTTAATGGTGCAACAGGCGATTTTGTGGCGCGTTTTTTCTCGAATAAAAGGCCAGCCATCAACCAGGTAACAGTGGCATTCGCTGTGGCAGGCCGCTCTTTTAGGGTGGGAATCTGGGACAACACCGGCCGCCGCGGAAGACCGGGAAAACTGCTGTATCAAAGCAATATGTTAACTACAGTTACCGGAAATTATATATTGGATCTGGCAAGCCCTGTTTCGGTTAATGGTACTTTCTACGTGGGTGTCAGACAGCTGGGAACTTCAAACGTGGCATTTGGATATCAGGATGAAAACCCGGTAAGACCCAGTACCTTCTTCTATGCCACACCTACCGGCGATACCAACTGGGTGGATTTTGCACCCAACGCACCATTTAAATTTATCATAGAACCACGTTTGCAAGGCGATACCGACCTAACGGCTGCCTCAGCTGATTTCCCGAAAGACAGTATTGATCGCTTTACCATGGATACCATGGCTCCGCAGGGAACGATTGCAAATATTGGGGCCAAAAACATGAAAGACAGTTTCAGTATTCGCTGCGAAATAAGTGTATTTGGCAAAGTGGTTTACAGGCAAACCCTGCGAGATACTATGTCAGCAGGACGGCGCAGAACTTACACCTTTCCTAAAAAATTCTACCCCTTGGATTATGGAGAACACCTGCTGAAAATTATTGTTTCCGCCAAAGGTGATTTTATCAATGACAATGATACCGCTAATCGAAAATTCTTTGTGGGGGTGAAGAAAGATGTCATGGTTTCATCCGTTTTTGATCCGTATTCAGGCGCTATTTACGAATACATGAGGGATACGGTCATGCCCGTTGCCACTGTGCAGAATCCCGGATATGACAATACCATTTCATTCAATGCCCACTGCCGGATTATCAAGGGAACCAAAGTGGTTTATGACAAAACCAATACCCTCAGCCTTCCCAGGTTTCAAAGTAAAATACTTTCATGGCCCACCTATCGCTGCACCGATACCGGAAGGCTTACCGTAATGTTTATCACTGAAATGACAGGCGACAAACAACCTCTAAACGACACCCAAAAAGTGAATGTGTTTGTTATGAAATCCTATGATTTAGGCGTTGACAGTGTGGCATCACCCATGAAAAACTTTTTCTATCCTGTGGCCAAACCCATTGTACTGAAGCCTCGTGTTTACAACGATGGTTTGCTCAATATTGGCGCAGCAAGGCTTACGGTTCGCATAAGTTCTGCTTATACTGCAGCGGTTTACCACGATACTTTTACCTATCCACTGGCCGGCAAAGATGGATATATGGTAAGCATGCCGCGAAGTTTTACGCCCCAGAAAAAGGGCATCTACAAAGCAGTTTTCAAGGTGTATCATCCGCTGGATTACGTGAAAGTCAATGACAGTATTGCGCAGGACTTTTTTGTTGGAAATCCCTATGATTACAGCACAGTGTCTGTGGGTTACCCTACCAATAAAGACACCCTGCTTATCGGAACAGGTCCCTTCGCACCCCAGATGCGCATTGTCAACCTGGGTTTCGTGAAAAATACAGATGCGGTGCCATTTGTTTGTCAGGTGTGGTTTGGGAAAAACCGTATCTATCAGGACATTAAAACCACTTCGCTTGATACCGGTCAGGCCCTGGATTTTGTTATGCTGAAAACCCTGAATCCCATCAATGCCGGAACCTACAGGGTTATAGCCTATACCAATTATGTTTCGGATGTAAACCGCAAAAACGATACAGCACTGTCTAACTTTACCGTTGTTATTGGCAAAGACGGCGGCGTGATGAGTATTGATACACCGTTTGCCGGACAAAAAGTGTATGCCCGTGAAACCTTTTTTGATGCGCATGCTACCATATCCTCGAATGCCAGACAAGCACTGGGACCTGTGCGCACCACAGCCGAAGTACTGGGTAAAAATAATGTCATCCTAAGTCAGTCATTCCGCTTAGATACGCTAAACCTGGCTAAAATGGAGAAAAAAGTTGTGCTAAAAGAACTGCTGTTGCCCGATTCGGGCAATTATAAACTGCGGGTTCGCATCAGCAGCGCACAGGATCAGAATCCGCTGAATGATACACTAATTACCACCATCCGCGGTGTTAGGCGGCACGATGTAGCCTGGGTAACCTTTGAAACGCCCACCACGGGACAATGGCTGCTCAATACCTCGGGCAATGCGAAGCTGAAAGCATTGTTGATTCAGGCGGGCGAAGACACCACGGCATACAACGGCAAAGCCATATTCAGGTTGCTTGACAGCAGCAGCGGCGTGGTATTGTTTACCGATACAGGCAACTTTACCAACCTGCGAAAAGGTACTCCGCTTTCCGCTACCTCCGGCAAAATGTTTCCGTTTATCATTGCCGGAGCCTTCAAAGCCGATGCAGTGCTGGAGAGATTTACAGACCTTTTCCCCGAAAATGATACACTGAAAACCCATTTTAGAGTAGTTTACAATGCCATAAGTTCTCTGCCCAGTATTGAGTTTATGCTGTATCCCAATCCGGGCAATGACCGATTAATGGTTTCAACGAAACAGGCATTGAGGGGCATTGTGATTCGTGATTTGTCAGGAAAATGGTTGGAAACCCAAAACGGTTCAGGACCCTATGCCACCGATAGGCTGGCACCGGGCATGTATATCGTGGAGCTGCAATTCGCCGCAGGCAAAGCCAAGGCGGTTTGGATTAAACGCGATTAAAAACTAACGTTTGTTAGTTTTAGATTTTAGTAAACCGCCGCACCTCTCCCTCTTTGGTCTCCACCATTTACAGAAACATGGCTGCAGGCCGCACCCATAGCGCTCCGGGTGGAACATCGGGAGTATTGTATAAAGGTTTATACACAACGATCGGTTCTAAGGTCTTGCTATGCAAGGCCATACCAAGCACTTCATACTCCTTGCCTTTGTAGTGGCGGTAACGGCCCGGAGGAATAACAGGAGATAGGTTGATGGATTCCATGTCGTGCGCGCGTGAAGACCCGGAAGGTCTGCAATCAGGAAATCAGTCCGGCGAAATGCTTAACCGTGCGAACCAGCTGGCTCACGTAGCTCATTTCGTTGTCGTACCAGCTCACCACTTTAATCAGCTGGCTGTCTCCTACTGTTACTACCTTGGTTTGCGTAGCATCAAACAGTGAACCATAAGATATGCCGATAATATCGGTGCTAACCAATTCTTCTTCGGTATATCCAAAGCTATCATTAGCAGCGGCTTTCATGGCAGCGTTGATTTCCGCAGCGCTGGTTTTCTTTTCGCAGATTACGGTAAGCTCGGTTACAGAACCGGTAATGGTGGGAACACGCTGTGCACCACCATCCAGTTTACCGGCCAGTTCGGGCAATACCAGGCCAATGGCTTTGGCTGCACCGGTGCTGTTGGGTACAATGTTCTGCGCAGCAGCCCTGGCACGGCGCAAATCGCCTTTAGGATGTGGGGCATCCAGGGTGTTCTGGTCGTTTGTGTAAGCGTGAATGGTAGTCATGCTGCCGGCCAGAATGGTATAATTGTCGTTCAAAACCTTAGCCATTGGGGCCAGACAGTTGGTGGTGCAGCTTGCTCCGCTGATGATGGTTTCACTGCCATCCAAAATGTGATGGTTAACGTTGTAAACAACTGTTTTAAGATCACCGGTGGCGGGGGCAGAAATAACCACACGCTTGGCACCTGCGGTCAGGTGGGCTTCGGCTTTGGCTTTATCGGTGAAGAAACCGGTGCTTTCAATCACTACATCTGCGCCATGGGCACCCCAGGGAATTTGCGCGGGATCTTTCTGTGCGTAGATTTTTACTTCTTCGCCATTTACGATGATGCTGTTTTCTGTATGAGAAACCGTAGCGTTGAAACGGCCTTGTGCACTGTCATATTTCAACAAATGTGCCAATACCTGAGGGCTGGTGAGATCATTGATGGCAACCACATCGATGCCCTGCATGTTATAAATTTCGCGGAAAACCAGTCGGCCGATGCGACCAAAGCCATTGATGGCTACTTTTACGGTACTCATGTTTCTGAATTTTAAATTTGTGCCGCAAAATTACCGCTTTTTACGGGCTTTTGAAAATATACCTGTCAGTTATGCTCAGCGCAGGGTCCACACGGCCTGCAGCTGAAAGCTGCGGGGCGGACGAAGATCGCAGGGACGGCCTACATATTCCTGGTTAAGGAGGTTGCTAACCTGCGCATTTACTTTCCAGCGATCATTCACCTTGTAGGCCACACGGGCGTCGAAAATATGGGCGGAACCCAATTGATCCATTGAACGTTGGATGCCTGTTATAAAGAACGACAATATTCCCTTGGTAAACGCCCCGTCAATATTCGTCATGCGGCTATTGTAGCGGTAGCTGAGTCCGAACTCCAGGTTTTTCCAGCCGCATTGCAAATCAACCCTGATTAAATGCTGAAACCGGTATTTCATGAGGGTATTGGTATCATTTCGGGTATTCACAAAATTCAACTGCAAACCCGCACTGTCCCGGGCATACACGTATTCTGGATTCATTACCCTAGGTTGAGTGTATGTGTACCCACCCAGCAATTGCCAGCGGGTATTGCCAATCTTTCCTTCGCCCATGGTTTCAAATTCAAAACCACTCACTTTTCCTACTCCTACGTTAATGCTTTTAAAACCAAGGCCAAAACCAGTGTTGGGGTTGGGATCCCAGTTGCCAAACGAAAACTCCATCATGTCGGTCAAGGTCATTTGAAAGAGGCTCACATCAGCAAAACCTTTGAAACCGCCAATTATATAACCCTGTTTCAATCCCAGCTCGGCGTTGTTGCCCGATTCAGGCTTCAGACCGGGATTGGAATATACCGTTAAAGGGCCTACGGAAGTGGTCACGAACAATTCTGCCATACTGGGAAAACGAAAACCTTGTCCGGCGCTGGCACGCAGAAAGGTAGCCCTGCCAACTGCATAATTTACGCCTGCCCTGAAAACAGGCTTGGTATACACGGCATCATTAATAGCATACATTTCATAACGTCCGCCACCCGAAAGTTGCAACCTGCCTCGCTTGTATTCAGCCTGAAAAAACACCGCCCTATTTTCTGCAGTCTGGTTGCCTCCAAACAATGGAGAATGGGTTTCTGCAAGCATACCTGCCGCACCCAGCGTTATGTTAAGATTCCGAAAAGCTCTGTTCATGCGGTATTCCCCATACAGCAAACTGCTGCCGTTGCTTTGGTCGGATCCCGCATTGTTGGCAGTGGCATCGTTTTCCAACGCCAAATACCGAGCCTGCAATTTATGGGTGAATTGTTTACGCTTCCACTCCACAAACGGATCTACATGCAACCGGAAACCCTTGTTGTAATTGAATCCTGAATCAAACGTTTCATAGCCGCGGGCATAGCTTTCCCATAGCAGAAATGAACCGCTGTTGGATTGCTGCACACCCGTATTGGCACCATAGACAAGTCCTTTTACTTTAGAAGATGCATGTTTTACCCGCAAACCCATTCTGGCCCTGTGGTTATATTCATTTCGGCGGTAGCCTTGATCATAAAGGGCATTCCATTGGGCCGTAATTCCGGTATTTCCGATTCTTTGCGACCAAAAGCCATTCGTTCCATGAACACAGCGCCGACTTTTATTCCATCTCAGGCTGTCGCGGCGCGGAAAATCATAAAATCCGGCAAACCCGGTTACACGGGCATTGGCGCGAAGCTCAGGCTCTGCACTGCGCAGGTTTACCACACCGTTCAGGGCACTGGAACCATACAACACACTGCCCGCACTTTTTACCACTTCCACCGAAGCCAGGTTTTCCACGGGCAAAAAACCAAACTGCACTTGCCCTGCATCCGGGCTTATCATCGGCAATTCATCCAGCGTTACCATTACTCGGCTGCCCGCCCCGTAACTCCAACCACTGCCATTGCGAATATTGACCTGCCCGTCACTAATGGTAACCCCCGGCATTTGCTCTAGAGCCGAAGAAATATCCGACGTTATTTTATTATTGATCAGGTATGGCTTTAGTACGGAAACGCTCACCGAACTGCGGCTCAGACGTGATAGATTCTTTTCGGTAGTGATAATAAATTCGTCAATAAAAACTGATTTTACCTGCAATGTTATCGCTATCTGCTGGCCTGGCATTAGATCCTGCTTTAGCAGTGTATCCAAGGTTTGGTGGTTTTTTGCGGCCACACGTATTCTGCGTATATCTTTTTCTATCACAATGCGGTTTTTTGAAATCGAGAATGACCGAATTAGCCCCATACTGCTGTAGGCATTGAAGGTATCGGGGGTTATACCGCTGCCGTCCTCTGATTTTATTATAATGACAACCTGGGCTTTTAGATATGAGCTAAACCCAAAAAATAAAAACACAACCAGGCGTTTTATAAATAGCTTTTTTATATACATTTGTGTAAATAATAACACAATAATAATGATTAAAAATTACTTTTTCGCAACGGTTTTTATTTGGTTTACTTCTCTTTCGGGTCAGACTTGCATCCCAGATAAAAGCCTCACAAAAGCAGGATTCCTTCCTGCCACACTTCCTCCGGCAGTGGTTAATACCCCATACAACCAGGGTATTTCAGTGCTCACTTTCCGCGACACGTCTACCATTATTCTGGGGCAAAAAATTCCTGTAAAAGTCGATTCTATTAAAGTTTTAAGAATTGGTGGTATTCCTTCCGGTATCAATTACAAATGTCAGCACCCACGCTGCGTGTTTTTGTGGGATACTGTGCGTTGCATTAGTTTTTATGGTACCGCTGGCATCGTGGGTTCCTACCCGCTAAAGATATATGTAAGGGCCTTCGCAAAGGTATTTGGATCTACCCCCACTACACAAAACGATTCTATCAGTTCATACACTCTGGAGGTTGTAAACAGAACGACTTCTTTGTGGCAACCAGTGTCCAGCTCGTTCCGCGTTTCTCCCAATCCCGGAAATGATATTGTGGAGATTGAAGACAGCCACACCGGTGCAAACTGGTTTATTACAGAACTTTCCGGCAGAAAGGTAGCTTTTAATGTGATTGACAAAACACCTTACAGCGTTCGTTTTTCTGTAGCGGATCTAAAATCAGGGATTTACATTGTGACCGACGGTCAAAGAAAAACCAAATTGATCGTTCCTTAAGGGCATGGACCCATTAATTATTTCTATTCCTCGCACAAAGGCGGAATTGCCGCAAATGATAGTAGCAGGATTTCTGTGCTTTGTGGTATGGTCAATTCACTATGCCATATTCGGCATTTTGGGTGGTTTTATTGCCCTGTTTATTGCGCTGGCAATAGTAGCCTTTCTCTATTTTAAATTAAAGGGAAATTATTTTGTGAGGGTAGATGAACAGGGAATTTCATGGAAACAGAGCATTGTTTCCAAGTACATATTTATTCCATGGAATTATATGATGCGGGTGGACTATCTGGTGTATGAAATCAATTTCCAGATTAAGGAAAGCCGTCAGGTGGTAAGTTTTGCCACAAGCGGACTTGAAGATGAGGATACCGATACACTGAAACAATATATTTCCGATACCGTTAAACGCATCAAGGAATCTCCGCAGTAATTATCGTATTTTCGCGACATGTCTTTCAGGCCCCACTTTGATTTTGTGGAAGAGTTGCGCTGGCGTGGCCTGCTGCATGATACCATGCCGGGTACCCAGGAGTTGCTGAACAGCGAGCGGGTTTCCGGTTATTGTGGTTTCGACCCCACTGCAGACTCACTTCATATTGGCAACCTTGTACCAATAACCCTTTTGATTTTATTGCAAAAGGCCGGACACAAGCCCATTGCACTGGTAGGCGGAGCAACCGGTATGGTGGGCGATCCCAGCGGAAAAAGCGATGAACGCAAATTGCTGGATGTGGCGCAGATTGAGCACAATCTGAACGGCCAAAAACAGCAACTGATGAAGTTTCTGGATTTTGAAAATGGTGAAAACTGCGCTGAAATGGTCAATAACTATGACTGGTTCGGAAAGTTTGGTTTTCTGGAATTCATCCGTGATGTAGGCAAACACATCACCGTCAATTACATGATGGGTAAAGATAGTGTTAAGAATCGACTTGAGGGTGGAGGCATGTCTTTCACGGAGTTTTCTTACCAGCTGGTGCAAGGCTACGATTTTTACCATTTGTTTACCCAAAAAGGGTGTAAGCTTCAGCTTGGAGGCAGTGATCAGTGGGGTAATATTACCACAGGTACAGAGCTGATTAGACGTAAAACTGGGGGAGATGCGTTTGCCATAACTGCACCGCTCATCACCAAAAGCGATGGCACCAAGTTTGGCAAAAGCGAAGGTGGTAATGTTTGGCTCGACAGAAAAAAAACCTCTCCTTACCGTTTTTATCAGTTTTGGTTGAATGTGGCCGATGAGGATGCTGTTCGGTTCATGAAGATTTATTCGCTGAAAAGCAGAATTGAGATAGAGTCGCTGATTGCCGAACACACAGGACAAGAGCACTTACGAATACTACAAAAAGCATTAGCCGAGGAAATGACTGAAAGGGTTCATTCTGTGCAGGACCTTGCTCTTTCCATTAAAGCAACGCATGTTTTTTTTGGTGGTGGAACCCGTGAAGATTTGTTAATGCTGGACAGTGAAACACTGAGCAACAGCCTGGAAGGGATGGAGAAATTTACGATTGATTCGGCTTTGTTATCAAATGGAGTACCAGTGTTGGATTTACTGGCTCAACATACAGGGATCTTTCCCAGTAAGGGTGAAGCCCGTAAGATGATGCAGGCACAGGCAGTTTCAATAAACAAGGAAAAGTACGTAGATATCAATGGCATCGTGGACAACGATTTCCTCTTACAAGGAAAATATCTGCTTGTACAAAAGGGTAAAAAGAATTATTTTGTAATAGAGCTTAACTAGGCATTCATCTTGCGAAATGCCTGTTTCTGTTTCATCAGCAACTCCTTTGCCAAATGAAACCCGACTACAATTGCAATGCCTAAAATCAGGCCAACAAAGCCAAAAACAGCCCCTTTTTTATAGGGTGCAGGGTAGGTGGCTTCCAAAGGAAACCGAATATCATCCACCACGGCAATGAACGGCCTTTTTTTCTCCAGTTCCATTTTAGCGGCATTCAGGGCAGCAAGGCTTTCGGCATATTGTGCATTTAACATGGTAATATCGCGTTGAAGCTGTGTTTGTGGCACATTTGCCCTGCGCATTACCGTCCCAAAACCCTGATCCTGCATAGACGCAGAAGTATATTCTTTGCCCTGAAGTGCTGCCAGTAATGAGTCTCTTCGTCGTAGGGTTGCCCTGATAATCATATTGGCCCTGTCCATTCGCTTATCGATATAAAAATCAGAGATGGTATGTAGGTGAAGTTCCAGAAATCTTTTGCAAAAGAAAGCATCGGCGTATGAAAAAGACATAGTTAGCAAACCGGATTCTCTGGAACTGGCTTTAAAGGTTCTTTTTATTCCATTGCTGTAGGATCGCAACATTTCATCCTTAGAGGCATTATCGCCAATCTGGTAGCCGGAGCTAAACCAAGCAGGATTAGTTGAATCAACCCCCTGTTTTTTTAACAGATGATTAATCAGAGGTGTGTGTTTTCCATTGTCAGATATATTCCTAAGTAAAGTATATTCAATAAGCAGGTTACTGAATGCCAGGTCATTCATGATGGCCTTATTGCTGGTAGGCGGCTGACCTGTAATAGCAGCCATTAGCGGATTCGATGCCGGTGCGCCATTTAGGATTTCATCCTCCAGCATATACGTAATCTGTGCTGAGAAGTACGGAGAGTTTTTACGCTCTTTATACCATGAATACAATCCTAAAATTAAAGCCATTGATATGGGAACATACCAGATTCGCGATAATTTTCGCCAGTACGGTTTAATCAGCTGTAGGAAGCTGAACAAATTAAAGGGTTGTTTTGCCGGCGTGTTCATTATTTTCCAATTGCCAGACGATAAATGCTAAGTAAAGAGAGCACTGTGGTAGCCCGCAGCATGGTTTGGTTGAGAAATCCATCTACATTGATACGCTTGCGTTGCTTTTGGGTTTCTTCGGAGTTCACTATGATGGTGCTGCCGGGTTTGATTTTCGGATATACCTTGAAAAGAACATAATTTTTGGTTGCAACTCTTCGCCCGTTTTTGTGTACCACAACCACTTTTTTCTTATCTGATGTATTGGTAAAACCACCACCAAAATACTTAATATAAAACTTGGCGCGTTTGTTTCGAATATGTGAGGCACCGATATCATTGGGACTTTGTTTGTTCAAGTCTCCTGTAAGGTACACCAGGTTATCGGTATACGGAATGAAAATACGATCCCCGTCTTTCATGATGTGATTGAACCGTGATTTACGTTCACTCATGGCTTTTGGGGTTATCAGTACGATATCAAGAGTGTCACCGGGAGCCTTTGCCCTGCGCAATGTACTTCCAGTGGGGTTGGCATTTGGTTTATATCCTCCGGCTCTTTTGATGATTGAAGCCAGTTTGTCGTTTTCCGATTGCAGGGCATAAAAGCCGGGGTAGTTGATAGCACCATCGATATATACAAGCTTTAATGGCAAGAAATTGGGGTTTTTGCGCACAAATACTTTATCAAAAGGCTGCAACTCCATATTTACCAGCCTGTCATCAAAACTTAGGTTATTGGTAATGGTGGTGTTTAAAAACTGTGGTTTAAGAAACTGGTATTTGCCATCTTTGAAGAACAAGTTTCGGACTATCTCTACTGTGGTTCCTACAGTTACAAATTCCAGTCCGCCTGCGGCATCTATCAGGTTCTGCAGGGTCATGTTTTCAGCATACACATATTCGCCTTCGCGACGGACTGGGCCGTAGATTGCAACCGAAAAGTCGTTTTTCAGTTCGCTCAAGTCAAAAAGTTGTAGCACATCGTTTTTCTGCAATACAATATTCTCTTTGCTGTCGGGGTTGTTGAGCACCTCAGCAAGGTTTACTGTTTTAAGACTCTGGTAACCGGTTTCCAAATCTGTGTGTACCACAATGGCCCTTGATTTGAAGGTGTTGGTTTCTATACCTCCGGCCAGATTGATCAAGTCAGTAACGCGGGTGTTTTCACTGAATGCAAATTCACCCCCTGCCTTTACAGGGCCGGTAACTGACAATTTATAATTGCGTTTGAAAGCTGTTTTTGAATACACCGTAATCGTATCCTTTGGCATGATCTCAAAATCGAACCACTCGGTTCCCGGCTTTACATCTTCGGGTTTGAACGGAATCAAACGCTTGTTAAAATTGGCATCTGTGCGCATAATGAAACCACTTTTTTCATCGGCTTCATCGGTTAATCCACCTGCCATAAATAGCATTTCGCCCAATTTAAGACCGGCGATAAATTGTTTCTGAAAGGGTTTTCGAACAGAGCCGGATATTTTTACATCATTGAACTTGCGCAAATCGGTGAGCCTGTAAATTACGATGGTATCGCGGTCTTCCAGTTCTAAATCTGTTGATGTTCCCGGTTTTGCAAGTGCTTCAGCCGGATTAAAGCTCATGTATTTTTTTTCCAATGATTTGGATGTTCTTACCAGAAAGCCTCTCTCGGTAAATGCATCTGAAGTTAGACCATTGGCATTTTTCAGCATGCTGCTGATTCGCATACCTTTTTTAACTTTATAGTGCCCGGGAACGGAAACCGCTCCTGAAATCTGCACCATAAACTGATTGTCAACACCTATAAACTTAATTTCAACTGCTTCACCGCCATTCATTACAAAATTCTTCTTCACTTTTACCAGGCTATCGTAATTTAGTGATATGACTTCGTATTCATTATTACGAATGCGTTTAACCAAAACATCTTTCAAGAAGGCATTTGGTTGCAGCCCGCCTGCAAACCGAATTAAATCGGCCATGGTTTCTCCATTTTTGAGTTCGTACCTTCCGGGTCTTCTTACGGCTCCGCCAACGCTTACTAGATTTGCTACCGGCGCCACGATGATGTAGTCATTGTTTTGGAGGAATACATCACGCTGATGTTTCACATCGGCATAATATTCATACAAATCAAACGAATCACGGATTTTACCATCCCGCTTGATGTAGATGTTTCTTACAGATCCAATATCAGTGGGGCCACCCATACTTACCAGCACATTGAATGCACTGTTGGTTGCGGGCACCGTGTAGGTTCCCGGAGTAAAAACTTCACCAAAAATATTCACACTTACCATTCTGGGTCGTGTAACTGTAACTGAAAATGAGGACTCCTGGCCGCCCAGTCCAAGCCGAGATCCTATCATTTCACGCACTTTTTGCAATGGAAGGCCTTTCACAAAAATTTTCTGATATCCTTCGATATCGATGCTTCCTGACTGGCTAACCACATAAGTTTTACTCCAGTATCTATAGCCCCACACTTCTAGTTGTACCTGATCACCGGTTCCCAAAACATAGTTGTCGGTAACCGCAATTTCGTCGGTTTTCTGAAAGAACTTGAAACTTCCGTCTCGAAAAAACTGGTGCCCGTATATGCCGGCCGAAGGGAAGTTTTTCTTATTGCGGTATTTCTCCAAATCTCTTTGCTGTTCTTCAATGATGGCCCGTTCCTGCAATGCAATCATTTTGAGATTTTCGGTCTGAATTCTAAATACCTCTTTCTCTTCTGCAGTCAATGTGTCAGGGTATTTTGATTTCAAATTAGCCAGCTCCTGTTCCAGTTTAAGGCGCTGGCTTTTCAGGTTCATTTTTTTCAGTTCTAATTCATTCTTTTTTTCATTAGGATTGGTGCCTTCTCCGTCCTCATTATCCCCATCAACCGGCTGTGCAGGCTGGTTGCTCCCCGGAGATTGAATCTGAGGCTTTGTGGTGTCTGAAGGGGCGCTCATACGGGGCATCATTCCCGGCATCATGGGAAATGTAAACTGAGCTCCGGCATTTCCAGCTCCTAATATAAATAAGATAAGAACTATTAATATCCGCTTTTTCACTTTAACAAATTGATTAGGTAATTTCCGTATCCGCTTTTTTGTAGGGGAATTGCAATTTTTTCCAGTTGCTTGTTGTCAATAAAACCGTTACGCCACGCCAGTTCTTCAATACAACCTATTTTTAGACCCTGTCTTTCTTCAATTACCTGCACAAACTGGCCTGCCTGCATGAGGGATGCAAAAGTACCTGTATCCAGCCATGCTGTTCCGCGGCTCAGCACCTGTACTTTCAGGCGTCCGTTGGCAAGGTATGTTCTGTTTACATCGGTAATTTCAAGTTCACCCCGGGGCGATGGCTTGAGGTTTTTGCTGATTTCAACCACTTCATTATCATAAAAGTACAAACCGGGTACAGCAAAATTGCTTTTGGGTACAGCCGGTTTTTCTTCGATGGAAAGGGCATTCATCTCAGCATCAAATTCCACTACACCATATCTTTCGGGGTCGCTTACGTGATAAGCAAACACGATTCCTCCCTTGGGATTGCGGCACTGCTGTAGGGTTTCCATTAGGTCTGAACCGAAGAAGATATTATCTCCTAAAATCAGACAAACACTGTCGTTACCTATAAATTTTTCACCCAAAATAAACGCCTGGGCCAGACCCTCGGGTTTGGGCTGAACACAATATTCAAAGCGACATCCGAGCTGTGAGCCGTCGCCCAGCAGTTTTTCAAAATGGGGAAGATCGTGCGGGGTGGAAATAATGAGAACTTCTCTGATACCGGCCATCAAAAGTGTTGACAGGGGATAATACACCATGGGTTTGTCGTAAACCGGCATAAGCTGCTTGCTCATGGCCAGTGTTAGAGGGTGTAACCGCGTGCCGGAACCTCCGGCCAGAATGATACCTTTCATGAAACGAGGGCAAATATACCGAGGGCTGCCCGGTCGCTACTGGAATTGTCCATGAACTGTAACAATTATTGGACAGAGCGTTCATTAATCCGCTCTTTCAAGCCATTGGTCGGTTTTTAAGGCAGCCTAAACCTTCAAATTATCAGCGTGGATCTACCCATTTAAAATGCACCGATTCTGCAGGTACATTCATTCTTTCAGATAGTCTCTCAAGCCTCGCAGGTAATGCCATGAGGTAATCCCGCGACTTTTCCGCTGATTCATTTAGCCCGCAGAAACCCTCAACATTCCAATGAGCAAGCAACGATTTAAGAATGTCGATATAATCAATGGCTGTGTATACCCCCAGCCGCTGAGCAGCATCTGCAAAAGCCTGAAAAGACGCTCCCACAGCCTGCCCCGATTGTCTGAGCGGGTTGGCAGGCATGGCAATTTTTCTTTTCATCATTTCCGCAAACACACGAATTACTTCAGAAGCATCCACTTCCAGAATTTTCCTGATAAACTCCCGGTAAGCCAGGTGGTGCCGCATTTCGTCACCTGCTATGGTTCTGCAAAGCTTCTCCAGGTGATGATTCCCTTTTTCCCTGGCAAGTTCGCCCACCCTTTTGTGCGAAATATGCGTGGCCAGTTCCTGAAAACTGGTGTACACAAAATTGCGGTAAGGATCTCGGTCAAGGCCTATATCAAAACCATCCAAAATGAGGTATTGCGTGCTAATTTCCACTTCCCGCATGTTCACCCGACCGCTTAGATAAAGGTATTTATTTAATAAATCACCATGCCGGTTTTCTTCTGCGCTCCACTGCCGAATCCAGTTGCTCCAGGCATTGCCGTTTTCCTGGTCAACGCCATTAACATTCATCAGCCAGCTTTCATAGGTAGGAAGGGCTTCTTCCGTAATCATATCGCCAATAAGTACGATCCAAAAATCGTAATCAAGCTCCATGGCAGCCTCTTTCAGCTCTTTAACCTTGGTAATAAAATTCTCTTCACGGGAATCGGGAAGAAAATCGGAAGGCTGCCATATTTTCTCAACCGGTATCAGGTATTTTTCGGTAAATCCGGTAACTTCTTTTTCCAAAGACCGCATCACTTCCAATCGCACATCCAATAAAGACATGGGTGCAAAGTACGCCCAATTAACAATTAACAATATAAATTGGCACGTTTAATTAACATGACAAGAATCAGAAGCCATCCCAACCGGCCTGTTTGGCCACCTCAGTAAGTCCTTCATTGAAACTGTGCGGAGAATATTCCAAGTCCCGTTTTGCTTTGCTTATATCCAATCCGGTAATGGGCGGCCGTTTCGCCGGCTGATTTAGGGTTTCACTGCTGACCAGCGATATGTTGTCCAGCTGAAAGCCAAAATATTGAGCCACACGCTTCATTAGCTCATGTATACCGAAATAATCCGGCCCGGCGATATTGTACATGCCCTGCGCTTGTTTTCTCTCTGCCAGAAAACAACCCATGGCCAAATCTTCAGCAAGCGTAGGTGTTCGGTACTGATCATTTACCACCTTAGCCGGCGTCCCGTTTTTCAGCGTGTTGTATGCCCACAAAACAATATTGCTTCGGCTCATGTCTGCAACCACACCGTAAACCAGCACGGTTCGCAATATGGCCCAGTTTTTTGCATACTGCATCACCCTTTTTTCGCCTTCCCATTTGCTTCGGCCGTAATAACTGAGTGGATTGGGCTGCTCATCTTCGGTATACAGGGGATGGGTGCCGTCAAAAATAAAGTCAGTACTAAGGTGAATAAGCCTAAATCCAAGTTCGGCAGACAACCTGGCAAGATTTTCCACAGCATCTATGTTCATGGCGTCACAGCCTTCCTTGTCCGATTCACAGGCATCCACATTGGTCATGGCGGCAGTGTTGATAACGGTAGTGGGCTTATATTTCTCCAGCAACGCCCTCATCCCGGAATGGTCTGTGATATCCGCTACTTCGTAAATATAACCGGCTTTAACCGGGTGGCGGTTTGGCCCTTTTCCTGTTGCCACAAAGACAATTTCAGGGTGTTTTAGGTATAAATCGGTGAGTTTTTGGCCCAGCAGGCCGTTGGATCCGGTTATGATGACCATGGCAGTGCAAAGTAACAAGAGAATTGCTTTCGGTAATCATGTAGTATGCCTCAATCATTTCTTATTTTTGCACCATGAAACTGGTAACCTTTGCACACAACGGCGAAACATCCGCAGGACTTTATACCGCCAATGCCCTTTATTCTCTGAATACCATCAATGCGTCACTGCCAAAAGATATGGCGACATTCTTGAGAAATTGGGAAACCAACAGCGCTTTGGCACACAGCATTGAGCAGGAAATTGCCGAAGGTAAACATGCATCTGTTGCCGTTCCATACAATCCCGCAGCCTTACTGTCACCTGTGCCCAATCCCACCAGCTGCAGAGACGGATACGCATTTCGCCAGCATGTGGCAGCAGCGCGCCGCAACCGTGGAGTGCCCATGATTCCCGAGTTTGATATGTATCCAATTTTTTATTTTACTAACCACCAGGCTATTCAAGGCCCTGGCGATATTTTCTGCATGCCCGACCATTTCGAGAAACTGGACTTTGAACTGGAAGCGGCTGTGGTAATTGGAAAAAAGGGACGCAATGTGAAGGCCGCTGAAGCCGACAACTACATTGCAGGCTACATGATTATGAACGACATGAGCGCCCGCCGCCTGCAAATGGAAGAAATGCTGCTGAACCTGGGCCCAGCCAAAGGCAAGGATTTTAGCACAGTAATTGGCCCATGGCTGGTTACCCCCGATGAACTGGAACCCTACCGCATTCCTGCCAAACCGGGGCACACCGGCGCCAACTACTACCTGCGCATGACTTGCACTGTGAATGGGGTTCAGGTGAGCGAAGGCAACATGGGCGATATGGACTGGACTTTTGCCGAAATCATCGAGCGTTGCGCATACGGTGTTGACATCCATCCCGGCGATGTGATTGGCAGCGGCACTGTGGGAACAGGCTGCTTTCTGGAACTGAACGGTACCGGCAAATTAAATGATGCCGGCTATAAAGAGCAGTGGCTGCAGAACGGCGATGAAGTGGTGCTAACCATTGATGGTCTGGGAACCCTGCATAATACCATCCGCAAGGAAAACTCAGATTTTAGTATTTTGGCACTGAAAAAGCAAGCGCTGGAGGGGTCATAAAATCAACGTTTTAAGGAAAAACCAGATAAATGTTTTTCCTCTGTTCTAGGATTACAAAAATGAACAATTTCGTCCTCAATCTTTAATCCAATCCGATAATCTCTAATTCTAATGCGGTAATAACAGCCATAACCGGTAAGCTTTTTAATGTTTTTAACAGCACTAATATTTGAAGATACTTCTACATGATTGATAATATCGGCAATAGAATCCTTTAGTTTTTTGTTTTTAAGTTTTTCAATTTCCTTGAGAAAGGATTTCTTAAAAGCAGTTTTCATTTACCCAAAGCCTTCATATCATCGCTACGGCTTACAGATTCTGACTTCATTCCTTTATCAATCTTCTGTGCAAATTCCCAATCCTCAACCTAACTGCGTGTGAGCGTTTTACCGGTTAAACCCATCTTTTTAGCAAGGTTTAAAAGCAAAGCAGCTTCCGACTTGGTTTTTGCATCAATAACAACCGTTTCCATATATATATATTTTTTTAATCTAAATTTACTGATAAAACTTCTTTAAACAAAAACGTACAGTTAAAAAACCTATGTCTAATAAGTGTTGTGCTAAAATGCTATCATTTATGTAGACCGCTCAATACTAGGTGTACATTGAAGAAATTGTATCCTAATAATGAAACCGCCATACCAGCCCCAGCACAAAGCGCTGCGGCTCTATGGCATAGCCCTGGGCTGACATAAACGCATTGGAAACGCCGTAATTAACCAGGTAATTGTTGATGTGGGCCATTTTGAATGTCACAATGACTGTTTTTATTTCTCCGGAAAAGAACACATCCGCTACAGGGTAATTACCACCGGGGCGGCCTGCATTGCGAATGTAAAACGTCGCTAAATCAGGCCTGTAGGCCCAGGCTGCGTATTGGCTTTGCCAGGCCACATCCACCCCGAAACGGGCATGCAATGCCTTTTTGAACATATATCCCTGTAAATACAGGCTGCTTAGGGTACTGAAGCGCGGCGCCGACCAAACCGTTTCATCCGAGTTGTTTTGCAGATAGAAAATATGGTCGGTGTGTAGTTTGCCAGTCTGCAGGTGAATATGCCCGCGAACCTGACTGTAGGTGACTTCAGAGGCCCTTTTGAAAACCGCATCGCCGCTGTTGTATATCATTCCTTCGGTTTTTCCGGAAATGTATGCCACGTCTATTATGGTTCTTTTTCCACGATAGGTAATACCCAGTTCAGCCGCTGTGCTCTTTACAGCCGGCCAGCTGTTGCTGATGCGAAACTGGTTGCTGAAGAACCGCTGCTGAAACAGTCCCGGCGTATATTGCTGAGAATGATATTGCCCTGAAACTGTCCATCTTTTCAATGGATTCCATCGTCCGTTTAACACAATATTGTAATCGCCTTTATTGTAGCCGTTCAGATACGATGCCACTTCAGCCTGCCAGAGCCAGTTTTTACCCTGCCCGTAGGCATCGGCATGCAGGCCCTTCGAAACATTTTCGTCTTTGCCGGACAGAAAATATTTAGCGCCATAGGCCATCCATTCGTAGCTATAACATGCTCGCACACCCATTTGCATGTTTTTCGTTCCAATGTGATGGCCAAGGCCAAGCCGGTTGCTCAGTCCGTTCCAGGCACTGCTGTCGTTAAGGCTGTCGGTGCTGCGGTAGGTTTGGGCACCATAGAAACCCGTATCCCTGCGAGGATCAAGGTATCGGTATTGTGTGCGGGTCCAGTCAATTCGGTGGAAAACGTAAGGCTTGCCCTTACCCATACTGTATTGTGCTTCGGAAAGATGATGACGGCTTCCGTACACCGATTGCGCACGGGAAAGACTTGCCCTGTATGCCCCGCGGGTATTAAAACTAAAACGCGCCTGCGTGTCTATTCCGTTATCTTCATACAAAAGCGAATCGTTGATCATTCCACCATTTTCCAACCGCCTGGCACGGTTCCAGGTAAGGATGGTGAATTGTTTCATACGCCCATTTTGGGAAGTGTAGAAGCTACCCAGCGATGTTCCCCTGTGCAGGTGATCCTGTTTGCTGTTAATGTAGTATTCCTTGTTGTTCACACTGCGGTAATCCAACGAGATGTTCCAGTTTTTGCGAATGTTTTGGGTATGCTGTGCCTGCAGGCCAATAAACCCACTGCCACCCTGCTGATAGTTAAAACGTGTGAATGGAACTTTAGCCCTATGAAAATTAAAGGTTTCCGGACTTACATTCTGGAAAGTGTAGGGGTTAAAACCCGCCTGCAAACCTGATTGCACAAAGGGTTGCAGCACCAGGCTTTTCTGGGGTGAGGCGTAATGTCCCAAATCGACCATGGGCTGACCGGTTGCCCTGCCAATATCATAGCGCTGTGTCATGGGCAATGTGCTGTCCCATAGTGCAAATGAATCTCTTCCGGCACTCAGATCTTTGAATGAGGCGGTTCCGGGATCGGTTTTTTTGCCTGTAAGTTTCCGTAAACTGTCGGTACGGCCCTGCGGTGCTTCACGGTCCATGCGTCCCATGCGGTCTACACCCCCCATGACCTGGGCGTGCAGGGATAAACCTGCAAAGACGGCAAGAAACCAAATCACCGTGCGCAACATGGCTGCAAAATTGCAGGATTTTTTCGGCTTTATTGCGGTTTTGACCGATGAATTCCTGAAACGGTCAGCATAAAGCGGTCCGGTTGGACATACATTTGCAGCAATGTCTTTTACCACCGCCGCACTGCTCAGTTTTCTTTGGTCCACCGTGAAATACCTGATTGGCGTAGGTATGGCTGTTGCCGGTTTTCACAACCCCGTCTATGGCTGGGTTTTTACTTCGGCAGGTGCTTTTGTGGGTGTATGTCTTTTTACATACAGCGAGTACTGGATTGAGGGATACCTCAAAAAGTTAAGAAAGAATAAAAAGCGTTTCAGCAAAACCAAACGGCGTTTGGTATGGCTGCGACTGCACGGCGGTTTGCCCTTAATAGCCCTGCTTACTCCGCTCATTTTAAGTATACCTGTGGGAACATTGCTTTGCACAACCTTTATCCAGGAAAAGCACAAAATTATTCTTTGGCAAAGCATTAGCATTGCATTTTGGGGTACCCTCATATTCGGCTCCATGGCCTTATTTGATGTCAACATTGTGCAATACCTCCATCGCTAAGCAAAGGATTACACACCGAAACCCTATCTTCGCAATATGGTGCGAAATTTTGCATGCCTTTTAGTCATAATCACTTGTTTCCTTGGCGCCTGTAGCCGCAAATCTGCCCGCTGGGACAATAACGTAGCCGTGCCGCTGTTTAGCACCGAAATGACGCTAAATGATATTGATAAAAGATATCTGGTAAACAATGCTTCTGACAGCAGCTATACCCTGGTGTATGATAACCTGGTCTACAACGCCCGTACGTTGCGCGTTACAGCCCCCGACACAAGCCTAAACACAGCATTTACCCTGCGCCGTCTCAAACTCAGCGACCGCAGCATTCTACAGCGTATCACCCTGGCCCAGATCAACCCCACATTTCGCCTGCTAGACGGACAAACCATAGCCGTTCCGGCCCAGAACCAAACCAACCTTAATCCCGTGGATATTGACGCTTCGGCCTTCTTCGAAACGGCCACACTGGATTCCGGGTATTTGGATATTTCTATCAATAATGAACTGCCCGTAAAGGTTACCCTGCTTGTATTTGAACTGCAAAACGCATCGGATGGCTCCGTGGTTGCCAAAGACTCATTTCTCAATATTGACCAGGGAAGCAGTGCTACCAAAAGTATCAGCCTGCGAAATAAAACCGTAAACAAAGGCCTCAAAGGCGTCATCCGCCGCCTGATTACAGAGCCCAGCAACGGACCGGTCTTGATTGATGCCTCCAAAGGCGTGGAAGTAACCCTCACCGTGCGTAACCTTCGACCGCGCGATGCCGTTGCAACTTTTCCCAACCAAAACGTGATAGAACAAGACGAAGCCCTGGTGCTGGATATGGGCGGTCCACAGGTGAAATTTTTTAAGGTAAAGCAAGGTTCTCTGAAACTGCGTGTGGAATCCACTATTCAGGAAAATATGACCATGGTGCTTAAAATTCCGTCGGCCAGCCTGGATGGTGTACCCCTGGAGCGCGTGGTGAAAATGCCCGGTGCCAAGCCCGGTGTGACTGAGAAGCGGGAACAAACTGTAGATATGAGCGGTTATTTGCTCGATTACCGGGGCAAAGACCCTGCCGTTAAAGATACAGTCAATACATTTCACCAGATCATGGTTGTGTCATTGGACAGCAGCGGACGTAAGGTACAGGTGACGCTTAACGACAGTCTGCGCATCTACTACGCACTTACAGGTCTGCTGCCTGAATACGCTACCGGCTACATGGGCCAAACACTGAATAATTCCGTGGGAAAGGCACCCTTTTCGCTGTTCAAGGGAGCCGATGGCAATATCCTTTTTAAAGATTTTAAAGCATCGGTGCTCGTGAAAAACAGCATTGGCGCCGAAGGTCGGGTGCGGGTGAAATCGCTGGAGAGCGAAAACATCTTCAGTGGCAACAAGGTGAAACTTGCAGCCACACCGCTAAATAGCGACGTTTTTATAGGTCCCGCGCCTTTTGTTTACGGACAAACCACCGACAAACAAGTAGTGCTGGACGGCAGCAATTCCAATATCAAAGCCTTTGTAGAGAACCTGCCCCAGTATATCAATTACGATATTGACATTGAAACCAATCCCAACGGCAATGTGAGCAACTGGAAAGACTTTGTATTTGATAATTCCAGCGCAGAAATATACCTTAGGCTGGAAGCCCCGGTGAGTTTTACCATAGGAGGACTGAACCTCAGAGATACCCAGGGCATTGAAGCAGCAAGCATTCCGCAGGTGCAGCGGGTGAAGAGCGCAACCGTTATTTTTGACGTGGAAAATGATTATCCTTTCGAAGTGGGCATGGCCTTTACCCTGCTCGATCAGTTTGGAAATGCGCTGGGCGATGTATCGGTAACACCCGAAACCATTATGCCCGGCAAAACCACCCCTAGCGGTGAGCCCCTGGCAGCCTCCAGAACAGTATTGCGGGCAAGTATTCCCAAAGAACGGATTGAGGCGCTGCGTAAGGCACATGCCGTGGCCATCAAAGCCCGTGTGACCGGCAATGGCACGCAGCAAAAGATTTACAATACCTACAAACTTAAAGTTAAAACCAGCCTGCAAGCCGAATATGAAGCACAGTTTTAAATGTTTACTGGGCTTGCTGTTGGCAGCCCAAAGTCTGCAGGCTCAGACGGCAGATACTATTGCCTCGGAAGCCACTAAATATTGGAAATGGATGGAAAATCACTCGGTTAATCTTCCGTCCAAGGACACTTTTTTTACCACAAATACTATTTTTATTGCAAGATCACATGACGTTAGGGTTTCCTTTCACAGTGAAAGTGGCTCATCCGGCTTACCACTAGCCATTACAGGCCGTTTTCTGCTGGGTGGTTATATTCCTTCAGAACCCATTAAGGAAGCGGAAGAACGCATGAAACAGCAGGTGCGGGGCGGACTGGCATCCACCATGCAACTGAATATTCTCGATAAGTTTTATCTCCGCCGTCACCAAATGGGTGGTATTCGTTTTAACGATGATGCCTTCCGGCTGGTTTTTCAAGGCAATGGAGCTTACATGGGCCAAACCCTAGATGCCCGCATAAACAAGGCGGTTCAGTGGGATATAGTTGAACTGGGATTTAGATTTGCGAAAACGGTGAGGCGGCCAAACAGCAAAGGAAATATTACCTACTTTGGCAGTATCAATCCAGGTTTGCTACGCTCATACAGTGCAGTTAAGGATTTCAGGGCAAAGGTATTTACCGATACCCTGGCGCAGAATGTGGATGTGTTGTGGGGTGGAAGGGTGCAACGGGCAAGCGGTGGATTGGGTCTTACGGTAAATTTCAGTGCGTATGTAGATTTACGCAAGAAAGCTTGGCATTATCATTATTTGGAAGTCATGAATTTTGGCTTATACCATACTGCAAACCTTCAAACCTACAGCAGAACGAAAGGCATGGCCGACAGCACGGTTTGCTTGCAGGCTGCAACCACCTCCCTCAACAATATATTCCGCGGCGACTGGTTTGGCGACTGTGTAGACACCGTGAAACAACAACTGGGGCTGGACAGCAGCCGTAGAGGCAAAACCATACTGGCGCCATTTGAACTGTATGTGAGCGGGCATCACAAAAAATTGGGGTGGCTATCACTTAGTTACCGTCATTTGCCGGGCTACCTGCCCCGAATGGACTGGAAATCTTACAGTTCACGTTTGATGTTGGGAGCAGTAAGTTTCCATCCGGGTATATCTTTGGGCGGTTTTGATACCTGGAATATTAATTTATCGGGCAACTGGAACTGGAAACCCACACAGCGCGGTGGTTTAATTGTGAATCTGAACCTGGAAGGGCTGGAAAGTCTGGTAATGCCCGGCAGGCTTAATGGCTTCGGAGCGCTTGCTTCGGTGCGGGTGAGGCTTTGAGTTCTATCTAACTCATAGATTCTTGAAATTATTCGGAATAAACACCTCAAAGGTGCTACCCATATTTTCTTTACTTATATGGTGAATACTTCCTTTCAGCGCTTTTATATAAAAAGAAATGGTTGTAAGACCAAGGCCAATGCCTTTCAGATGTGTTGCATTGCTCGCCCGAAAAAACCGGCTGAATAAATGCTTTTGTACATTTTCAGGTACCCCTATGCCGCTGTCTTTAACGCTAATTATTGGTTTTTTTCGGCTGTTTTTGATTATACCGTATATATTAGAATCAGAATATTTAATCGCATTGGATATTAAATTAAGCATTATTTTTTGCAGTATTTTTTTATCTGTTTTTATTTCCTTAATTCCACTATAATTAATATTTATATCCTGATCCTTTTTGCATATTTCTCTCATGCTATCGGCAACTTCATTAACAGCTTCCAAAGCATCAAATAAACCAATTTCCGGAACAATAAAATCATTTTCCATTCTTTCTGCCATTAATGAATTATTTAACATTTCCGTCAGTTTTTTGGCAGAGTCTTTTATTTTCTCAAGATGTTTTTCCTGTTTTTCTAAATCACCTTTTTCTGCATTTTTTTTGACAAGGTCAGCACTGAATATTACAACACTCAGCGGTGTTCTGAATTCGTGAGAGGCTATACTAAAAACCGACTTTTCATTTCGGCATTTCCTTCAACTCCTGTTTTTCCCTTTCTATATCTGCGTATTCCACATCGGTTTGTGAACTCACAGACACATATTCGCCCGCGGCCATGGATAAGGCACCTGCAACCAAACCCGCCACAGTAGCCAGCAAAATGGGATCTCTTTCCGTGCCAGCAGAAGCCACACCGATGGCCAGACTGGAAATGGAAATAATGCCGTCATTGGCACCCAGCACGGCCGCCCTGAGCCAGTTGCTTCGGTGTATGTAGTGCGGAGCTAAATAATTATCGATGGTTAAGGATTTCTTTTTATCCATGTTTAAAATGAAATTACTGCTGATGCGAAGTTACCCCAATTGTTTATGAACCGTACTGAAAATCAAATGATTTCTATGGGTATTATTAAATTATTAGTTTCCGTTCGGGATAGATATTTGAACAGTGGTGCCAACATCGATTTGACTATTTACTTTAATTTTTCCGTTCAGCGATTTGGTGTAGCAATAAACCCCATGCAAGCCCAATCCCATGCCATTTATTCCCGTTGTATTACTACCCCTGAAAAAACGGCTGTACAAATGTTTCTGTTCTGATTTTGGAATGCCAATGCCGCTGTCTTTTGCGGTTAATATCATTTTTGAAGACTTTACTTTAAGCGTTACATAAATATTTTGGGTTGAATATTTAATGGCATTCGAAATGATATTCAATAATATATTTTTTAATGTTTTTATATCTGTATAAAAATCAACCAATCCGACGTTTTCATAATAAATAACTTGATTTTTTTTACATAAATCTTTTAATTCAAATATTACATCTTCAGCTACTGATTTAACATTATATTTGGATTTATCCATATTCATAATCCCATTTTCTATTTTGTCAGAATGCATAGAATCATTGAGCATTTCAGTAAGGTTTCCTGCAGATTTTTTAATGCGTTCTATATGTTGTATGCGTTTATCATGATCACCAATGCCTGCATATCTTTTCGCCAAATCAGCGCTGGTAATTATAATACTCAGTGGGGTGCGAAATTCATGGGATGCCATGCTAAAAAACCGACTTTTCATTTCAACACTATCCTTTTCTCTTTGCAATGCATCGGAAAGTTCTGATGTGCGTTTGGCCACCCGTTTTTCAAGTTTAATATTGACGTCTTTCAAGGCAGATTGCTGCTTTCTGTTTTCCAAAAACCCCTCTGCATAATGCACGTATAGTTGCATCCGCTTAAGACCCAAAGCATCAAAATGATGGGGATTGGGTGAATGCACGGATAACACGGCAATGGGCAAGCCCAATCTGTCCAACAGGGGAATGGACTGAACCGAACGAAAATTATTTCTTCTGGCAATGGCAATATGTTGTGATAAATTGGCATCTTTTTCAATGTCTTCCAGTACCACCTGTTCCCGTCGGTTGAGTGCCAGCGAACAAACCGTGTTAGACTCGGGCACAATCATTTTACAGTATTCCAGAAACTGCTCATCAAAACCTTGCTGATCTTTGATAAACAGTGCCTGTTTGCGGATATCCAGCAGCTGTATATATCCCTTTTCTGTTTTGGACAATTTCATGGCTGTTTGCAATATTTCTTCAAGTCCTTTTTGCACAGAATTAATCCTCCATAATCTAAGCATGGATTCATTTAAAAAATTCAGCCAAACCATTTCATCTTTAAGTTTTATTTCCGCTTCCTTTTGGGCAGTAATTACCTCACTGAAAATAATGATTCCTTTTATCTGATTTTTTCATCAAAGTAGGGCGTCACTTCCCACCTTACCCATTCCGATTTTCCGTCGTATCTTATAAAAACATCTTCATCACTGCGAATGGTCTCACCGGCAAGGCACCTTTGGTGCACTTTACGCCATCGCTCGGGTAATTCGGGAAATAAATCATAGTGGCAAAGGCCAAGGATTGAGTTTTTGCCCAACCCAAAATGTTGCAGCCAGTTTTGGCTATGGCACACATAGCGCGTTTTTGTATCAAACATGGCCACCGCTGATGGGGAATGTTCTATAACAAGCCGGGGAAGTTGAGCGGGATTGAATTTTGTATTCATTTTATGGGTAATAAAACGAATACAGAATATTTTTATTGGAATAAATGATAAAAATAAATCTCCTGATTTTATGGTATTAAATCCACGAAATCAGCATAGAAATTCTATTTTTTGATGCAGCGACAAGGAGCAAAGGTGGTATAGTAGTATCCCTGACTATTAAAATCAAAAACAAAGGGATATCCATCGGGGGCATCCAATGTTAAATAACCTGCATACGTTGACCCCTTAGACCAAAATTCGCCATTTACAAAAACAGGAAAAGTAGCTTCAAATCCGGATCCTCCACCCGCTAACATCAATTTACCTGCGGCTTCCTTATCCCCTCCTAAATTATTTATCAGCTTCTGCCAATCTGCTGTAGAAGGCAAACGCCACCCTTCAGGACAGATGGTGTTATTGTATTTGCTTAATCCATATAAAACGGTCCCCTCTCCTGTTTTTTGTGACTGGATTTTTCCATCCTTTATCAACTGATAAGCGGTATTATCCGGAATAAGTGTTAAATCCTTGTCCATCCAAATTTGATCGCCAATTTTTATTTCTTTAATTGAATTCAATTGTTTTTGGTTATCTTCAAAAACCTGATTTTCTTTAATCTTAACATATTTTAATGCCATTTGAATATTGGCAGAATCTGCCGGCAATACAGTGCGCAACTCCATGAGTTGCTCTTTAAGAATTTTCTGCCAGGGTTTAGCATTAGCATCTGCATTATAGATTTGATGTATAAATTCCTTCATCTTGACAGAATCGCCAGATATTACATCTGCCAAAAATAAAATATAGCGATGGTATTCCTCAGTAGATTCCAGGCGTACATAGTTACCATTAGGTATTGGGGTTTTAGACCAAGACAAATTAAAGTTCTTGGCCATAAACTCTTTATATTGACGGAATCCGGCAGTGTCAGACCTATAAAGGAAGGCCTTTAACTGATACAAATAAATTCCATTAAATACCCTATTGGTTTTTTCCCAATTTATATTAAAAATATAATTTTTATCATTGGTTACTAATTTCAGGAAACGCATTTCTGACGCCATATCCTTAAAATGTATTTTATTCCATGGGTAGGTGTCTTCGATGCTTAAAACCTTACAGTCTATGATTGGACTAAGCGATAGAACCTGCTCATTATTTATCGTATTTGGGCTAATATCTACGCCAAATGCATTGATAAATACATTTAAATTTAAATTGGGTAATTTTATGGATTCTTTTTTAATTCTACACAGTTTCACAATACTAAGGTTTTCATTAATTTTCTTTACCGTTAGTTTTGCATCCTCCAATTCACTTGCATAACCACCATGAATTACATTAAACTGATTAGGGGCATCTGAAAAATATTCCTTAGCCAGTGTTGTATCAGGATTCATTTTTTCCGAGACTAAGATTTTACCGGTTCCTGCCTCTTTTACGTCATACTCCAGCAGCCCTCCCTTGTTAAAAATGTATGTCGCAAAGGTCTTTTTATCTTCAAAAATCCATTTTCCATCGGCATAGCCATCTTTATATGATCCTAACATGCTCATGGTTTTTTGCTCCTTTTCCTTTTTAATACAATCCAATGCTATCAGGATATTGGATTTATAGGTTTGCTTCATGGTGTAAGTTATGGCCGAGGAGCCGCCGGGTGCAGGATATCCCCATGAATTTTTCACGGTTCTTATTTTGGTCCTAATTCCATCAAGTTTGTCATCTTTGTAGGTCTCCGTAATGTTATCAACTGTTTCTTTCAAAGGAACACTTTCAGATACGCGATCCCAACGCAACTCAGATTTCACTACGGCCATTCCATTGTAGCGGCTGAAAGTCTGTTTGCGGGTCCAGACTCCGGTCTTCTTCCCTTGTGAATACTTGCCCGACAAGGTAAAATTATCGGCGGGACAATTGAATGAAAAATTGCCATCCATTATTCTTTCACCATTTTTTTCAATGTACGTATAGGTTGCTGTACCCTCATTAAGGCCCATTTTATAGTTGCCTGTGTAAGTCTTTAAAGCTTGTTGGGCTGATGCCTGAATGCAAATAAGCATTGATACTTGGAATAAGAATATATTTTTCATTTTCTTTATTATGTGATTTTTTTCAATTCAAAAGTAATTTTGTTCTCCCACAAGAGGCCCAGTTCAAAAAGTTCAAAAAGTTCAAGCGGCTGTTTGGTGCTATGATCAGGTTAAATTTGCTGATATGTTAAACAATTCCATTAAAACCAAACTGTTTAAGGTATATGGAAAGGAAATAAAATACCCAAAAGACTGCGATGCGCTGGCCAGGGATATTACCCAAAAAACCGGTAGCCGAATTAGTTCATCAACGGTTAAAAGACTTTTGGGGTTTATCAAAACCAACAGCCATCCCAATCAATACACTTTGGATACCATTTCAAATTATCTTGGTTATGCAAATTGGGGCGGGCTTTCAGATGAAAACAATGATGAAGTAAATGGCATAATATCGGGTAATCCCTTAGCAACGTCAATTCCAGAAGAAAAGAAGAAAAGGTGGCTCTTGGCGTTAATTATTGTTACAATCGGTGTTGGTCTATTTACCTGGGGTGCCAAAAATTACTCAAAACCTGAAACCCTGACTTTTAAAAAACTACCCAGCTTACCACAACCTAGATGCGGCGGCCGTGCTGTTGTTAGTAATAATATTATCTACTATTTAGGCGGATTTAATTGCGGTTTGACTACCCACAATACCTGGTGCTTTGATGTTAAAAATAACCGCTGGAAATGGCTAATGGATATGCCTGTTAGTAAAGCTGAAATGGCTACTGCATCGGTTGGAGACAGGATATACTGTTTCGGTGGATGGCTTGGAAACAACCTGGGAGCAACGGACAAATCCGAGGTTTATGATATCAAAAGCAATACATGGGATACTCTGCCCAATTTGCCGGAAAAATTTACAGGTGCATCGGCTGTAGCAATAGATAAGGATATCTACATTGTAGGCGCTAAAACCGGAGAAACCAGCTCTTTCTTCTTTAAATTTAATACGGTGAACAAAGGTTTTACGCCACTGCCACTCTATCACGGTGGCTTGATACACATGAGCATGGTTGCATGTAATAATAAAATTTATTTGATGGGAGGTAGCAGTTTCCAAAACATGAAACATGCCTGGCATAACAATCTATATGAGTTTGACATCCGGTCAAATCGCTGGACTGAAAAAGCAAAAATGCCCGTTACTGTATCAAAATCAGCCGCTGTGGCTATCCATAATAAAATACACCTTTTGGGAGGAATAGATCAGTATGAGAATGGTGGTTCAGGCATTAAAGAAATCCATATGATTTACGACATTGAACATGATACCTGGAGTGAAGGCCCCGTTTTATCAACACCAATTTGTCAGCATCAAGCGGTGCAACTGGGTAAAACAACCCTCATTATGGGTGGAATTACTTTTTTTCCAAATCCTTTAAATACCGTATTTTCAATTGAATTATAAACCGTACCGGATAATACCAGCTGTTTCTCACAAAAACGGATTGCTCCATTTTTTATTGGTGTACACATCCGTGCCTGAAAGGGTTTTCAAAAAGGCGATTACCGCATTAACCTCGGTCGCATTGAGGTTGAGTTGCTGTCCCCGTCCGCCCGGTTTCAGCCGCGGATCCAGGTTGGAATTATTAATAGCCGCATTCACCAGGGTTCCGTAATGCCCGATAGATGCCTGCAAATCTATGATAACCGCTGTATGCATCATCGGTCCGTTGGTTACACCCTGTGCATTGGTGAGGTTTCTTAATGATGGAGAACGGGTATTGGTAAAATCAGGGCCTCCGTTGATGCTGCCGCCAATACCGTTGCTGCGGCTGTTGGGGTCAATATCAAATTCAGGGGCACGGTGACAACCTCCGCAACCCAAGCCCCCGCCGGTGCGCACACCCATGGGATCAAATGTGGGCGGTGCCAAAAACAAATTTTTTCCATTGTTCTCTTGAGCGGTAAAATTGGAAAAAGGGGCAGCATCATTGGGCGCCTGGCTTCGTCCGACATCATACTTGCTGTCGAATGACGCAATACTGCGAATAAACTGCGCCAATGCCAGCTGCATTTTCTGCTCGGTAATCTCTTCGCTGCCATATACCCAGGTAAACAATTCGCGGTAATAACCAATACCCTTCATCTTGGTAATTAAATCCGCAATGCCCGGGTCACCGTTCTGTCCGCTATAACCCATTTCCGCGTGGTCCTGAATGGGTTGGGTGGTTTGCTCCTCCAGTGAATTAGCCCGCTCATCCCAAAAAAACTTCACTTCTTGTCCAAATCGGGCATTGATCAAACGCATGCTGTGCCTGCCGGTTTTGCCATTCACCCCGATGCTGGCAACGGCGGTATCGCCAAAAGCGAATTGTTGCCGGTGACAGCTACCGCAGGAAATGGTGTTGTTGACCGACAGCTGCTTATCATAAAACAGAACCCTGCCCAGGGTTGCCCCTTTATCGCTAACCGGATTAAACATTCCATTGGATTTGGTAATATAGCCGGGAATGAACTGTACTGCGTAGTTCAGCGGATTACTGATATTTATTCTGCCATTGAAGGTTGCATGAATAAAGGCAGTATCTACCGAGGTAGAATTCTCGTTTTCATTGAGTGATTTTTCCTTTTGGCAAGAGGCCAAGACCACTATGGCAGCGGTGGTTAATGTTAAAAGTACATTCAGGGAGATACGTTTCAAAGCAGGGGGTTTATGGGTTTGATGTTTTTAAATTCATTCGGTTTAATGGCGTTATCATTTCTTTTTAGGACAATCCTTGCACCGCTTGGCGGTTTTATATTTTTTACAGCACTTTTTCTTTTTGCCGGCAGCAGAAAGGCAAGGCGAATGTAACGTTAGGACACCAGTTGCAATCCTAAGCATTTGTGACTCTGAATTTGAATATGTAACTTTGACCTGTTATGACAGACGCTAAGCGCAAAACCGGATTGTATTGGACAGTTACTGCTATCTCTGCAGTGGCCTTAATTCTCCTTACCATTTTCCTTCCCCAGGGCTTCTGGCTGGGATTGCCTACCTTCTTCGGCGGGTTGGTAATGGCCATGGATTGGGTTTAATCCGATAAATATTTTTGAAAACCTCCTTAACGTAGTGTTTAGGCGGTCATGCGCTGAAATGCCGTTCCACCGGTCGGCTCGGAGCCAGCACTCACAAACAATACTTCTTTCAACTGGCGCTGCAATGCGTTCATCATTAAGGTAAACACATCCTTGCTGTTGCGGGTTTTGGCTACAGCATAGCAACCCTGCAATTGCCCCATCAAACTGTAAGCCATGCTCCGGGCATCAATCTGTGGCTTCATTTCTCCGGCTGCTTTTCCGTTCAGAATGGCCCTTTGAATAATCTTCACCTGGGCTTCCAGCACTTCCTCCAGTTTCAGGCGAAACGTCTCATCTTCATTGCTCATTTCTACCATCAAATTGGCCAGTACATCGCCACGCTTAACAGACAAATCCGTACTGCTTGTTTTGATGCCCTCAATAATTTCATTCATAGCCGCCGATACACCATGGGTTTTCTCTTCAATTAAGGCCCAACGCTCTGTATACATGGGCATGATGATCTCGTCAATGACGGCATATCCCAGATCCAGTTTTCCGGGAAAATAATGATAAAAAGCCCCTTTGGTAATACGCAGGCGCTTGATTTCCTTGTCGGTGCGAAGGTTGATAAATCCACCTTCACAGATGGCTTCAAAACAACGATTAAGAATCTTTTCTCGGGTGATTTTTGTCATGTCGGACTACAAATATACCAACCGGTATGTTTTCTGTTGATAAAAATGTGGAAAAGGTTTTATAATTCACAAAAATGCCGCTTGTGCCTGTGCCTGAATTGCCCTAATACATTGCGTTAGAGGGTTTCTTCACATTTTTAAAAAGAAAGCCAATGTGGATAGTGTTGAAAAAGCCGGTCGTATCCACCGGTCTGAATCTGAAATATTGGACGGTTTACGCCTGTTTGATCTGCCAGTTCCAGGCATCACGAAGCATTTCGGGCAGGCCCCTTTTGGCTTTCCAGCCAAGCACAGTTTCGGCACGACTTGCATCGGCCCATACGGCCACCACATCGCCGGGTCTGCGCGGACCTATGTGGTATTTGGGTTTTTCGCCAGTTGCCTCCTCAAAAACATTGAGCACTTCCAAAACCGAACTTCCATCGCCGGTACCAATGTTAAATACCTCAAAAGCACTTTCCTGTTTTCCGGCCAGCAATCTGTTCAACGCTGCCACATGGGCATCGGCTAGGTCGCATACATGAATGTAATCCCTGATGCAAGTTCCGTCGCGTGTGAGATAATCTCCGCCATGCACGGTCAAGGGTGGCCTCAAACCCGCTACAGTCTGCGTAAGGTAAGGTATCAAATTGCTCGGCACACCCAGTGGCAATTCGCCAATTAAACCCGTAGCATGCGCACCAATCGGATTAAAATAGCGCAGGCACTGCGTATTCAGCCACGCACAATCATGCAATATGGTTTCTCCCATCTGCTTGGTGGCGCCATACGGCGATGCCGCAGGTTTTGTGGGGGAGGCTTCATTCACCGGCACATGGTCCGGTTCTCCATACACGGTACAACTGCTACTGAATACGATGTTGGCAATCCCCTGTTTTTCCATGGCTTTGAGCAAAGTAATCAGCCCTTGAACATTGTTGTGGTAATATTTTAACGGCTGCTCCACACTTTCTCCCACCGCTTTGAAAGCCGCAAAGTGAATAACCGCCGCGGTTTCACCGGTTTCAGATACAATTTTATCATAAATACCGGCCTCGTTCACATCACCCTGGTAAAACACAGGCCGCTTGCCCATCAGCTGCTGCAGCCCGTCCAGCACACTTTCGCGGGTGTTGCTTAGGTTGTCCAGGATAATGGGGTTGAATCCGGCTTCATGCAAACTAACGACCGTGTGTGAGCCAATAAATCCAAGTCCGCCGGTTACCAGTATATTCTTCATGCGTCAGTTCGGGTTACAAAACTATTTTCCAGTTTATAAGTCTGTCCGCTTTCCGGACAAACCGCACGGCCTTGCGCATCAAACTGCAGCTTGTGGCCATATTCGCTCATCCAGCCTGTTTGCCGTGCCGGATTGCCCACTAGCAAGGCATAATCAGGTACGTTTTTGGTTACTACTGCACCGGCTCCGATAAAGGCAAATTTGCCAATATCGTGTCCGCATACAATGGTGGCATTAGCACCAATACTGGCACCTTTACCCACATGGGTTTTGGCATATTGTCCGCGGCGGTTTACCGCACTTCGGGGATTGGTAACATTGGTAAACACACAGCTGGGGCCCAAAAACACATCATCGTCGCAGGTAACGCCAGTGTAAATGCTCACATTATTTTGAATCTTTACGTTGTTGCCCAGCACCACCTCAGGGCTAATTACCACGTTTTGCCCGATGTTGCAATTCTCACCAATCACACAACCCGGCATAATATGCGAAAAATGCCAAATGCGTGTGCCTTTGCCAATCTGGCAACCGTCATCAACAACGGCAGTGGGGTGTGTCGTAAAATTTTCCATCAGCTTTGGGTCCAGTTGGCTTTGTCCATCTGGCTCATCTGCCAGGGGGCTCCGTTATTTTCCAGGTTAGTTAACATATTATTCAATTCCGCAGGTGCAGCACTTTTTTCCATCACCTGATACTGGCGCATCTGCACAATGATGTCCACCGGATTAATATTTACGGGACAGGCCTCTGCACATGCATTGCAGGTGGTACAGGCCCAGAGTTCTTCTGGCGAAATATAGCTGTGAAGGTCTTTGTCGTCGGTGGTATTTGCGTCCATGTTGCGTCCTACCTCTTCCAGGCGGTCGCGGGTATCCATCATGATTTTGCGCGGACTGAGTTTTTTGCCGGTAAGGTTGGCCGGACAAACACTGCTGCAACGTCCGCATTCCGTACAGGTGTAGGCGTCCATGAGGTTTTTCCAGGTCAAATCCTGCACATCGCGGGCACCGAATCCTGCCGGTGGTTCATAACCCTCAGGTGGCGTGGCCGATGGATCCATCATCAGTTTCACCTCGGTGGTAACGCTTTCCATATTGGCAAATGACCCTTTGGGCTTGAGAGGCGTGTAATACGCATTAGG
>Ga0194124_10000826_pt1 | contig 43783 bp, 3 predicted proteins | sample TA2KigCas0mmetaG_FD_148605 | JGI IMG/M metagenome (GOLD analysis project Ga0194124, IMG submission 148605) | Freshwater microbial communities from Lake Tanganyika, Tanzania - TA2015031 Kigoma Deep Cast 0m | ecosystem: Environmental > Aquatic > Freshwater > Lake | place: Tanzania: Lake Tanganyika...
TACAGCCTGAGGATGGGGATGGTGTGTCCGAACACCTCAATTCAGCCTCAAATAACGGCCAGATGAAGCTGGAAATGAGCCCATAGAGCCACCACGTCGCAGCCTCAGAGGCAAATGAAGACCAAATGCAGGTTTGCTGATCTCAGAGGTTGCTCAAACCCCTGTTGCCCAGAGATTCCCTAATCGACCTGATCGGCTTACCATGACCTGCTAGGCCGACTGCGTTAATTGCTACGCACTGCGCTGCATCCCCAGTCCTGGTCAGCAAAATCTTGATGGGTAGCAGTACATCTACTCGAGTCTCTATTCGTATGCCAAACCTTGCTGGACCGGCTGCGGCCCAGGATTGGAGTGCCAGTTACGTTCAGCATCGTGCTGTATGCCGACCAGGGTTCTTCCTGACAGCCGGTTATCCCATGCTGAAGCAGTGACGATCAGGTATCGAAGTTACATTCGCTCACCGGGATTATGGTGTTTAGCTCATGTCTCTTTGGTGATTCATGGGCAAGTCATGCGATGCAGAAGCTGCAATTCTTGCCGAAGCTTTGTCCTTGGATTCTTTATGTTGCAGCTGATACTAGTTCAAAACAAAACGATATCTGTTGCGGTCAAGACGGGTCTTGTTTCTAAAATTGCGATGATACCACCGATTCCAGCGCCATCACCTGTTCCATTCTGGTTCCAGTAGAGATGTCCCGTCGAGTTGTCATAAATAAAGCTTCTGTCTGACTTCAGTTCAAAATCCAGATCCGCCGTGGCTGAGATTGATGAGAAGGATGCTGCTTTAATCTTTGGATTGATTCCAAAGGCACTTCTTCTGATGCGGATTTTGTCGCCCTGGGCATTGCTGAAGTCTGTTATTGCATCTGCTTCGGCAATGCTGAAAATGCTGGGGCGAGTGGAGAATGTAAAGCCATCGGCTCCTTCGCCGCCTGTCAGTCGGTCTTTGCCGCCTGGGCCACCGTCAAGAATATTGTCAGCCATGTTGCCAATAAGAATGTTTGAGCCTGTGTTGCCTGTTCCGTTGATTGGTTGATTTCCTGTCAGTAGAAGTGATGATTCGTTGGCTCTGAGAGTCCTTGTTGATGAGCTTGCAATGTCATCATTGGCAATGCTGCTAATGACTGACATTGGAGTGCCGACGGTATAGCCTTTTCCTGGCTCTAGCGTCAAGGCTATCGTTTCAGATGGCTCTATCTCCGTGTCTGCAATTGGATTGATCGTGATCGTGGTCTTTGAGGCGCCTGCAGAAAAATGCACTGCCCGCGCTTGATTGATATTAGCAAGGCCTAAGTAGTCAGTCCCAAGTGCTGCAGTTCCTCCTACGCTGTAATTGACTGTTAATGGATTTCCTGCAGGGCCTGTGCGCGTGAAGGTGTAGGTTATGTTGCCAATATCTTCTGATATGGATGCTGGTGATACGGTGAGTGTAACTGATGGGAAATCATCGTTGATAATTATTCCGGTGACAGGTGCCGTTGTGTCGATCGTGTAGCCTAATCCTGCCGCAAGTGCAATGGTTACACTTTCGTCTTCCTCGATTATGTTGTCCATTGTTGGATCAACAGTGACAGCTGCTGTTGCTGAGCCGGCTGGGATGGTGATTGTTTTAATAGTGCCTATTTTGGATATGCCTGTGTAATCCGAGTCAATGGATGCTGAGCCGCTGATCGTATAGTTAATTGTGAGTGCAGTGCTAATTGCTCCTGTGCGAGAGAAGGTGTAGACCAGGTTTTTGCTGTCATCTTCCGAGATGGATGATGCTGAGAGAGACAGGCTGATGGAGGGATCGTCATTGGCGATCATCCCAGCGACTGCCTGCTCTGTTTTAATCGAGTAGCCAGACCCAGTCGCGAGTCTCAGGACTACGCTTTCGTCCTCCTCAATCATGTTGTCAGCTATTGCATCAATGGTGACTACTGCCGTTGCTGCTCCCGGTGCAAAGGTGATCGATTTGGTCGTCTCCGTTGTGGAGACGCCCGTGAAGTCACTTCCCTGGGTTGCTGTGCCGCTCAGCGTATAGTTGACTGTCAGTGCGGAGACTGTTGATCCGCTCCTTGTGAAGGTGTAATTGAGATTGTCGGTGCCGTCTTCCTTGATCGAACCGGGCGATACGCTCAGCTCTACTGTAGGCGGTGCTGAAGTGATCACCGTCTCTAAGCTGATTTGTCCATTTGCCAGTCCATCGATGTCGCCTTGTCCGCCATCGCGGGCCCAGAACACGGCGCGATCGTCGCTTCCATCCCCATCATCATCGTAGAACATAGTGCCAGTGCCGGTGACCATGTCATAGCCAAATAGCTCCCAGCTGTTATTGGTTTCTTGTGTGAAGGCTATAGGGTCGTTCAGTCCACTCTTTGGCAGTGTGATATTGATACGATGTAGGCTGCCCGCGGCGATGTCAGCCAGGTTGAATTTTAGTTTCCCCAGAACGAGATCTCGTCCTTGCGCTTGCATTTTGATCGACTGCATTGTTGCCAGGCTGATTTCCTGCAGTTCGAGATTTTGAAGGTCACCACCGTTTTCAGTTGTGCGAACGAGAAGGGCCTCGCTTGACTGGGTTTTGGCACTGCTTGTAAGGGCGTATGGAGGTACAAGTACCCATTCCATTTCCGATAGTTCTGTTGCTTTTTTCCCTGCCTGAATGAATGGCGACAAGTCAAGTCGTATCCATGCCCCATTCTGCCTCACATTGAGCTCAGGTTGCTGGCCGTAGAGGCGCTCTAGGAAAGCCCTGCCATCGACTAACTGAAGCTCGCCACTTTCTGTGATCCGAAGCGCAGAGGCCATGCCGGATTCGAGCTGCAATCCACGGAGATCACCGCCGAGTTGCATCCGTATCTCTTCCAGCAATGGCAGTCGCACCGGCGCCTGCCATGGGCTGTCGATCCAGCGCACCAGCTTGTCATCGCCCGCATTCCCTTCGACTTGGATGACTGGATTTGCGTTGGCGTTCCAATCGTCTATCCGTAGTCGTCCCAATCTGACGCTACCTTCACCTGGCCAGGCCGCGGATAGCGGATCACTCCAGCGCAGCTGTAAGGTCCCATCGCTCAGGCTCTTGCCCACCCAACCGCTTTGATAGATCTCACTGAGGCTGACGTTCTCCAACAGCTCTGGGCTGTTATCGGTACTGATTGACACCACGAGGCCTGTGCCGTGGGAGCCTGCTGCCCCCGGCGCGTAAACCAGCTCGAGTTCACGTTCGTTCAGCCATCGGCTTGTGAGTAGCAACGGTGTGCCATCATTTTCAAGCAGCATTAGCTTCGTCGGCTGTAGAGGAAGCTGGGCTTCCCCTGACATCAGCTCCAGTTGGAGTTCAAACTCCTGATCACCCAGCAGTAGGTTGTCTTCCTTGCTGGCCAAAATGAGTGTCGTGCTGAGCGTTCCGGAGGCGATGCGTGCCAGTCCGGTGCGTGTCAGCAGTTGAGTCTCCGAGCCATCCTTCCGTGGGACAACTGTCCAGCGCAAGCTGAGTTCTGAGGAAGCTGGCTGATCCAGAATGAGCTCTAAGGGGAATACATTGCCCTCGTTCGTTCGCTGGCTGCCCACGACGCTCAGAACCGGTGGAATCTTCGGTTTCGCTGCCTCCACCACAAGGTTCGTTGTTGCTGGGATCAAGGCCCGATCAGGTCCATCTGTGACCCCCAGACGTACGTCATAGCTGCCGGGCAAGGTGGCGGCGTCAACCACCAGTCGTGCTCCCTCGAGGCGAATCCCTGAGGGGAGTGGTCTCCCATCGGCGCTCTCCAGGCTGAAGCGCATCGCATCACCGTTGGCATCAAGCACCCAGCGCTGCGCCAACAGATCCCACTCGCCTGTGTCACCGTTTGCAGTCGCGAGGCTGGTGGGAAGGTTCCAGACTGGTGCGAGCTGCCGTTCCTTGATTAAGACCTCAAAGTTGAGGGCCACTGCCGTCTGTGGATCACCATCGCTGGCAATCACTCGGAATGCATGTTGACCAATGCTCTCAAACGGCAGCGCGCCAAACCTCAGCACCCCTGCCTCACTGTCAAGGGTGACCCCTGGTGGGAGGTTGCTTCCTGGGGCGAGCGAGAACATCAGGACTGTGCCATCGGGATCCAACGCCAGCTCCCGAAGGTTGATCACGTTGGGATTGCCATCTTCACGGGGGCCTGTCTCGAGAACCAGCCGCAACTGGTCCTCACGCCCTGGCACACGACGTGGTGCATCGCTCTCATTGAGGATATTGAGTGCGAGCGTTGTGCGACCAGCCCCTCGTCCGTCCCCGTAGTCCAGATTCAGGGTGAGCGGTCCCTGATGGTCGGCTCCTGGACGCAGGATCCAGGCGGATACCTGACTGTCGCTGCCTGCGCCGATCGGCAGCTTGATTCGCTTCAGTTGTACCGGTTCCGCCGTGGGCCCCAGCACCTGGATGTCCTCCAAGTGAACGCCACCACCATCCCTGGAGCGCGCTGCAGGGATCAACCCGAGATCTTTCAGGCTGACAATCCCTTCAGCGAATGTTGCCTCGGCTGCGCCGCTGTAGCCGAGTAGCTGCAGCTGCAGGCGAAGCGCAACCCCTTCGCTGCCGCTCCCGATTGTTGTCAGGGCGCTGGCCTGACTGAGATCCTCCAGCAGGAGCAGTCCGCGCCCTTCTTTGAAGCTGAGGGGATTGCTTGCTGATCCCAGGTTGCTCCTTGGGGCGGTGATGTTAGGGGCCGCAGCGTTGCCCACCTGGAAGTGCAGTGTCTGCTCAAAGAGCCTTAGGGCGTTGGCCACCACATGGCCCGGCCCCGCTGTTGGCAGCGTTTCTTGAAGGATCACTTTCAGCTCTACCGGCCCAGCTGCGCCTGCGGCGTAGGTGAAGTTCTCGAGTTTGGTGGCTAGCGATTGGGCTGTGCCCCGCTCACGCAACAGCACCGAACCAGTCGCCCCCTGACGGATGACAGAGAGCTCCAGCAGGCGGTCAGCACTTGCTGCAACCAGTGTTTCTGGAAGGCTCAGACCACGGATCCGGTTGTGGGCTCCAGCGGCCAGGAGGGGGCGATAAAGCGCGGTGTGGCGTGTGGCGTCAGCTTCTCTGCCCGCGCTGCTCAGAACGATCCAGCGTGAGGTGGCCAGTCGCTCATTGAGCACCCCTATGGAGAGCTCTTCGCTTTGGTAGGAGTTGAATCTTTTGTTGTCTCCAGAGCCTGTGATGCGTGGCGCTAAACGCACATCGGATGCGTCTGCAAGCGCATCCTGAGAGAGCAGCATCAGCGAACGCTGGACTTCGATCTCTGTGGGTTCCACCGCCGGGTCGAGCACGAGGCGCTCGCCGGCTTTAGCAAGTGACACCACATCAGCACGGCTGGGCAGCCAGGGGGCAAGGCCTGAAGCAGCGTGGGGAGTCCAGTTGAAGGGCATGGAGACTCCCTGGACTCCATTGCCCACATCCACACCGACGCGGAGCTCTCCACCCTGCAATCCATGGGGAAGGGTGTATCGGTGAGTGCTGGTTGTGCTCTTGTCAAATCCATTCGTGCTGAAGCTGAGATCCCCGAGTCGCAGGGGTTCAAGGCCATCACCACGCAGCAACACCACCCGTGCTTCAGCAATGTCACTGGAGCGCAGTGCCCGGCCAATGACACTCAGATTTGCCTCCACGCGAAGGCTGCCGCTGTTGTCGGCTGTTGGCAGCTCGCTCAGACTCACTTCCACGCTTGGGCGGTTGTCGTCGTTGACGAGCCCGATCGTGGTGTTGAGCTCCCCTGGCCGGATGGCGCTGTTGCCATTGAGTTGGAGCAGGAAGGTTTCCAGTGGGTTCTCGGCGCGAGCATCCCCCAGGGAGACGTTGTGGGAGCTGATGTCATCGCCATGCAGCGGCACCACAACCTGGCTCCAGCGGTTGGCGTCTGGCCATTGCGGACCTTGGCTGAGCATGCCGAGATCGATGCCAGTCAGAGTGCCGGCCAGGGTGCCTGGCACCTTGATGCTTGCATTGGCGGTGGGCAGGGTCCCATTGGCAGGTGCGGGAGCTGTGAGCCCCACGGGCAGCACCACCTGGTGGTCAGGGCCAATGCCCGCAGATCTTTCGAGATGGGCGATCACCGCCTCAGGAGCCCCGCTCTCGACGAACAGCAGTCGGCTATAAGTCGCCAGATCACTACCGTCATTAGCGGTGTAATTGAGGCGATAGGTCTGATAAGTGCCTTTGGCAGGTGTGAAAATCAGGGTGGCACCAGGTTCAACGGAGAGAGCTGTCAGACGCCGCACATCGGCTTCAGCATCGGCTGCGCTCGCGTAAGCCACGAATCCGTTCGAGCGTGAGTTGCCGTTATCGACACTTCTCCAGCGAAGCCACAGCTGGCCCGAGGTGGGGATCCCGGCTGCAAGAATGCCGTTCGCTGTGACGGCGAGGACACGGTCGTCCGCTTGGGGGTTGATGCCGAACACGGCTCCGTCCCCCCTGATCAGGGTGTAGGCACCTGACGGGTCGCTGATCGTCTCGAGGGATGCGCTTGAAACTGTCAGTGTCCGGCTGACTGGCGCGGTGGGAAGGGAGGGAAGGTCAAGACGCAGCTGACTGTTCTCCAGGGTCAGCACTGCAGCGTCTGCCGCCGCATCAACGCGGCTAAGGGTGACTCCGCTGAGCCCATGACCGAGGCTGAATGGGATCCACAGATCACGATCGGACTTGACCTCAAGCGGTAGGAGCGCCACCCGTGCGATGGGGTCTCCGCTCGAGCGCAGCTCAGACAAGGAGCGACCGTCACCGGCCAGGTTGGCATCGAGCTGTAAAGCCTGGCCGAGCTGCTGGATGCCAAGGGAAACGGGCAAACTCTTGCTGTGGTCGACCACAGCCAGGGTGACGTGCGTGGTTGTCACCGTGGTGGTGTTACCGCCAGCGTTGCTAACAACAGTCGTACGCTCTGGATGGGGTTCTGACGGTTTCCAGTTCAACAGCAGACTTGCTGAATCAAGTGGGTCAACGGAGATGGTGAACGGAAGAGAGGAGTAGTCGGTATCACTACGGAAGGCCTGAGTTAGCTCAGCTGTGCTGGGATTGGCATCAGCTGTCGCCTCCAGCACGACTGAGGATCCTGTGGTGTTGATGGTTGGGATTCCGCCACTGGCCACCGATGTGGTGGTAACGGTGGTGAACATCTCGAGTCGGTAACCCTTATCTGCCACCAGTAGAGGGGTCATGCTCCGTAGCTCGAACTCTTCCGAGAGAGCACCCACCGCGGGATGACCCATGCGCCGAATCTCGGCGCTCTGGACTGGGGTGTGGGTGAGTTGGAGGCTGCCTCCAACGCTTTCTGCGTTGTGAATCTGCAGGTTGTCGATCAGGGGCCGAGCCCTACTGCCGCTGGCCGTGATCCGAAGTGTGGTGCCGCTCTTGACGACGGCGAGCCGCAAGTCACCATCACTCAGGGCATCGCCGAACCGCTCGCGCCAGCCCTCTAGCGTGACTGGTTTGAGGGTTGTGCCGAGGTCGGTGAGCTTCAGCTCGCGTCCTCCGATTCCATCCACCAGCCGGGACACGCTTGGAAGCGTCAGTGACCATTCATCAGAGGGATTGCTGGATCGGCTGAGGGTTGATGTGGCGGGGATGCGGTCGCCGCCATCACGGAAGCGCAGTTCCAGTGGCTGGCTGAGGCGCAGCGCAGGCACGCTCGTATCGGCGAAATGCTGCTCAAATTCGATCGAGAGCGGTGCGTGCCCAGTTGCCGAACGGTTGGGCTGGAAGGCGATGTTTTCTAACTGGTTGGCTTGGAGTGGAATGGCGAGCAAACCGGGGCTGCCGTTCACGGGCACGGCCGGCGGCGCCGCCAACCTGGTGCCATCGGGGTTTCGGATTTCGAAATTGCCAGCCTCAAGCAGCCAGGCTGGCAGCACTAACCTGGTCACAGTCGTCCCGGCCAGCAATCCGGCCTCCCCGGGTTCCACAGCGAGGAGACGCTGGCGCAGTTGTAGTGGGATCAGATCGCTGCTGCGATGTTGCAGTTCGTCCCCTTCCGCCAAACGGATCGCACTAAGCCCAATCAGTCCCGGCCGATGGTCGACAGCGGGTGGTGCATCAATGTTGAGTGTGACCTGACCCGAGAGTGCCGCACGGTCACCGGCGTCGACCACCCGTAGTTCGAAGCTGAGGCTGCTGGAGGGCTTGAGGGCATCGGCAAGGCCGGCTGCTATCAGTGCGTTGGCCTCGATCTTGAGACTGCCATCGGCTTCAGGCGTTGGAATGTCCCGCCATGCAGAAGGCCCAATCGCATTCGTGCCAGTCACACGCCACTGATGGCGCAACTGGGAGGACGGTGATTCGAGATCGCTACCGGGTTGCCAGAGCACGCGGAGGCCGGTCCCGGCATCGCTATCGATCCTTTCGAGTCCCAGAAGGCGTGGGGCCAGAGGACCTTGGTTGCCACGCGCAGCCCGGTTTGGCACCACAGCAAACGATTGCGGCGCAGCCCCGGCTGTCATGCCTTTGGCCCAGCCCAAGAGCAGATCAGGGCGTCCATCGCCAAGGTCTTGCAAGCGAAGGCTGTAGGTCGCCGGGCTGCTGCCTGTGACAGGAGTGAGTCGAAGGGTGACCTCGCCGGAGGAGGCGCCGCCAGGTTGCTTGAAGAGGAAGCGCAACGCCCCACTTCGGGCATCCTCAAGGCTGAAACTAAGGTTGGTGTGCTGAGCGATGCCATCCACCGATAGCGGGCTGCCATCAGTGCGGAGGAGTGGTTCGCACACGTCCTCGCCATTCAGGAAAAGGCGTACAGAGGAGGGAACCTCCGCCAGACGGTACCGCTGCCGAGTTAGCAAATCACTCTCTAAATCAAGACCGTCGCCTAGCGGATCACCAGTGCGGAAGCTCGTCACCGCCTTAGAGGGTTTGGCTCCGGTGTTGCCATCGAGATCGACTGAAAGAGTCCACTGCCCTTCGGCCGTATCGATTAAGAAGCTGCGATCAGTCGCTCGCAGTGTGACTTGCGTAGCTCCATCCGGCAAGCTGGCCAGGAATGAGGGTTCTTCCTCGATCAGTGCACCGGTGGGGCCCAGGAAGGGACGCAAATTGCCACCATCTTCACCGGCACCTTGGTGCACCAACAACCGTCGGGTGGCGGGCTCATAGCGGATGCTGTCTCGCACCCCGTCGCTGTCGAGGTCGATCGAGAGATCAGTCTGCTGATGAGGCTTGATCAGGTCATTGCTAACAAGTGCAGGTAGAGCCTTATTGAGGGTGCTGCCAACAAGTATCGGTTTGGTTGCCGAGAGAAGCTGTGGGGTCAGGGGCTGGATGGTGAAGTCGTCTCCATCCGCCCAGAGTGAGCCGCGCAAACCCTTGTCGACTGATTGCACTGACCAGTGGTAGGTCTCACCAGGCATCCCACCGCTGAAAAGTCCAAGGTTGTGGAAACCCTGGTTGCCGGCAGCGGCGATGAGGCGTTCTCCAGTCTCGGGATCACTCAGCGGAGCGATCTGGTCAAAGACAAGCCCCTGGCCGCTAGCAACCCTGTCTTTTCCGGTCCGAGGGGCGCGACCAATGGCCAGGTTGTAGGTGTACGGAGCGTCGTCGTTGGAGAGATGGCTAAAAGTCCAGCGCATTTGTACAGCATCTTGATCGCCGTTCCACACCGCCTCGATGGCATCGGGGCGGTCCGGGCGGCGGTTCAGGATTCCGACAAAGGGTGGTTCCCCTGCATCGGTATCGCTTAGGCGATGGCTGGTGGAGTTGCGGAAGATCTGGAGGTACGGCTGTTCGGCGCTGCCCTGCACCCCGCTCACTGCCAGGTCGAGATCGCCGTCAAGATCCATATCTCCCCAGCTGGCTACGGCACGCTGGAGGCCAGGTAGCGCGATGGAGATCCGTTCGAAACCACTGCCACCACCCACCAATGGATTACGAAGCAGCTGGGTGCTCAGTAGTCCTGTCGCGGCATCGCGGCCGCTGAGCAACAGATCAACATCACCGTCGTTGTCGACGTCACTCCAGGTGGCGGAGCCTTCGGCCAGGGCCGGAGTATCGAGAATCCCGATCTGCAAACGGAAGGCACTGTCTCCGAGAATCGCCTGAGCCGTAGCGAGGCTGGTGCCATCCGAGAAGTTGATTGCTGGAGCTATACGTAGCTTCGCCCCGGCGAGCTTCTTGCTCCATGTAAATGTGAGATTGTCCGCATCGGTATGCTGGCCTGCCGCAAGCTGGTTGTCGGGGTCCTGAAGCCGATCGATCAGGTTGTTGCGGCTATCTAATATCTGTAGACGAAGGGCAAGTGGCAGCGCTGACGTGCCCGGCAGGTTGATGTTGAATGCAGAAATTGCCTGGATTTGATACGTTCGTCCAATCACAGGATTGCCGATGAGCTCTGCAAGGTTGAAGTCGCGATAGACGATGGTGTTGCCCTGATCGAGGCCATTTGTGGATCCAAGAGGGCCAGGGAGTATGGAGTTGCGACGGTTGGCGGCGGGAATATTGAGTATGCTTCGCTGCATGCCTTCTGCGCTAAGCAATTGAATGGAATCTTGCAGAATCACCATCCCCAGGGAGGGCAATGAACTGCGATGTGCTTCGGGATTACCTGTAAATTTAAAGATTGGATCGTAGCCAACCATTCCACCCCGTTCACCACCCAGGTAGAGATCAGTTAGCGGTCCGCCTAGGTCTACATCGCCAAAGGCTGCGATAGTGGCGTCTGGGAATAGGGTCCCTTCTGCAAATACAAGCTGATATTGCGAATCAAGAGGCTGCATGGCAGCGGTGTTGCGAAGCACCTCAAGAGGTGATTCAACGGGTTTGAGCAAGACTTGCAGAGACTCTTCTAGTGTGTAAATTTCATCAATTAGACTGATATCTTTTGGGTTAAGGATCAGGTCTTGAGAGAGTAATCTGGCCAAATAGCCCTTATCCAAGAAGTCAATTTGTTTGCTGAGTAATTGGGCAATTGTATTCCCGCTGTAGTCGATTACCCTACCTCTCTGTGGATTGCTTTGGAGATCCATTACAGGATGTCCGACAATCAGTTCTTGGATCGCAATGCGACCTGCGCTTAGCCCTTTCAGTACCGCTGTTTCCAGGTGCAGAATTGCTTCTTCGGGGATCAGGCTTTGATTGTCAATTGTCGCGTCACTAAGATCCGCATTTAGATTGATCAGGATGTGGTCAAGACTTGTTGCTGTTCTAGGGTCTTCAATGACGACTTGAAGTAACCGCTCCTCGGTTAATCCAAGCAGTAACTCTAAGAGGAGTTTGTTGTTTGGCAGGGTGTCCTCAGTGAACTGGAGGTCGTCCAGGGCTGATGTGATCCCTGTCCCTTCAAGCCGCTCTAGGGTCCTCATCTCACTGGGGGAATGGAGTGAGATATTTGCTATGGCTTGAAAATCAAGATTGCTAGTGGATGGGATTCTCTCATTGGCTGCTGCCGTAACCAGGTAATTAAGGAATTCATTGTCGAATAGTTGATCTGTTGACGACTCGTTGACGCTGGAGAAGTTGCCGCTAGGTCTTTCGTGCGCACGACGCACAAGAGATGCATCAATAGGGTCAATGGGAGAACTTTGGGTGCCAATGCCAATAAGGTCTAGTGATAATGGAAGAGTATTTTTGAATGTATTCAAAAGCTTTGCAATACCTCTGATATTCTTCAAGACCGGAGTGCCTGCTTTCGAAACACCAGTCGTCTCAATGAATAGTTCCGAAAGTAAGATCCTCCCATTCTCCAACAGGGGGTCTTGGTGATCATTTGTGTTGAAGAGAGGTCTTCCGTGAATGGTTGGCGAATCTCCTCCCGTGAGTTCCGTGAGATTAAACAGAGCCTTTTGAATATCACCCCGTGGATTATTTTTTACGTTGATGAGACCGTCATCAACGCCGAAGAAGTAGAGATAGTCTGGGTCGTGCCGGAATGTGATTGGCGTCTGGTTGAGAGTTCCATTGCCAAGAAATTGCCAATCAGGCTGATTCTCCAGCAGGAATTTTTCGAGCCTTGACCCGGCACCTTCCCGGGCAAGGTTCATGATCTCATCGCTCTGTGGGTTTAAAGTATCTTCAAGCACGCCCTCGCTGGCTTTGAAGCTTGCACCGTCGGGATGATTGAATGCCGTTCTTGGTAGCCGGAAGAGGGAATAGCTGGCGTTGAATGTCCCTCTGCCAAGCTCCAACTCCACCAGCGTTGATAAATCTAAGCGTTTGTTGCTTCGCTTAGCATCCGACAGACGATCGCTACCGGGTAGCTGGTGTTCAAGATCAGCCAGGAATGGATCAAGAATGACCAGGTCTTGTCGCCGGTCGAAAAGTGTGCTGTCTGATCGCCAGAAGCTCACCCGCTGATCGTTTGCCACCTGCTCGTAATCGTTGCCTTGCCAGGCACGATTGACGGCGATGTCCATTCCACTGGCTAAGCGTTGAGCAGGGTTGCTTGGATCGCGGTCGACAATGTGGTGCTCCCCCTGCTCGGTGTCGAAGTAGCCAAACTGAAGGCGCGTGCCGCTCATGCCGGCGAGCAGGGCCTGAGAATAAGGCTTATCCCCTTGGCCCCCGGGCAAGATCAGCAGACTGTCTTGGTCACTGCTGGATACGGCTACATCAGCAATGCCATCAGCATCGAGATCGCCCCATGCAGCTCGCAAAATTGCCGTGCGATCGGTCTCCCAGTTCGACAGAGCGGCTGCCCAGTGGGCAGGTGTTACCACTTGGAAGCCGATACCTCCCTGATTTTGAAGGACTTCCACCACATTGCGACGCAGGAAGTCCTCACCGGTGCGGTTGCCGCTGATGAGGAGATCAATCCATCCATCCCTGTTCCAGTCGCCCCATTCCGCTTGATGGATCAGGTTGAATTCAGGCAGATCGAAGCTGGCTTTGAAGCTGCGCTGACCGTTTTCATCAATGTCATTGATCAGGACCTGTGACTCACCATTGCCCAGACTGTCAAACCCCCAGTGAAGCAGATCCAGGTCGGCGTCATTATCAACATCACCCCAGGCCACGCCACTCTCCCAGTCGCGGGTTTCTGACGTGTCTGACTCTCGGTTGAGTTGCGGTACCAGTAAGTCGGTGCTGCCAAGCACATCGAGCGAGCTAATCGTCACACCTGTACGCAGGGCCTCGGTGCCGATGGTTTCAAAAGCACCACCATTGAGACTCCACTCCAGCTTCACCGCATGGGTGCCTGAGCTGCCGTCCACGGCTGGATCATTCCATCGCAGTTCGAGATCGACGGGGTGTTCAGAGCGAAGCAGAAGCTGCTCGGAGTCGTTGTCAATTTTCTCGCCATCGATTAATAGTTCCCAGGCATCGTTTCTGTTTTCGTCAGCCGTGACTCGGAAACGGTAGTAGCCCTGCTCACTGGGTTTCAGTTGTCCTCGCCATCGGGCAGATAGGGCTCCGTCCCAGTTACTGGGTAGGTCCTTGGTGGTGTCAACATCACTGCCTGTGGGTAAAATTTTGCCCCAATCGAAATCTATCTTGCTGTCGACACGGCGTAGGAAATGTTCTTCAAAGTCCGAGCCAAAATAGTAATCTGCAATTAGACCGTATTGACGTATCGCACTAATTGCCCCGAACCCACTTTGATCATCAGCGAAATAGTTTTCAATTGTGAGATCACGGGATGGGTTGATGACGCCATCAGCATCGAGGTCGATGATTAGATCGTGATTGCCAGTCCGACCCGCCCCATTACCGCGTACGAATCCGATACTGCCTTCTTGTACACCATCGAAACTGAGCAACTCAGGAAGTTCCAGCGTTAGTTCATCTTCAGCACCAGTCAGACCACCCTCATCACGGATGATCGTGCCGCCTGCCGTCATTCGCAGCCAGCCGACGCTGGCATCACTTGCAGCACGTCGATACAGGCGCTGATCGGGCATGAAGCCCAACCGTTCATATTGGTGCCATTGCACTTCACCGCTCCAACGGCGAGGATCAGCCCAAAGGCGGAATTTCTCCCAGCTGATGACCTCGCCATCGAGTTCCACTGGATCAAGGGAATGGGGATCACCTCCAAGGCTTCGAAACGCCTCTTCAAGGCTCAGCAGAGGAGTGCGTAAGCTGTAACGATCGTTACCGGGGCCCCCGACCAAGAGATCACGTCCGCCCCCACCTTCAAGGACATCATTTCCATCGCCACCATAGAGATGGTCGTGACCTGTGCCACCGTCGAGTCTGTCGTTGCCACCCTCTCCAAGCAGTACGTCGTGCCCACTGCCGCCATGGATCAGGTTGTGCTGGTTATCACCAAGTAGCAGATCGCTAAAGCCAGACCCCTCAATATTTTCGATTTGGGAGAGCACTCCTGTGAGTGCTTCTGCCACTGCCCTGCTGCTGAGAATCGAGGGTTGTTCGGTGGCAATGGCGCGCGCGAAGGCATTGAGCCACTCGGTCAAATTTCCGCTGCGCCCGGCCCTGATGAGATCCTCTGCTGTTGCCGGGGTGAAGCTTTCGATCAGTTGGTTGCGACGCGCATCAGCGACAGGAGTACCCGGCGGCGAGGAACCTCCCGCCTCCAGTGCCTGTTGCAGCGCCTGCCACTCTTGCTGTAGTCCCTTGCAAAGGTCGCTCAGGCTGTTACTGGGTATTGCCAGCAGTCGCGCAGCATCGCGGGCCAGGCCCGCTTCCGCCACTGTTGATCCGGGAAGCTCGTAGAGGGCTGTCTGCAATGAGTCGTTGTTACCCCAGCCATCGCGGCTGGCATAGGCCGAAACCTGTGTGGCAACAATCTTGAGATTCCCCAGATCGAGCAGCTGACTTGAGTTTGTGAGACGCACAGCCTCCACCACACTGAGGTTGGAGCGCGGGCTGCAGCCTTTTCGAAGTAATTCCTTTTCGATCGCTTGGCGCACCTCAGATTCCAGATCTCGGAGTAGCTCGCTGCGCTCGAGACGTACGAGCTCTGCATCCGGGTCAGTGGGAATCCAGTACACCGGATTGATGCTGGTCATGTCCGCCAACTCTGGCATTAAGGCACCCTTGCCAGTGCAGAGTTCGGCGAGAAGATCGCTGAGCTTGGTGAGTGGATCGAAGCGTCGGAAGCCTTGGCTAGCCATTGCCGTCAGCACCTGTAACAACGCTGGCGGTAGCTCCCCGATGTTCATAGAAGGCTTCAGAAAAATGGCTTCACCGCTTCCTGGAAGTACTAGAACGGGCTGCTGACGCCAGCTGAGGTTTACTTCAACAGCGCCGGCGTCTTCCCTGTGGCTCACCGTATCAATGCCTTCGCCGCCAATTAGCAGATCACGGCCGCTTCCGCCCACCAGCACATCGTTGTTGAAGCTGCCATGCAGCGCGTCATTGCCGCTACCGCCCTCCAGTCGGTTTGGTCCACGGAGTCCGAAGATTTGATCGTCTCCCTCTTGGCCAAGAAGGACGTCGAAGTACTGGTCTACATCGCTGCCGTAGATAATGTCATTGCCAAGGCCGCCGTCAAGGTATACAACAGGCACCGCCGAATTAGTGATGCTGCCACGGAGTTCGTCATTGCCATCCCCGCCGGTTAATACGCCGAAGAATTCGGGTAGTCCTGCGAACTGATCCTCAAGCCAACCTCCCAGTAGTGAGCGTCGGAACGGGATCCGATAAGCATCTTCATGATCAAGTAGGTCTGCAGAATCGCTGCCATTGCTTGAAATCATGAATCTCAGCTGTTGGCGCGCCTGATCATCAGCTGAGGCGAAACGGATTTGACCTTCGTTGAAGCTGGTCTGAAAATGCAGTAAATCCTGGTCGATTCCGTCGAAGAAAACCAGTGTCTCTGGTGAGCGTACCCCATCGATGATTGTGTTGATGCGTAGCAACGAGCCGCGCAAGTCGAGTGATACTGTCTGGTCGTCGTGATCTAACGGTCTCAATTCCTGCAGCACATAGCTGTAGATCACTTCACGCCCGTAACTGTCCAGAATCGGTTGACTCAGTAACCGCTCAGCTGCACGTTCATTGCCACCCTTATCAGTTGCCAGTACGCGGTCTAAATAACCATTGGGTGGCAATTCGGGGTTTTTGCGATAGAGAATTTGGTCCCAAACGAAGCTAGCATCTTCTGGTAAAAAGAGTTCTAGCGTGTCGAGGAATGGATTGAAATCGTTGACAACAACAATGGTCCCTTTTGCGGTCTCTGTTACTGTCTGTGCATAGAAGTTCTGTTGGCCATCTCCAAGACGAAACTTATCCTCAATAGCCGTGCCACTCAATACGCTCAATAGGTCGTAGTTTTCGATATCATTGACTTTTTGCAGCTCACTAAACTGCGAGACTGCGGCACTTACGCTCCATCTCCTGGCGCTATTAGGGCCCTGATTGTGAGCGAAGTTTATCTGATTTAAATACGTTGTAAGTTGAGCAATTTTGTTTGAGTCAAGGCTAAATTTAGAGCCCGGTGCGATCCAGGTGTCGGCATCGTTATTCTCTAGCTGATTAAATGCCGAAGAATCACCTGTTAGCAGAGCGGCTTCGTTCTCAGTTTGAGTGTACTGAGGTTCCGCAAAGATGCGATTCATCGCATACAAGGATCCCAGAGCAAGCTCTTCCTTGAACTTCTCTACAGTCATTGACTGAGATTGTAATTGCACACTCCCTAAATGCAGAGTTCGATCTGGCTGTGTATAGGGAAGCTGGGTCTCCAGGCCAGCCCGTCGGTGGTCAGTCGCATGGAGCTCTAACTCGTAGAGGCCAGCCAGGGCGGTGCTGTTGTTACCGGCACTCAGAGAAAGTGAGTCAATCTCATAGAAGATCTCTCCAGCAACGCCACGCCTTTGGAAGGATCCATGTGAGATCGAACTAGCCTCAAGCTGATTGCCAAGCGCCTGGATGTCATTCTGGAAAGCCCTCTGTAGCTCACCTAGGGCATCGCTACTGGTGTAATCTCTCTTCTTATCAGGCGTGGTGAGGCCGATATATCGGTATTTTGAAGAGGAGTAGGTTGACTCACTGCTTTCAATGTTCCCAGCCGGTTTGCCAGCGGCAAGATCTGTTCTCAGAACGATTTCTGAGACCTCAAACAAACCAAGAATCAATTCTTGAGATGGTGGCTGATAGACGATGCTTGGTGCAGGTGCAATGGAAAGCTGGAAATAGCTCGACTTTGGATTGAATCGGAAGCGTTGTTCTAACCAGTCATTTTTGACTGTGTCGCCATCAGCAACGTCTAGACCAAACCGTAGTTCACTTAAATCGCCGGCAGATCCTACGTGCTTGATCACCAGAAGGCCATCCTGTGATAGCATGCGCTGCCTCAACAACTCTTGTATCTCTGCTTTGTTGATTAGTTTCTTGACACTGGGGAAATGATCAACCGAAGCTGCAAAGCCATCACGCCGGCTTGTAAACCCGCTACCAAATGACGAGGGGTTATTTAGTCTCTGATACGACTTACGAAGATTCGCGTCAATTGTTTTATCCTCTATGATCTTGCTTAGATTGCTTCTGGCAAGTAGCTCCGCACTCGGCCCTGTGAGTGGTGCTTTAACCTGTGCACCAAGTTGAAGCGGTGTGTAAATGCTGATCCAACCTTCTGGCAAGTCTCTAGGGCCAAAGCTGAGTTCTGGCTGAATCGAAGCCAGTTCAGATGCGTCAAATGCATAATCAAATTCACCCCAGCGTTGGTCACTCTTATTAGCTCTGAACAGCCCATTCTCAAAACTAAGTTCTCCAATAGTGATGCCAGGTTTTGCGCTCTCCTTGATGAGATTACGGTATACAATTGTAACAGGATTGCCGCCTGCTTGGTCGGGTCCTGCGAGGTTATTTTCGTTGTTCGGAAGAGTGAAAAAGTCCTCCCCATTCAATAGTAAATCAAAGTCTCCGTCCCCATCAACATCTCCGCTGCTGACTGAGCCGTTTGCAAGTCCGTAGAGATTTAGATCTGTGGATTTTAGGATTGGTGTTCCATCACTTCTTGTGCTATGGAACAGGAATAAATCTGTTTGTGGAATTGCCAGGGTATTGCCATCCGCTGCTCTTCGTGTGGAGGTACCAAAGCCTATCGTGATTAGATCTCCTCTACCGTCGAGATCAGCATCAAAGACATGTAAATCGCCTGCATAAACGCCAAACGGTTTTAGTTCTTCATCGTCAATTCGTTCATCTCCATCAGTGTCTCTCCAGATCATTGGCGTGACTCCACGCCATCCACCCATCGCAGTGGCATCTTCCTGGAGCAGCGCCAGGAGTGGATCCGCTTCCCGTGGGCTACGGCTATCGCTGGTGTTGCCGGCAATTAATATGGATAGGCCTATATTGCTGTCTTCGGTAGATGTTGTGCTGAACCCTTTCTGCGGGTCGTACTCCACCCATAGAGCACTTGCTTCCGAGAGTTTGGTACCCCTGCTTACGGTTTTACCTCGACTTGTTTGTAATCCTTCGATGCTGACTGCAAGATCTAAATCGAAGCGATAGCTATTTGGAGAGAAACCTCCACTGTCGTTAATGTGCATCATCAATAGCGGTCTTTCCTCAACCGCGCCGGCGATCAGCGGATCGGGCCGCCGAATCACCCCCTGAAGTAGTAGCGATTCTTCTCTCCCATCTTTATCGCGATCACCTGCCGCCAGATGCTGAATCACCACTGTCTCATCAGTGGCTAGTGGGAGTGTGTTGGTGTTGCTAATATCAAACTCTAATAATTCCCGCGACCCTGTATGGCCTGTGACTAGATCCAGCCTGGTGACTAGTTGGTTTGAATCCGTTAATGTTCGTGGAACTTGTTTTAATTCAGCCGCTACAACAGGCTTACCCTTAGAAAGATTAGTCAGGTCATGGCGTTGACGTATCCAAGCTGCGGACAAGCTGATGTATTCATTCTCCGTTGAATCAAATACCTTTGATCCATCGAATCGGATTAACTCAAGGGTGCCATCGGAGCGCTGACTGATTGCCTGTCCGTCGGAGCTCAGCTGCAGTACTGTGCCGTACTCCTCTGGGATCACCCACTCCCGACCGTTGTGGATTAGCCGTTGTTGCTGATCCTTTGATCGATCACGTACAACTAGTGTGCCAGGAATTGCTGTGACCAACACTGGGGAGTTCAGTTCCTGTAGAAGCTTTGGTGTTATTGACTCAGGGTTGCTGACCTGATTGCGAAGCAATTTCTTTCCGCTGTTGTCGTAATAGAGCAGCTCCTTTAGTGACCATGTTTCTGGAACGCCGTCCTTTGCGTTTATGATGCTTTTCTCGTTGGACCAGATCGCCAACACAGGAGCTGCTCCTGCGGCATAAAGTTCTCCATAAACCTCAGAAACTCCTGTCTTGGTGGAGTTATCTTTGATTAGTTTGAATCCTTGGGCTTGTATTCCCACTGGTGTCTCAAGTTTTGTCGCTACTACCCTCTCTTTAAGCCCGTCAGCTGACGGAGCATTCCACACGAAGCCTTCTACAGCAGCACTGCTGTAGAAGGTTGACGCCCCTGTGATGCTGTTGTTTCCTACTGCTACAAGCACACCCTCGTGGGTCACCGTCACGTCTTGAGGGCTGAGTGCAGGTATCTCGACCAACTGACTGAGGCTGAGTTCTTGTGCTCGAGCCGTGAGTGTATTTGTCTTGATTGAATCTTCCAGTTGGGCTATTGATGGCAACTGAAGGCTCCACAGACCATTCGACGAGCCAGCTCGTCCACCGTAGGCAGGTGTACCGCTGCCGAATACGGTGACCCGTTCAGTCTCATTTGCGGATGTGCTCAGGAGACCTTGGATTGAGAACGTCGTGTTCGCATTGGTGTTGTACGTGTCAGTGATTTGAGACAGGGATACAGTGAATGCCCGATTGTCAGCGATCTGTCGAGTTGCGCCAGTGAACGTGCCTGGCTCATTCAATTCCAGTGGAAGCCATTGCACACCAATACCCAGTGACGCTGATATGCCGAGGCCCGGCTTCACCGCTTGTTCAGATTTTGATTCGACCTTCAGTCCGGTCACTAATACGCCATCAGCGCCCAAGACCACGCCACTGACATGCTCTAGTAAATGATTCTTGGCCAGTTGAACCTTCAGTTGTGTTTTGGTATCTAGACCATCAGGTCCGAGGGGGGTGAGTGTGATGGCAACTGGTCGTTGCTTCGGTACCTTCCCGCTCATGTCCGCCTTGTGCAGTACCCGTACCTGCCAGGTACGGCCATTACCATCTTTGATCCAGTTCAGTAGAACACCGTTGGAAGGGGCCTGGGCAAGATCAAGATCCAGCAACCTTACACTCGGCCTTCCACTTTGGCCATTCGGATTTAGGAGTAGGCTGAGACTATTAAGCTGGCGTTGCTGGATTAGACCGATTACGTCAGCTTGGGTTGATTGATCAAGCTCTCTTAGCCACATGGGCGGTGTCAATCCTTTGATCGGATCATCCTTGCTTGTGGCCAGTGGTAAGGGTATGTGCAATACCAGTTCACCCTTACTTGTTTGTAGAACCTTGGCTTGATCGGCCCTGCTGAGAAGACCACTATCCGATGCAAGGTTCGCCTGTTGTTTACTACTTATCTTCACAGACCCTTCGGATTCACTGATATTGATTTGCCAAAGTTGTAGATTCTCGCTTTTATCCTGTCCGATCAGCCAAGCTTGCTTTGGCGATGACCATACAACCTCGCTAATATTTTTGATTTCAGGTATTTCGAGATTTGTCAAGGGCAAACCCCTTGAATCGTTGAGACATACCTTTGCGCTTTCTGTCTCGGTATGAACGCCCGCAATTAGTACCCAATCTTCGTAAGCTGCTACTCTCTGCTGTCCGAAACCTTTGCCTTCATTGTCCTGGAGGCGGTTGAACCCCCCAGTTGCTCGAACCAAGTTTTTTTCAGTCGACAGATCATTTACACGAAGTGAATTGATTGTCTCATTGCTAGCGGGGCTGATTGCGGCTTTTAATCCTGCAGGACGAAGAATCGTGTCATAAGAGATCACGCCGTTCTCAGTTCGGATCGAGTCATATCCACCTCCAATACGGGCTAATTTGTCTCCTGCTCCGTCCCTCTCCCTTCGATCGTCGGCACCCTGCACAAATGCCCAGAGCGGCGCATCCTCCCTCGTCGGCCAGCCTGTGCTTTCCAGAACGACTGACGTCCAATTTGTCTGAAGCCGATCAATATCTGACCTGCTGGTAGCATTCGCTGCTTCGATTAACTTGATTGGGATCACCGCCCCTGGAGCTGTTACCGGATCTAGCCAGAGCCAGTTCCCAAGCAGCAGGTCAGGTTTAGAGTTGTTATTCTGCAAACTCCAGAGTGGTTTGAGGCTACGGTCCGATTGCCAGCCGGACGTCGTCCCTGGAACGTGTAATGGCAGGTTTCGTGTTGCCGTCCCGGTCAAATCCACCACACGGTTTGACCCATCGATGGATGTTTTGAGGTCATAGCTCCAGGCTTCAAAACTCAGAGTTCCGCCACCGCTATCGCGCCAGCCTGACTGGAGCAATCTGTGGCTGAGACTGCCACCTGCGGAGAGCATGCTGAAGCTCGGATTCAGCAGAGGTTTCAGTGATTGGGGGTAGCGCTGATCGCGCGAGGGATCGCCGCCCTGCACCTGCGGGCTGGATGCCGACTCAACGCCCTCTGCCAAGACGGTGATTTCACGGAATCCAGTTCCTGCTTCGTCAAAACGAGCCTCCCCATCACCATCCAGATCAACCGAGCGCGTCGTATTGAGATAGAGGGCGCTACCTGGAATAGATGTGTTGATGCTCACGACTACTCGTCCTGTTGCCGCCTCTGAGCTTGGCTCCCCTGTGTAGAAGAGCTCCTCCATCAGATCCCATCCACCGGCATCCACCACATCTCCGACAGTACGGAGTTGTTTGACCCGGCTGTTGTTAATGATTGCGTCCCAAGGTGACGCGAAACGGATCACATCAAATGGTCCAGCAGGTTCTTGGCTGGTAGGCCTGCTGGTGAGAGGAAGGGTTAGGCGGCCATCGTCGTTGCTATCGATCCAGACCAAGTCATTGCGCCAGTTGTATGTTCCGGACTGAACGCTGTAGCTGAGTGGCTGATAGGTGGGCGCGTTCCCAAGGGGATTGGGTGTCGTTACTGACCACGGCGCATTTAGCGTGACTGAGGTTGGAGCATCCGCTGCAATGACCAGTTCGTTTTGGTACGCAGGTAGTAGCCCTTCAGGATCTCTGATCTGCAAGGCTGCAGCGCCGTAGACACGGTTTGATCCGATCTGGCCATCATGATCCAGGTCAATACCCCAAATCGGGAGCTTTCTGTCAATTCGCTCTTGGATTGTCTCACCAGATGTGATCAGTAGCTCAAGGCCGTCGTTTGGGTTGCCATTGAGATCAAACCATTCACTGCTCCCGAAGCGTGTCCCCAGCAGACCCTGCCCCCTCCAGTTCTCCCAGGTTCCGCTTGCCTCACCATCACCGGTGATCGAGGTAATTCGCCTGATCTGCGCTTCGATTGCCGCAAGATCGCTGGCCCCATTTGGATCACGGGCCATGCCTTGTGGCACTGAGACCCGTTCGCTCGTCGAGAACACAGCCTTGCTTGGCTCGACAACGAGCTGGTCAGGTGGAACATTTTGTTCGTCGATGTTGTGACGTCCTATGGCGTCTTCGCTGACATTCATGAAGCGAGCCAGGATCTGATCGGTATCGCGATCGATGAGAGACATCACCCCTACGCTTGAGTCGAACAACTGGTTCGGTGCGTAGAGCTGGCTCAGAGCTAACCAGATTTCGTTACGGTTGAGTTCCTCCTCTAGGATTGATTCGTATTCGGTGGGATCACTGGAATTGAATCCATTGCTCGTGCTGAATGACCAATCCAACTGTGCCGAATCAATGCCGCTTCCTTGAGGGCCTACAAGTGGTAAGGATGTCTGGAATCGCTGCACATACTGGCGAAGTAAATTGATGCTTTGTGCACTGCCTAGATCCTTCAATAGCTGGCTGGTTAGATCACTGATGCTCCAGTTTCGCCATTGCAGGTCAATCGAGCCGAAGCTTAGGCCGGCTGTGAGATATACCACGTCTGTCTCGATCGGATTAAGATCCAAGTCATACAGAACATCGGTCCCGCCGTCTACAAGCGGTACTTGAGTTACCGTGAGATCAAGGGTATATAGCTCTCCAAGTATTGCGTTATTGCTGTCATTGAGTCGACGCTTTGTGTTGTCATGGGATCCGGCGTAGAAGTTCCACACCAGATCTGTTCCAGCACCCGGAGCCAGTTCCACCACTACACCATCAGTGCTTCTACGGTTCAGCACGAATCCGCGTTTGCCTGACGGATTCAGTTGGATCCCGTTCACGTCGGTCAGGTTGCCCGCGGGGGTGTTGTTGAGCCCGTTAATCAGCCTGACTGGCTTGCCTTCCCAAATGCCATCGCCGTCAAGGTCTCCGAGCTCTTCGTTGAGCCAGCTCTCCAGGGCTGTGAGCAACTCGGCTTCTCCGACAGGCCGCATCCTGTGGCCCACCAATATGTCGCTATCGATTCCGCCCACCAACCGGTCGAACCCTAGAGAGCGCACATTGGTGTTTGTGTTGGCTAGCGAGAGCAGGAATTCTTTCGCTGTAGGGCTGCTTGGGACATTTCCGAAGAGTTTGAAACCATCAGCCGCGGAGTGTCCCCGCTCCGCCTGTTCCAAGCCTTCACCTGCAAACAGAACATCCGCACCCAACGCCCCAAAAAGGGAGTCGTTACCGCGTCCACCAGCCAATACATCAAGACCCGCATAGTTCTGTCCTGGACGCCCCCTTATGAGTAGAAGAGGATCATCGGAGTCGTCGCCGACAAGCTTGTCGTTACCTAGGCCGCCGGAGATGAAGTCATTGCCGATACCACCATAGGCCTCATCGTTACCATCACCGCCGTACAGGGCGTCGTCGCCGTCGGCAAATTGCTCGTCAAGATTGAGTGTTGCCTGGTACCCATAGAGGACATCATTTCCTGGTCCACCAAGAACGAGATCAGCACCGGTGCCACCTTCTGCTAGGTCAGCTCCAGTGCCTCCAAACAGCCAGTCATTGCCAGATTTCCCCTGTAACCGGTCTTCATTCAGAGCACTGGTCAGCTCCCCGTTACCAGCCCTGTCGCCGTCGAGCAACAGCAGCAAGGACCACTGGGCGCTGCTCAGCTGGCTCCAGTGGTCTACCTCCAGCTTGGCTTGCAGCCAGCGAAGTGCTGCTGGTAGTTGGTGGTCGGGAGTTCCAGGCAGGCTGAATCCAACGGCGTCTGCTCCGAAGACCTCGGTTAGCGCAAACGGTTCAGCTGTAACGAATCCATTCCCAGTAAAGGGACTGCCGGTTCGATGGGCATGCAGCTCTTGAAATCCGACCAAGCCCTTTTCGAGGTCGTAGTGGTCGCCAAAGAGCCAATCGTTCCCTTCTTCACCGATCAATTGGTCTTTGCCAGATCCGCCGATGCACAGGTCATCGCCAGTTCCGCCAAAGAGCTGGTCAGCACCTTGAGAACCCGAGAGGAGATCATCTCCATGTTCGCCGTGCAGTTCATCAGAGGCTTCCCCTCCTTCAATCTGATCATTGCCACGGCCTCCTCGAAGCAGATCTGAACCCTCGCCACCGAAGACTCGATCGTCTCCAGCATCTCCCTCGAGCAGATCATCGCCTTCGTCGCCGAATAGCCAATCGGCACCGTCGCCGCCGAGCAAATGGTCATCGCCATACCCACCCATCAGGAGGTCGGATTGGTTGCCTCCCTCGAGTCGATCCTCTCCAGCGCCGCCGTCGAGGATATCGATCCCCGCATCACCAAAAAGCCGGTCATTTCCTGGTCCCCCGCGCAGCGTATCGGCCCCTTCGTCCCCATGGAGGGTGTCAGCACCGCTGCCGCCACTGAGTTTGTCATCGTCGGATCCGCCGTGAAGCTCATCGTTTCCGAAGCCTCCCTCAAGAGTGTCAAGACCACTGCCACCATGGAGGACATCATTGCCCTCGTCCCCGTACAGCCAGTCATTGCCGGCATCACCTCTGATGCGATCGGCACCTGTTCCTCCACTCAGGTGATCGTTGCCCAACCCTCCATTTAGAGAGTCATCGCCGCTACCGCCCTCGACGGTGTCGTTGCCTTCATCTCCATCAACAGTGTCATCACCATCACCGGCGAAGATTCGGTCGGCATCGGCGCCACCGTGAAGTTGATCGTCGCCATCACCTCCCTCTAGGGTGTCTGATCCGGCCTCGCCATAGAGTCGATCGTTGCCACTGTCACCGAAGATTTGATCAGATCCGGCACCGCCGCGAATTTGGTCATCGCCATCATTGCCGCGCAGGTGATCTGCACCGTCTTCCCCAAAGATTCGGTCTGCGCCTTCACCACCTTCCGCCCTATCGTCCCCAGCCCCAGCGGCGATCGTGTCGTCGCCGGCGCCGCCTTCAAGGCGATTTTGGCCCGCATTCCCAACTAAAAGATCGTTGCCGGCCCCCCCGCGGAGAGTGTCGGCATCGAAACCGAGCACTGCTGAAGAGTGACCGCTTCGGAACTCGTTAAGCGGCAGGCTGGTACCCGGAGAGAGAGAGCCGGCCACGAGCACGTCGTCACCAGCATCCCCTTCAAGGAGATCGCTGCCTCCTTCACCTATCAGTGTGTCGTCTCCGCCCCCGCCGCGTGCAATGTCGTTACCGGCCCCGCCATCAATGCGGTCATTGCCTTCCCCACCATCCAGCGTGTCGTTGCCTAGACCTCCCCGAAGAGTGTCACGACCGATACCCCCTGCGATTGTGTCATCTCCCAGCCCACCATCTGCCAGGTCATCACCCGCGCCTCCGTCCAGCTGATCAGCACCGGCCCCTCCCAGCAGGTTGTCATTGCCGGCATTGCCACGAAGCTGATCGTTGCCCTCCTGGCCTTCAAGATGGTCGTCTCCCTCACCACCCTCCAGTGTGTCGTTGCCCAGACCTCCTTGCAGCGTGTCATTGCCGTCATTGCCCCTTAGGAGATCGTTTCCATCGTCCCCTCGTATTAGATCGTTTCCTGCACCACCATTCAGGGTGTCGTCACCGATGTTGCCGCGGAAGTCAACGGCGCGGCTGAGCTGAACGCCGTTGATCACATCATTGCCCTCCCCAGCATCCCCCTTGATCGTCTGAATGCCTTGGAAGTCTTCGCTTTGTCCGCCAGGACCATCGACGACGACCTTGTGGCCATCCATGCGAAGGGTCATGGTTTCAGCCCCGTCGATCGGATCAACGTTGCGCTGCTCAGCCCGCGGGCCGATGTTCAGCAGAAGTTCGCTGGCGCCATCAGGAGCTGATCCGTAATAAGGCTTCGGCGGAGCACCACCAGGGATTTCTACGCTAAAAAGTTCGAATTCGGGAGTTTCATAGATCGTGAATGACACTGAGAATGGATCGATACCTGCTTCCACGCCGATCGAGGCCGACAAGGCTACGCGAATTGCAGCATCAAAAATGGCCAACGGGTTATAGCTAAAGTTGTCGAAAAGCTCCTGGAAACGAACACGTCCATCTCCGTTGGGGTCGTTCAGCTCGATCTCAAGAGTGCCGCGGATGTGAGCATCACCTCGCACCTTGAGGATCGGCAGACCCACGCTCACACCCCCGCTCACCTCCATGCGAATTTCTGCGCCGGCACCTGGATACTGACTACCATTGACGATGTTTCCAGGTTCGTCATCCAACACGTAGAATCCATCGGCGAGCGCAGTGAAATCACCGGTTTCGATCAGTCCCGCAAGACCTGTTAGGTCGTAGCCAAGAATCGTGGGACGGATATAAGGCGTAATCCTTGCGCCCACCTCCAGATTTACCGGTGGCGGTGCATAAATGGGGCCGATTGTTTTATTGAACTCCCAGCTTGTGCTGAAGCCCTGGATCTGCAGGCGAATGAGATCCAGTTCATACCTGCTGCTGGGGTCACTGCCCATCAGCAGATTGATTAGCCGTGCAGAGGTATGGCTAAAGTCAAGGAAGGGGAATGTAACCTCGGTACTCCCGATGTCAGGTGAATTGAAGTTGTCGGTATTTATTCCTACGCGCCCGCTGCCAAGTGCACCGGAGAGGATGTCGACCGCATTTTGAAGGACTCCCTGTGGCGATGCGGCATTGGGGACGGCGTTGCGATTTTCGCTGTTGATGTTGGTAGTTCGGAAGGGATCCCCGCCAGGTCCGCTGTAAGGTGCGCCAGCGACAATTGTATGGAGGTCGCTGGGCAGGAAGAGCCAGGATGCGATTGCTAACTCTTGTGAATTTTGAAGTCGGGCGACGGCATTGACAACTTGATCGATGTCCTTGTAGAGATTCACCCATTGGGTGACAGCGCCATTGGCCGTTCCTTCAACACCTTGATCAATGAGGTTGTGGAGCTTGCCATCGCCGATCAGATTTAGTCCGGCGATTGTAAACTCTGTTTCTAGAATGTCGACGAATGGCTGTAGGGGGTCGAGGAAATATTCGTTCAGGAACTGGGAGATTTTGGCGAATGGACCGCTTGTTGATGCTAGGTTTTGACCAAGGTTGATCTTGATATCCCCGGGTCGGAAGACGAATGGTGTTAGCGAGAAGTTGAATCCAGACTCGCCTAGCTCGCCATACCCACCGAACAGCATCTCGCCATCGATGCTGATGGCGCTGCCCAGTGATGCTGTGATCTTTGGATCGACTTCAAAGCCAACCTTCGCGCTTGGATCAATCTCAAGCTGATCGATGTCGGAGAGCGGGACCAGGTCACCACTGGGGCCCTTGAGATCAAGACCTAGCAGTAAAGCGCCGCTCAGGAAGGGATCCTCAGATGGCGGCAAAGCAGGCGTCATGCCCTGGGGCTGCGAGCCGATGCCAAGAATGTTGGTGTTGGCACTTCGGGCGTCCACCTCCAGGAAGCCGAGGCGGCCGTGTAGAGGCTCGGTGCTCTGCAGAGTTGCGCCGATTACCAGCTCGGGATTAACCCCGCTGCTGCCGCCAAGCAGCTGTTTCATGTCTTTTGGCAGGACAGGGCTGAGGTCTGCTCCTGCATCGGCTGACGCATCCAGTAAGAATGTTGAGCCCAAATCTGGTGCATTGGCGTCAAAGGCGAAACCGATTGCCCCCTCGGCGATCAGGTTGAGTTGAAAACCGCCGCTGAGTTCGAGGATCTCGCTGAGGCTCGCATCAAAGTCGAGATTGGTTGTGCTGGAGAGGTCATGCAGCTTGAGTGCAAAGCGGTAGTAATCAGGGGCATTCTCTCCGCGGCGATTGGGGTCGGCGCGCACATCGGTGAGGTAATTGCGTAAGGCCGTTAGGCGATCTGCAGATTGCATGCCCAGCCGTTCGAAGTTGCCGAGCTGCGTACTTACGTTTGCTCCGACGAAGTTGCGGGATGAGCTGCCGTTTAGTGTGCGAACCTTTCCTCCTGTTAGTGGGTTGGCGCCGTTCAGTCCTTCCAGAATGAGAAGATGTTCATCGCCAGTGGAACCATCTATACGTTGGAGGATGGTGAAGGATGATGCAAAATCGATCGTGGGATTAATGATTCCTTCCCCTGAGGGATCAATTAGGCGGTATCCGTCAGGAAGCCAGATCGTGTCTGTGTTGTTAAGGAAAATGTGTGTTGTTCGATCCTCCCCATTTAGGTCAAAGTTGCTGGGAAGAACATAGTTGATTGCTGATGGTGAGGCATTGCTATAGCGGGCGCTAGTGTCAAGTCGAATCTGTTTATTACCAGACTCAGAAACACAGAAATATGTGTCAAATATTGGCCGAGACTTCAGCTCCAGGCTCAGGAACTCTGGTAAGACTGAATCGATACGAGGGACTAGATTCCAAGGGAGAATCTGTTCTCCTAGCTGCCGAAGATCAGCCAGGGCTTTCTCTGCAGTGTCAAAGTTGTTGGTGAACTGCTTGATTTCGCCACTTGCATTTGGGGCGAAGGTCGCCATCAGGGGGTTATCGGCAACGCCCGCCTCGATGGCGTGCTGCACCTTGTCGATCGTCTGCTCCAGCTGGGCCAGGATGAACAGCACCTGCTGTAGCCCGAAATTGCCGCAGTTGAGCGAATCGCCCACATCCTCGATCGACTGGGCTCCCTCCTCGAACGCCTCCTCGAAGGGCTCTAGTGTCTCGAGAGCCGCCGCTCCCAGCTGCTCGGCCAGCTCGAGCAGCAGTTCTGGGTAAAACTGCACCTCTGCGTCGAATGCCTCCTCCACCCTCAGAGCGCCGCCGCTGATGGCATCACCGATGTCCACAAGCCCCGACTGCAGGTCGCTGTTGCTGTCGCTGGCCTGCACCTGTAGATCGAGTCCGATGGCAATGCCGCCCTGAAGCAGCGATGCGCCCGGATCACTACGGGCGGTGAGGCCGGTGGGACCGCCCACCGACACCTGCAGATCGTTGATGTCGATCCAGGCGCTGGCGAACAGCTCAGTGCCGTTGGCCTTGAGTGCATCAAAGGCACCAGGATCGAGGCCGGCGGGCAGCGTGAAGGGTGTTCCTTCCGGCGTGGTGTCCAATACGAGGAATTCACCCACCGAGCGGGCATCGAGATCGAAGCCGAAGCCGAGGCGGGCCTCGACATCAATGCCGAGGCTCCAATCGGCTTTGAAATCAAAGACATTCGTGGGGATGGTGATGCCGCCCAGATCGTTGATTAGATCCACCAGGTTGGAGTCCTGGCCGCCGATGCTCCAGTCGAGGCCATCGCCGAAATTGAGCTCGAACAGATACAGCAGCGGGGTGCGCACCGCAGGATCGTGCTCGGGGCATTCGCCGGCGAAGGCATCGGGGCTGGCGCTCTCCACCAGGGTGAGCGTGATATCGCCCAGCCCGGCCGCATCCATCGCCATGTTGAAGCGGCGGGCCCATTCGTCGGGGGGCAGGATGGTGTCGGTGAAGCTGCGCACCGTTTCGGCCACGGTGGTGAAACCGTTTCCGAGTCCGTCGAAGCTGAAGCCGAGTGCACCGGCAATACTGCTGATTACCGGATCGCCTCCGAGGTTGCCCACAAGCTGGTCGCGTAGATCCTCGATGCGATCAGCCAGCCCGGTGAGCATCGCAAGCCAGTTGGCCGGACTGAGGGCACCCTCATCTAGCCCGCAGAGCGCCTCATCCACCGCATCGCTGACGGCATTGATGGCTTCGCCGATCGCTTCGACAGTCGAGCCGATCGGATTGCCGGCGATCAGGAAGTTGAGCAGCTGTTCGGGCTTGAGCAGCAAACGACCGGCGGCGTTGGCGGTGATGTCCACCGTGCGCAGGGGAACCAGACCCTGATCGCCCGCTGTGGTGAGTGTGCCGTGGTAGAGCTCCAGGGCCGCTGCAGCTTCCAGACCCAGCAGAGCGCGGGCGTTGGGCAGTTGGATCAGGGCGGTGGCGTGCAGATCCGCACTGGCGAGCCCGCTGCTGCGCAGGCGTAGGTTGGCGGGCAGGCTGGCCCGGTAGACATCAGCGCCCCCAACCTGGGCGAGCTGCAGATCCAGGCTCAGCGCATCGGTGACCGGAACCCAGCTCCCGGCCACGTTGCGTTCCAGCAGAAAGGAGCTGTTGGTGACCGACTGCAGCTGCAGAACAAAGGACGTGGGCCGCTGGCCGCCATCGCGGAACACCTCCAGCGCGCCAAGCGGGTTGTCTTCCCCGCCGGGGCCATCGGCGAGTGAGAAGGTGAGCACACCACCGCTCTCACTCACCCAGCCGGCGGGCTGATCACTGCTGGTGAGCTGGAAGCGGTCGGGCCGCTGAAGGCGGTCAAGCCCGGCCTCGAGGCGGAGCAGCGCTTCTGCGAAGACCGGGTCGTAACCACTGGGAGCTGTATTGAACCCCCAGAGATCACCGGGATCACGCTCCACCCAGTCGGCAAAGGGCAGGACCCCACGGGTATCGAGATAGAAGAGGTCGGAGAGCTGGCTGGTGCGTGTGTCGTAGCCGGCCACGAGGCCGCCATTGAGGCCAAAGAAGTAGCTGAACTGTGCTTCGTAACCCTCGCTGACGGAGCCCAGAGCATCCAGAAGCGGACTGCCGCCAAGACCATTAGAAAGCAGACTGACAAGATCAGTGAGCCGCAGGGTGGTGGTGTCGCTGATGTTCAGACCATCGCCGAAATCAAGGCGATAGACATACAGATCGGGCGGACAGTCGAGGCTCGGTGGCGTGACGACAAGGCCGCCCTGCACCGGCGTGTCACCAACAAAGGAAACCGCCACGAAGCGGTTGATATCCTGGTTCAGGCGCCCATCTCCCGGAGCAGCACCGGCACCCCTGGGCTGATAGAGATTGAGCGGATCGTTCTCGGGAAGGATGCGGATGCGCAGATCGAAGGTCTGCCCAGCCACCGTGTCGCTGCTGAAGCGATCCCCGAGCTCGGCAGCGATGAGGTTGAAGCTGACGGGTGAAACAGGCTGGTTGTAGAGAAGCCGATTTCCGCCCAACTCAGCATCGTAGACGGCAAAACCGGTGCGGCTGTTGTCCCATTCCAGCCAGAAGCTATTGGCATTGGCAGGCAGTGCCGGAGTGAACAGGTTCTGCTGGTCGAAACTCACCGCCACCCGCTTGCGGCCGAAGGTGCTGGGGTTCTCGCTGAGGTTGTCGCCGAAGCTGTTCTGGGGCAGCTTGATCACCCAGGCTCCATTCACGTTGGCGGGTGCATTGGCCACGCCGGCGGTTGCGGTGATCGAGATCAGTGGGGTATCGCCGTAGTACGTGGCGAAAGCCTGCAGCTGCCCGTCGCTGATGATCTGCTTTTCGACCAGTTCGGTGAGAGCGCCGCCGAGGCGCAACTTGGCCAGGGTGATGTTGGCGGCATCGTGCAGCTCGGCGGGGCTGAGGCGGGAGGCGCGCTCAAAGCGTTCGCCGAACAGATTGGCCTCGTTTACTCCACCGCTGTTGCTCACCTCCATTGGGTTGGTGGCCAGCTGCCACTCCCGCTCCGCCCGTTGCAGCAGTCGACCGATCGCTTCCTTGCGGGCACTGCCCGTGGTCATGGCGATCAGATCGCGGGCCATGGTGGCCTCCAGAGAGGCGCTGATCGACTGGTCGTCGGTGGAGGCGATCAGTTCGATCGCCCGCAGGCTGGGCAGGGGGCCACCCGCGGAGTTCTTGAATTTGACCCAGCTCTCATCAATCTTGGCCGCTGTCTCAGGGGTGAGCTTGTAGCGACCGCTCGCAAAGTCGATCTGGCCCCCGACGGGCCCCTGCGCCACCGTGACCGTGCTGGCTGTGGAGCGGAAGAACAGCAGCTCCTCCTGGCGGGCGGCATCGCTGAACAGCCGCAGTCGGCCCGGCCCGCTCGTTTGGCCCAACGTGTCGGGTTGGGCCGTGAAGTAGTAATAGCCAGAGATTGTCTCCCCGCCGATCGTCTGCAGCGGCTGAACCGGATCCACCTGAGCCACCTGCACGCGCAGGGAGCTGCTGATGTCGGCACCCGCCACGGCCAGTGCGATGCTGCCACCAGCGGGGGCGATCGTTGCGGCGAGGCGGGAGCCATCGCTGGCCGCGTCGTAGAGGGCGAAACCGGTGCGGCTTTCATCCCACGCGAGCCAGACACTGTTTTCGGCCACAACCACGCCGGCGTCGGTGCGCAGCTCGAGGGCGTTTCTTTCGTCGGTGATCGTGGCGCGGAAGCGACCGCCCGCATAGCCGAAACTGCCATGCGCCAGCTTGATCACCCAGGCCGGGCTGCCGCCGGCCTCCACCTGGCTGAAGCGCTCCAGGTAGACGGTGAGATCCACGTTCTGGGGCGTCAGCAGATAGGGCGCGACATCCTCCACCTCAATCCAGTTGCCGGCGGCACCGGTGGTGAAGTCGCCGTCGCGGGTGAGATACACCTGCGGCTTGATCTGCAGACCCTCGTCGTCGCAGCAGGTGGTGGCGGGATTGGTGGGCTTCGCCAGGAGGCTGAGATGGATATCGAGATCGTTTGCGGCGAAGATCTCATTGATGCTGGTCACGAAGCCTTCGGCGCTCAACCAGCGGTCGCGGAACTCCGCCACCTCATCGGTGATCGCGTTGAAGCGAGAGGCCAGATTGGAGGCATCGGTGAGCCAGCCGGTGGGCACCCAGTCGGGCAGGGCATCGGCGCGGGTCTCCAGAGCATCGATCTGGCTGGAGAGCTGCCCCGCGAGGCGATCGATGGTGTCGATGAAGCCGTTCACGAAGGCGAACCAGCCGGCGGTGCATTCCGGCAGTGCCAGATCGCTGAACCCATCCAGGGCCGACTGGATCTGGCCTGCCAGCGCCAGGCCGGCATCACGGGCGTCATCGGCCACCTCAGCCGCGAGGGCGAGCAGATCGGTTTCGCTCAGATCGAGCGTGACGCCACCCTCCAGCTGGGGCGCGCGCAGGGAGCCGAAGGCCTGGGGCAGCACGCCTTCATCGATGAGATCGGCACCGAGGGCAAGCTTCAGCCCGAAGGTGCGTGCCGGATCACCGATCGAGCTGAGGCGGTAGACGTTGGGGTTGCCATCGTCGTCGAGCAGCAGCGGTGTGGAGAAGGTGAGCTCGGTGAGGCGCAGGAAGGCGGCGACCGCCAGCTCCTGTTCCGCCAGGCTGGGCTGGCTGCCGGAGGGCAGCGCCAGGGAGAAGAAGTGCTCCTCCGCGAAGTTGGGCCAGAGGCTTGGGGGCAGGTTGGCATCCGTCTCGACCAGCCGCACGCCCGTTTCGCAAGATTCGAGGATCGCAAGGCTGCCGGACGCTGCTAGCTCGAAGCGGAAGGAGGCGCTCAGATCGCCGATCACAAGCGACAGGATGTCGTTGAGCACATCGCCGACCTGGCTGCCCTGAACGGCGAGGGAGTGGGCGAATCCAGCGGCATCGAGCCTGATCGTGCGCTCGATGCTGAGATCAGCAGTCGGCGCAAGTTCATAGCGGTCGGTTGCCGACACGCCGCTGCCCTCGGTGCTGTGGCTGAGCATCAGTGGGATGTCGGCCCCACGGAAGAGGGCATTGACACGTTCCACGAGAACCGATGGGTTGAGAACGGTGTCCTGGAAGCTGCGGATCGCCTCGCTGATGCCCACCAGCCCATCGCCGAGACCATCCAGCAGGGCGGCGGGTTCGGGGGGGATCCAGTCGGGCAGACGCTCGAGGAGGTCGCCGCCACTCTGGAAGCGGCCGCCCAGCGAGGCCACGAGATCAGCGATCGCCGGCAGCAGGGTGCGCCAGCAGGCAAGCTCTTGGGCTGTGGGCAGATCGAAATCGCCGAACAGATCATCGACCTGATCCAGCACCGCATCGCCGAGTTCGCTGGCCAGCTCAGACACCAGATCCACCAGTGGCTCCACCGCCAGATCAAGATCGAGCCGCAGCCCCGCTGCGATTGCCAGACTGGAATCACCCACCAGCACCAGGGCATCGCCCAGCGGGGTGGTGGTGCCCGGCATGCGCCGCTCCAGATCGAGCGCGGCACCGGCATTGAGGCTGAACACCTCGCCGGGGTCCGCCAGCCGCACCGTGTGAGGCGCTGTGAGCCCCGGCAGGGAGGCGCTGATCTGCAGATCGTCCAGCTGCAGCTGCAACTGGGCGGTGATCTCGGCGTTGGTGGGGTTGAGGGCGTCGCCGACGCTGAAGCTGATGGTGTGGCCGGAGGCGGGGTCGCCCTCGGGCCAGTCGGCGCGGGGGCGGTTGAGGCCGATCGTGTCGACGTAGAGGAAGCGATCGAAGCTGGTGGCGCGGGTGTCGTAGCCGAACACCAGACGGCCATCGACATCGAGATCGAGGCCGAAGCTGCCGGTCACGCTGCCGCCCACCACGGAGAGGGCGGTGTTGAGAGCGGTGCCGAGCTCGGGGCTGAGGCCGCCGAGCATGGCGGTGATGTCGGCGCTGCTGAAGGAGAAGCGGCGATCGATCTCGCTGCCTTCCGCGAACGCCAGCTCGTAGACATAGAGCGCTGGATCGCAACCGGCGGGAGCCGGCGGCTCCACCAGCAGCTCGGTGCCACTGCCCGGGCGGAGATCGAGGTTCACCCTCACGAAGCGATGGACCTCCATGGCGGCGCCGGTGCTGCCCTCCTGGTTCTCAGGCAGCAGGCGGAGGCTGAGGCCGTCGACCCCGTTGTCTCCAAGCAGCAGCTGGCTGCCGGGCCGCTCTTGGCCAGCGGAATCGTGGAAGCGGGCGATGGCGCGATCAAGGTCGTCGGCCGTGATCGCGCGGGTGTCGAGGAGTTCACGCAGGGCCGAGAGGGCACGGGCCTGGGCCAGCTGGCGGTTCGCCGCATCGCCCTGCGGGCCGGCCAGGGCCTCGCCAGGGATGTGGGTCTCGTCCCACTCGCGCAGGGCCCGCTGCAGCAGGATGTGCAGGCGTCCGTCGACACTGTCGTCCGGGGCAGCGGCGAGACCGCCGATCAGGGCCTGGAGCCGGTCGGTGAGGGCATCGGAGACCCCCTGGTCGTCGGTGGAGGCGGTGACCAGCACGCGCCTGCCCTCAGCGGGCAGCTGGGCGAAGGGCAGCAGGGCCCGACGCAGGTCGTCGCGGCCTGTCGGCAGAAACTCGAAGGCGCCACTGGCGAAGGTGTTGATCCGCTTGTCGCTGAGGCTGATCGGTGCGGTCGAGCGCCGCAGCTGCACGTTCTGACCGGAGGAACGCAGCTGCACCTCCGGGGGCTGGGCGCCGACGGCTGGATTGAGCCCGTAGGTGAAGGGCTCCCGAACCCCGAAGGCCTGCCAGCTGGTGCCGCTGTCGCGGCTCACCTGAAGATCGCCACCCGGTGCGAGGTAGGAGACCCGTCCGCTCTGACCGCTGCGCAGGCTCGCCGGCGGCAGCTCGATCACGAGGGTCTGGGCGGCTCCGGGCTTGAAGCTCACCCGGCTGGGCAGCAGGGCCCTGTCGTCGACCACCACCACGAAACGGCCCGGATCGAGGTCGCTGCGGGCCGGATCGAGCCCGGCCACGCTCAGCTCAAGGCGCTGGCCGCCCACGGCGGTGGCCGCCCGATCGAGGAAGGGATCGAGGGCGTTGCCTGAGGCATCACGCAGGGCGGCGGCATCGAGCCGATGCACCACCAGGGTGGCGCCGGCGGCCAGGCCGTCGGGAAGGGTCAGCCGCAGGGTGCCGTCGGCACCGATCGTGCTGGCGGGTGCGTGGAGATCGGCCGTGCTCAGCAGGCTCGGGGCCGGCACCACCTCCGGGGGGGCGTCACAGCAGCCGGCCGGGGTGGCGGGATCGGGCCGGGCCAGCAGGCGCAGCCGAAGGCTGAGGCCGGCATCGCTGAACAGGCCGTTGACCAGGCCCACGAAGCCCTCGGCGGTGAGCACCTGGGAGCGGAAGCGATCGAGCTGCTGCACCACCTCGCGCAGGCCATCGGCCACGTTGGTGGCGGCCTCCAGCGCCGGCTCCGGAAGCCAGGAAGGCAGTGCGGGAAGGGCATCAAGCCGGTCGGAGAGATCCTCCACCAGGCCGATGAAACGATCCACGAAGGCCAGCCACTCGGCCGGACAGGCGCCCGGATTGGTGAGATCCCCGAGCGCCGCACCGATCTCTTCGAGCTCATCGCTCACCGCCTTGCTGAAGTCGTCGAACAGCGACGCCAGGTCGCCCTCCCGCAGGAAGCGCAGGCTCAGGGCGGCATCGCCCTGCCACTGCAGGGCTTCACCGGCCTCGGCCAGGGGCAGGATGCCGGCGGCCAGGCGCGGATCGCCGCCGCTGCTGTAGAGGTCGAGGTAGGCGGCGCCGTCGAGGCGCACCAGCCGGGTGAGGTCGATGCCGGCCAGCCAGCCCGGCAGGCTTTCGCCGGGGGCAAGCCCGATCGAGGCGCTGAAGCCAGCCAGCAACTCGGCGCGGGCGGCGTCGAAGCCCTCGAGCTGGGGCAGCAGCGCCGCCCAGTCGATGGTGGTGCCGGGGCCGAACGCAGCCGCCCCGAGGATCGACACCCCCGGCCGGGGCCCATTGGTGTCGAGCAGGAGGGCATGGTCGCTGACCGGCGTGGCCAGATCGATGCCGAAACGCAGCCCGCCCTGGAGTTCGGCGGTGAGTTGGGCGGTGAGGGTGGGCAGGTCCGGGGGGGCGATGCCCAGGGCCGCCTGCAGCAGCTGGCCGATCGGCAGCGGCAGCGACACGCTGCTGCGCATGCCGGAGAAATCGAGCTCCAGCCAGTAGGTGGAGGCGGTCAGGGCATCGAGGGAGGGCAGGCTGCCGCGCACCTCCACCCGGCGGTCACCCGTGAGCGCCAGGGGCGTGTTGATCGTGCTGTCGATCAGGGCCTGCAGGCGGGCCACCAGCTGCTGGGGCAGCACCGGCCCGAGTTCCAGCAGACCGCTCTGCAGATCCCGCAACGGGCCGCTGAGCAGGGCGGCATAGCGCTGCCGCTCGTCCTCACTGAGCAGCGGGGCGAGCACGGCGGAATCGAGCAGGCCGCTCTCCAGCTGATCGGCCACGGCATCGGTGAGCAACACCAGGCCGCCGAGTACACAGCGGAGTGTGGAGAGATCCCAGCTGGTGAGGCCGGCAAGGGCGGCGGTGTCGCCATCGCGGATCGCCTCGATCACCTCGCGGCCGTAGTCGTCGAAGTCGAAACGGCGGATCGCCGTCCACACCCGCGGGCTCAGATCGGCCAGCTGCTGCCAGCGTTCGAGATCGCCGCCGGGGAAGGCGGCGAGGATCGGCCAGGCAGCGGGATCGAGCCGCAGGATCCGATCGGAGGTGGCCTGATCGAGGTCGGCGAACCAGCCATAGAGAGCCTCACTGCCCGCCAGCAGCCCGGCTGCGGTGGCGCGGGCAGCAGGATCGGCCAGCAGCGGCGGCAGGCCATCGAGCAGATCAATGGCACAGATCAGGTCGCAGAGATCAAGCTCGATCTCGGTGCGCTCCACGAGGTTGTAGAGGTCGAGGAGCACTCCGGGGACCGCTGCTAGAGCAGCAGCAGCTGCGATGCTGTCGCCAATGCCGCTGATGCGGAAGCCATCCTCGGGGGCAAGCCAGATGGGCAGCAGCGACACCGCCGGATCGCTCAGGGCTGCCAGCACCTCGCCGGTGACGCCGGGCACGGCCCCGCTGCGGATGGCCTCCGCCTCCTGGCGGCTTGAGAGCCCCGCACGCAGTAGTGGCTCGAGGGCGGGGATGCGGTCGAGGATGCGGCTGAACATGCCGGCATCGCCGCCCGCCTGCAGCAGGTTGTCGTAGCCCCAGAGGAGCAGTCCCGCCGCTAGCGCCTCGCCGGCGGCACCCTCCCAGAACGGTGTGTCGGCGGCGTTGCCCTGCTCGGAGTCGGCGAAGATCAGGCGATAGAGCACCTTCAGATCCTCCACGCCGTACGAGGCGGTGAAGCGGCAGAGCAGATCGCCCAGATCAAGACTCAGGCGGTCGTCGGTGCCAGCCCCACTACCGGGCGTGCCGCTGCTGCTGGTCTTCCAACTGGTGTGAAGGGTCCCACCTCCGGCCAGGCGCCGCTCTAGGTCGAGCTCGGCGCGGACGAAGCGGGCGGCGGGATCGCGGGGCGAGGTGCCCTGTTCCCAGGCCAGGCTGTAGGTGGCATCGCTGTAGCGGCGCTCGCCGGCGTTGGCCACCGGTAGACGCGGCACCGCTGGCAGGAGTTGCTGAAGCTGCGGTGAATCAAAGCCCGGGAGCGTATCCAGCCGCTGCATCAGATAGGAGCGCATGGCATCGGCGCGCGCCACCGCCAGGCCCCGGTTGCTGCCCTCGTAGCCGAGATTGAGCAGCTTGGTGCGTAGCGACGGGGTGAGCGGCTCCGGATCGGTGGAGGCGCTGATGCGCACATCGCTCACCATCTGGTTGCCGGCGGCGATCGAGGCCACGATTCGGTCGATTTCGGCCCGTTCGGCAGCCGGCAGCTGGAAGGCGCCTGACTCGTAGAGGTTGTTAGTGTCGCGCTGGGCGTATATCACCGTCTCTTGATCAGCGCTGAGACGGAGGCGATTGACGGGAGTACCCGCCGGGTTGACCCCGGCGTAGACCTCGTAGAGGTCGCTGCCGGGAGAGGCGGGCCTTAGGAAAAGTTGCTGTGGGCGCCCCTCGTTCCAGCCGCGGGGTATTGGGCTGTTGGCTGCCAGGCGCGGCAGGCGGGAGCCTGGGCTCAGGGTGAAACTGAGCAGACGCCCGTCGCCGATGTGGGCACGCAGGCCGGCATCGGCGATGCGCAGCTGGCTTGAAGCAATCTGGAAAGCACCCAGATCGATGCTGGTGCTGCTGGTCTCCGGTGCGCTTGCCGTGTCGCCAACGACGCCGGCTGCGGTGGAGGGCGGGGCCATCAGGGCGTGCAGCAGGTCGAGGAAGTCGTCGACCATTGCCGCCACATGCAGCACCTGCTGACGGTGCAGCAGCCAGTTGAGATCACCGCTGTCGTCATAGTTACCCTCGCCGCCGCCGAAGCCCGCCATGGTCGCCCCCGTATCGGGGGCGCCTGCCTCCGGCACGACCCCGAATCGCTGCAAACCCTGGGCCAATGGTCCAGGACTGGGAAGCGCCAAGAGCTGCAGCGCCGGCCGGTTGTCGGCCAGGTGGATCAGCTGTTCCCCGGCGCCCTCGGCCAGACCTGTGAGGGCGGTGATGCCTACCGGGTGGTAGGCGAGGTTGCTGTGCAGGTTGATGAAGCCGCTCAGCAGGGCGTCGAGATCTCGGGGCAGGTGGGGGGCATTGCGCAGGGGATCAAAGCCGCGGAAGGTGACCTCCCCGGGGAGGTGCTGATCCCCGGCCAGCCCCACCACATCACCCAGCGAGAGCTGGAAGGCCACATCAGCAATCACCTGGCGATCCCAGGGCTGGCGCAGTGCCTCGAACTGCCAGTCCTGGATACCGGGAGCATGGAAGGCCACCAGGCGGTAGACCGGTAGACCGACGCCGTCGACTACGGCGCTACCGTCGACGGACGCGTCGGTAAGACGCGCCAGGGCGAGGGCGTAGCCCTGGAGGCTGTCGACCAGATCGCCGCCGAGGGAGATGAGCCCGTCGCTGAGGCTCTGCTCCTTGCCGCCCGTCGCTTCCTCCCCATCACCACTGAGCAGATCGGTGAGCAGTGCGAGGTTGAGGCCGCCGGCCAGCAGATTCAGCCAGTTGCTGTCGGTGATCGGCTGCGAGGCCAGGCTGGCGAGATCGGTGCTGAGATCGGCAAGCGGCCCCCTAATTAGGTTCTGCTCGATCCCCTGCAGAGTTCCGAGTGGATCGAGAGCGGTGAGGGTGAACTGCTGAGCCAGCGCGGCGCCGAGGCTGTTGCCGGTGAAGCTGATCGGCACCAGGCTGCCGTCCGCCAGGCCGGGCAGGCTCCAGGTGGTCAGGTCGGCCATGATCTGGCCGACGTTGGTGAGGTACTGGATGATGCCCACCCCCGCGGGGTTGGCATCGTCGAGCACCCCGGCAAGGTTGTCGGTGCCCTGCAGGGCCAGGATCGGATAGGAGCTGGCCGGGCGCACGCTGGCGCCGAGCCAGAAGCCATCACTGGCCGCCGGCAGGGCGGCACCGGTGGGCGTGAGGGCTCCGGTGCCAGCGAGCAACGCATGGGTGGCGAAGAAGCCGCTGACCGATGTTTGGCCGAAGGGATCACCGGCGGCCTGCCGCTGCGATTCGGCGGTGAGCCCGTAGAAGGCCTGGATCTCGAGGTGGTCGCGGATCGTCTCGGGCTGCCAGCCCCAAAGGCCATAGAGGCGATCGGCATTGAGCACTAGGCGGTCGGCGCCGACCTCGCTGCCCGGACCGGTCTCCAGGCGCAGGGAGGGGGTGGCGGCGGCATTGATGCTGGCCTGAACCGGGGTGGTGGCCGTGAGTGCGCGGAACAGCGCCAGGGCATCGCTGGCGCTGTCGAACAGCTTGTATCCCTCCAGCCGGCCGGGCGTGGCGGCCGCCCACCAGGGCACCGCATAGAGCTGGGCTGGGGCGACACCCGGACCCACCACCACGGTGCCGTTGGCCCGGCGCATGATCACCGGAGCGGCGGCGCCTCCTGCAATGCGCTGCAGATCGAGCACCAGCGGCTGGCTGAGCGTTGACCGGTCGCCGCCCTCAAGCGCGAAGCCGAAATCATTGAGATCCCAGCGGCCCGGTGCCGCCATCCAGCCTGCGGAGCCAGCCGGCACGAGCCGAAGCAGATCGGCGTCGGTATCGATCTGGCCGGCGTGCAGCACTATCTGCTCGTCAACACCAAACACACCTCTCCCATTGATCAGGCGGCTGGCGTAGGAATCACGCTGCACGCTCGGGGTGGGATCAATCACGCCGGTGGCGCCGAAACCGAAGGCGGCGCGCACGGCATCGGCGGTGGCGCCGGTGAGATCGAGCAGCGGCACTTCGCCGTTACCCAGGAGCCTGGTGAGGCGCTCGAAGAACTGATCACTCAGCTCACCGAGCTCAAGGCTGCTGAGCGGTGCCGCGCCTAAGGGGCTGCCGAAGAGATAGCCGGTGTCATCTCGAAGCCTGAGAGCTATCAGGGTGCCTTCTGGCACCACGTCGGTGGACTCTGCGGGAACCAGACCCGTCACCAGGCTCAGCACCCCCTCGGCGAAGATGCGGCCCTCATCTCCTCGGGGTTCAGGAATCCCGAGGATCTCCTGCAGCACGTGACCGGCCTGCTCCAGCAGCATCTCGGCCAGCTCCATCGTTGTGGCTTGCTCAGCCCAGGCGCGGTTGAGCAGCAGGCTGCCCGCCCCGCTGCCATTGCCACTCCACCCGGCTGTGAAACCGGAAAAGCGGTCTTCGAAGAGTCGCTCAGCACCGAGCACCGCCGGCTCACCGGCCGCTGCCGTCAGGCCAGGAAACAGCGAATCCATGGCCACCGGTTTACCCAGGAGTCGCTCGCTGGCCAGCGGTCCGCCGCTTTCGAACAGGGCTGGAAGGGTGGTGGAGAGCGCTATCTCAAAGCCATGGGCTCCACCGCGGGCTAGTTGCCGCAGCAGGGTTCCGGGGGCTTGGGAACCGGAGTCGAGGTTGTAGGCCTCACAGAGGAGCCTTTCGAAGGTCTCTGGATGTTGATTCCAGAGATCGCTCAACCAGTCCCTTGTTAGCGACCTGGCTGCAGCAAGACGCGTGGTCAGGCTGCTCAGGACCGGAGGACTGGCGGTCATGGCTGGCAGGGCAGTGGGTTTAAGAAGTCAGCGGAGCTGAAACCTTCAACGAAGCTTGGTGAAGGCGTTCCGAAAGAGTTGGCTCGAACAAACCGGTGACGCCACCTACTCGGCGTCGGTCGGCTGAGTCGAGGTATCTGGCTTTTGAAGACGCTGGAAGGCCTCAGGGTTCTCGACTGCCAGTCGCAGCTGGGCTGCCAGTGCGCGGCGACCTACATCCATCAAGGCCAGTTGATTGCGAATGCTCTTCATCTCTTCCTCTGAGGCGCGGATTGCGGCAACCAGCTGCTTGGCTGGCTCGGACAGGCTGTCCAAGGCGTACTGCTTGCCGGCAAGGGTGATGGAGGGCTGCTGGTCTTCGGCGGTGTTAGAGGGAGAAGCGGAGTCCACGGAAGGTGACATCGGGCACACCCTTGAACCTAGGTCCGAGGTTGTTTTTTAACCAGCATCACCCTTGAACGACCAATATTCTTATTAGCCCCCCGCCAACGGGAGGGTCGAATGGTGCTCCCACGGCCTCCGCATGCAACGGCCAGTCGGCCAATGTGTTGTCGGAATTCTGATTAACCTCAGCGACTGCAAGTCGTCAACGACATCCTTCAGCAACTTCCTTGCATTGCCTGGCCACTCACCCGCGTTGTGGCTCAGCGCGATCCTCAGTCGACCAATGTCCGAGGAGATAGCTAGATCGCGCTCGCCAGCCCCTCCCGCAGGGGCCGCTGCCGCCGCCGCCACAGGGTCTCCGCCAGGGGCCCTGTGAACGGCGCCAGGGTCAGGGCCCCCTGGCGCAGCATCGCGCTGTGGCCCAAAAGCGCCCCCTGGCGGGCTTCGGCGCTCTGGAGCCCCTGCATGCGCCGGATCTCCGGCAGCCGCCGCCGTTGCACCCGCCGCGCCGCTTGATCGAGCGCCGCCGCATCCAGGGCCGAGGGGCCATCCGCCGCCAGCAGCTCTTGGGCTGCCACCAGGCTGTCCCGTAGAGCCATGTTGATGCCCTGGGCCCGCACAGGGCTCATGGGGTGGGCCGCATCCCCGAGCAGCAGCAGCCCTGGGCGGCTCCAGCGGGGCGCCAGCCCCACCTGCACCCGAACCCGCAGCGGCTCGCCAAGGTGGGGGGCCAGCTGCTGGATCCGCTGCGCCAGGGCCGGCGGCGCCAGCTGGGCCAGGGCATGGGCCCAGTCGCCGGGGCTGCGGCGCCCGGGGGCGCTGCCCGGCTCCAGCAGCCAGGCCAGCTGCAGCTCGCCGCCGGCGCCGCGGCAGGCGCTGCCGACGGCGCCCCCCGCCAGCAGGGTCATGAAGCCGGACACCGCCGGATCCGGCTGCCCCGGGCCGATGCCAGGCGCCGCCGGAAGGGTGAACCACAGCAGCTCCAACCCCTGACCGCTGCACTGCAGCTGAAGGTCCGCCATCTGCCGCAGGGGTGAGCTGCGGCCATCGCAGGCCACCACCAGATCCGCCTCCAGGCGGGTGCCATCCGCCAGTTGCACCCCCTGCACGCGCCGCTGCTCCCCCGTGCCTGCGCTGAACAGCAACCCCCGCACAGCCTGGCCCGGAAGCCAGCTCAGCCCCGGATGGCGACGGGCCTCTCGCAGCAGCGCCTCCAGCAGCAACCCCTGCGGCACCAGACGGCAGGGCTGCAGCGACCCCATCGGTTCGGCCACGCGGAACAGCGGCCGCCGCTCCAGCCACACACTCCAGCCCTCCAGGGGCCGCTGCGGCAGGGCCTCCAGCAGTGACCATAACCCCATGTGGGCCAGGGCCTCCAGGCCGCAGGGCATCAGGGCATCGCCGCGGAACTGGCGGCTGAAGCCGTCGTTGGCTTCGATCAGCGTCACCATCCGGCCGGCTCGGGCCAGCTGCAGGGCGAGGCTGAGGCCGGCCGGGCCGGCCCCCACCACGATGAACCGGTTCATGAAGTTGCCTGTGCCCTTGTGAATCCTGCTTCCCAGGGCCGGCCGCTGTGGCTACAGCGGAACTAGGCCTCCGA
>Ga0194124_10000829_pt1 | contig 43729 bp, 43 predicted proteins | sample TA2KigCas0mmetaG_FD_148605 | JGI IMG/M metagenome (GOLD analysis project Ga0194124, IMG submission 148605) | Freshwater microbial communities from Lake Tanganyika, Tanzania - TA2015031 Kigoma Deep Cast 0m | ecosystem: Environmental > Aquatic > Freshwater > Lake | place: Tanzania: Lake...
GATGAAACCGGACATGTGCAGCCCCGTATCAACCAGTTGCGTGAGGTGCGCGGTACGCGGTCGATCTACCACAACAATGCGATTCAATCGTGGCGCGTGGCCGATAGCGGCGAAGTGTTCAACGTTCAGGTCTATTGAGGAGATCGGCGATGCACTCGATTCAATCGACGATCCTGCGCGCTGTGCGTGCCAGCAGCGTGGCGTTGGCGGCGCTTGCGATGACAGCCCCGCTGGCTGCACAGACCGCGACGCCCGCCAAGGCGGGCCAGGCGCCAGTCACGCGCGCCGCAGGCGCGCAGACCGACGCGGTCGCTCGTCCGTGGTCGGGAATCGGCCGGCCGGCCACCCGCAGCGAAATTCAGGCATGGGATATCGACGTACGGGCCGACTTGAAAGGCCTGCCTCCGGGCAAGGGGTCGGTCGACGATGGCCTCAAGATCTGGGAAGCGAAGTGCGAGTCCTGCCACGGAACCTTTGGTGAGTCCAACGAGGTGTTCACGCCCATTGTCGGTGGCACGTCGGCTGACGATATTCGTACCGGGCGGGTTGCCAACCTGAAGCGGCCCGACTTTCCCCAGCGCACCACCATGATGAAACTCTCACAGATCTCCACGCTGTGGGACTACATCAACCGGGCAATGCCCTGGAACGAGCCCAAATCGCTCAAGCCCGATGAAGTCTATGCCGTGACCGCGTACATCCTGAATCTCGCCGAAGTGGTTCCCAACGACTTTGTGCTGAGCGACAAGAACATGGCGCAGGTGCAGGAACGACTGCCCAACCGTCATGGCAAGGTCATGCATCAGGGGATGTGGTCGGTCGCGGGCAAGCCCGATGTGCAAGGCGATGCGTGCTTGAGCAATTGCCAGCTGGCACTCGATGTGCGATCGATACTGCCGGAGTACGCGCGCAATGCTCATGGCAATCTCGCCGAGCAGACCCGGCCCGTGGGCCCGACCCGCGGTGCCGACACCACGCAGCCCGCGCTGCGCGAGCCGCTGGCAGCCGCAGCGGCGGCCCGCACGGTCAGTGCCGCGCCCGTTGTGGCGGACGCAAGCCGGGGGCCCTCAGCGTTGGCCCGCGAAAGCAATTGCCTGGCCTGTCATGCCACCGCTAGCCGCATGGTCGGCCCCTCTTTTCGTGAGGTGGCGGAGCGCTACCGAGGCGATGGCAAGGCCGAATCGCTGCTGGCCGCTCGCATCAAGGGCGGTGCACAGGGTATCTGGGGCCCGATTCCAATGCCGCCGCATCCCAATCTTTCTGATGACGATGCCCGCTCGCTGGTCCGCTGGATTTTGGGCGGCGCGTCATAATGACTGGTTCTTTGTGTCGTAATCGCTTTCTTTCAGTCACGTTTCCACCAGGAGAGTTTCGATGAATCGCAACCGTCGCACTTCGCTGCAGGTCGCGGGTTCGGCCGGCCTGTATGGCGCGCTGCTCGCGATCGGGCTGCTGCGGCCTGGCCAGGCCAGCGCGCAGTCGCTTGAACAGGCCTTCAAAACCGCAGGCATCGCCGAAACGCTGAAGGCGCTTGGCGCCGCTGGCGCACCGGAATCCAAAGATATCGTCATCAACGCGCCTGATATTGCCGAGAACGGCGCGGTGGTCCCGGTAGGCATTCGAAGCGGTCTTGCCAATACCCAGATGATGGCGCTGCTGGTTGAGAAAAATCCCAGTGCGCTGGCAGGCGCGTACGACATTCTCGACGGCGCAGAAGCTGATGTGAACATGCGCATCAAGATGGGTCAGACCTCAGACGTGTTTGCGGTCGTCAAGGCCGATGGCAAGTTCTATGTCGCGAAGAAAGAAATCAAGGTCACGCTCGGCGGTTGCGGCGGCTGATTGCCCAACCCGTTAAACAGCGAAGGAGAAAAACATGGCAGATCCAATGAAGATTCGCGCAGTGGTGCGCAATGGCGTGGCCGATGTTCGTGTGCTGATGGCGCACGAGATGGAAACCGGTCAGCGCAAAGACTCGTCAGGCAAGCTGGTTCCCGCCTGGTACATCTCGGAGGTCACCGGAGCCCTCAACGGAAAACAGGTGTTGAAGGCGTACTGGGGCCCGGCGATTTCCAAGAACCCCTATCTACAGTTCAAGGTGAAGGGTGCCAAGGCTGGCGACAAAATCACCGTCAGCTGGGTGGACAACAAAGGCGAGAAGCGCACCGACGAAGCCACGGCAAGCTGATCGGGGCTTGTCCGAAATGAGCGCGTTCGCTTGGCGCGCTCCACTATAAAGGAGGAGACATCATGTCAGTCATTCGTCGCGGGGCGGTGGCGATAGGCGCCGCACTGGCATTGCTTGTTGCTGCGGCCCCCACACTGTCGCAGGCACAGAGCAACACGCAGGCTGAACTCGAGAAATACCGTCAGATGTTGGGTGACGGTAATCCTGCTGAACTTCTGGTGATGCGCGGGGAAGGCCTCTGGAAAACCAAAAGGGGACCGAAGCAGGCAAGCCTTGAGGGCTGCGATCTGGGCAAAGGACCTGGCGTGGTGCCCGGCACCTATGCAGAGTTGCCGCGCTATTTCGCCGATACCGACAGCGTGATGGATGCCGAAGCCCGCATCGTTCACTGCATCGTGACGCTGCAGGGCATCCCGCGTGCCGACGCGGTGCGAAACCCCTATTCGGGCGCCGGACAGCGACAAACCGACATGGAAGCCCTGGTGGCGTTTGTGGTGGAAGAGTCGCGCGGTGTCACGATCAACGTGCCGCAGAAGCATCCGAAAGAGATCGCGGCGGCTCAACGTGGCGAAAAAATCTTTTACTTCCGGGGCGGCCCCTACGATTTCTCCTGCGCCTCATGCCACGGCGAAGACGATAAGCGCATCCGTCTGCAGGACCTTCCCAACCTGAACAAGGACGAGCCCGCGCGCCGTGCGTTTGCCACCTGGCCTGCCTACCGGGTGTCGCAGGGCGCCATGCGAACCATGCAGTGGCGCATCTACGACTGCTTCCGGCAGCAGCGCTTCCCGGAACTTGACTACATCTCGCCCGCGTCGATCGATCTGATCACTTTCCTGGGGGTGCGCGCTCAGGGCGGCAAGATGGACTCACCGGCAATCAAGCGCTAAGGAGCCAGAATCATGACACTCAAGTCTTTTGTTGCTGCAGCTGCGCTGGTGGCGGTAATGGTTCCGGCCGCTCAGGCGCAAACCTCGCAAGCCGATGTGCTCACCATCATGAAGTCGTCATTCAAGGAGCGCGGCATCGCCAAGCTCGATCGCCTTGATCAGAACGAGCTTCAGAAGCAGTGCTCTGAGTATTCCACCAGGCCGATGCCCGCGCCTATGAAAGCCGCGCTTGAAAAAGCCGCGCTCGACGATGTGAAGTATCCGGCCGACGGCAGGTTTCTGGGTGACTGGAAGGTGGGCGAGCGGATTGCGCAAAGCGGTGTTGGGCTGCAGTTTTCCGACAATGAAAAAACCGTCAATGGCGGTAATTGCTACGCCTGTCATCAAATCTCGAAAGAGGAAATCTCGTACGGCAACATTGGCCCCACGCTGTATCAGTACGGCAAGCTGCGCGGCAACACGGTGGAAATTCAGCGCTACACCTGGGCGCGAATCTGGAATGCGCATGCGTTCAATGCCTGCAACATCATGCCGCGATATGGCGCCGCGGGCATTCTGAGCGAAGAGCAGATCCGCCACGTGATGGCGCTGCTGCTCGACCCCGCGTCGCCCGTGAACCGCTAACAGCCATGGATCGCCGCGAATTCCTCCAGGTGCTTGCCGCGGGCGCGGCAGCAGGGCTCAATCTGCAGGCCGCGGCGCAAACCGCTGCCACGGCGGGCCCTGCCGCCGCAGGCGATGCGCTCTATGAGGTGCCGCGTTTTGGCAACGTCAGCCTGCTGCACTTCACCGACTGCCATGCGCAGCTGCTGCCCATCTATTTCCGTGAACCCAGCGTCAATCTGGGCGTGGGCACCATGGCGGGCAAGGCGCCACATCTGGTGGGGGAACATCTGCTGAAGGCGTTTGGCGTCAAGGCCGGCTCGGCCGAGGCGCACGCGTTCACGTACCTCGATTTCGAGGCTGCGGCGAAAAGCTTCGGCAAGGTCGGTGGGTTCGCGCATCTGGCCACGCTGGTCAAGCGCCCCCGTGCCTCGCGCCCGGGCGCGCTGCTGCTCGATGGTGGTGACACCTGGCAGGGGTCGGCCACTTCGCTCTGGACGCGCGCGCAGGACATGGTGGACGCCACCAAACTGCTGGGCGTCAACATGATGGCGCCGCATTGGGAATTCACGTATGGCGCCGACCGGGTACGCGAAATTCTCGATCTGCATCTGAAGGGTCACATTGAGTTTCTCGCACAGAACGTCAAGACCACCGACTTTGAAGACCCGGTGTTTCAGCCCTGGTCGATCCGTTCCATCAATGGGGTGTCCGTCGCCGTTATCGGTCAGGCGTTTCCCTACACGCCCATTGCGAACCCGCGCTACTTTGTTCCCGAATGGAGCTTCGGCATTCAGGACGACCGGATGCAGCAGATGGTCGATGAGGTGCGGGGCAAAGGCGCACAGGTCGTGGTGGTGCTCTCGCACAATGGCATGGACGTCGACCTGAAGATGGCGTCTCGCGTCGCCGGCATCGATGTGATTCTGGGAGGGCACACCCATGATGGCGTGCCGCAACCCATTGCAGTGGCCAATTCACGCGGTCGCACTCTGGTGACCAATGCGGGGTCCAACGGCAAGTTTCTGGCGGTGCTCGACCTTGACGTGAAGGGCGGCAAACTTGCCGACTTTCGCTATCGGCTGCTGCCGGTGTTCTCGCGCCTGCTGCCTGCCGACCCTGAAATGAACTCGCTCATCGACCGGGTTCGTGCGCCTTACCGCGCCCGCCTCGAAGAGCCGCTTGCAACCACTGAAGGGCTTCTCTATCGCCGCGGCAATTTCAACGGTTCGTTCGATCAGTTGATCCTCGATGCGCTGATCGAGGAAAAAAATGCCCAGATCGCGTTTTCGCCTGGGTTTCGCTGGGGCACCTCAGTGCTGTCGGGTCAGGTGATCACCCGCGAGCACCTCATGGACCAGACCGCAATCACGTATCCGCAGGTCACGGTCACCGACATGACAGGCGAGTTCATCAAAACTGTGCTTGAAGACGTTGCCGACAACCTCTTCAACCCTGATCCGTACTACCAGCAGGGCGGCGACATGGTGCGGGTGGGGGGGCTCACCTACGCCTGTGAGCCAGGCGCGCGCGCGGGGTCGCGCATCTCGGACATGCGGCTCGACGGCAAGCCCATCGAGGCCGGTAAGTCCTACCGTGTTGCGGGCTGGGCACCGGTTGCGCAGGGCGTGAAGGGCGAACCGATCTGGGATGTGGTCGAGCGCTGGCTGAAAGCCAAGCGAACGGTGACGCCCCGAACGCTCAATACGCCCAGACTGATCGGCGTACAGGGCAACCCTGGAATCGTCTGATGCCAACACGCCGGGCGCTGCTTCGAACAGGTGGCGTCATTGCGACCGCAGGAGCCCTCGCTCCGGCGTGGCTCAAGCCCAATGCTGCAACAGCCCAAACGGCGACGCCCACTGAGCCTGCTGCGCTGCCTCGTCTGCCAGAGCGGCCGGCACCCGCGATCGGTTCGTCCATTCAGTTGCCGCGCACGACCCTGATCGATGGGCAGGTGCTTGAGCCTGGCCATTGGCGCGGCAAGCTTCTCCTGGTTCAGCTCTGGGCAACCTGGTGCCCCTTTTGCCGAAAACAGAATCCCCTGCTCGATCGGTTGTGGCGCGCTCGCCGTCAGGATGGGCTCGAGTTGCTGGGTCTGTCGATTGATGAAAAGACTGACGTGATCAACCGCTACCTGGCTGAACACGACTATCGTTTCCCGGTCGCGCGTTTTGACTCGGCATGGTGGTCTGCAATCGGTCGACCCAAAGGTTTGCCGATCCTTTGGGTGATTGGCCGGGATGCGCGGCTGAAGCAGATCGAGGTCGGGGAAATGTTTCCCGAGGACATCGAACTTCTGGAGCGTTGGATATGAGTCAAATGAAACGATTGGTGGGTGCAGGGGGGGCCAGGCGCCTGCTGGCAGCCGCTGCTCTGGCTGCAGCGTTGGCAGGGCTGGTCGCGCCGGGTGCCGCCCGCGCGCAGACCCAGGATGCAACCTTTACGACTCGCAGCCTTACCGTTGAAACGGCGCTGCGTGCCGCGCAGGCCGCACTGGCCGCCTGTCGGAAGGCGGGGTATCAGGTGGGGGTCGCGGTTACCGATCGAAGCGGTGTGCTGCAGGTGTATCTGCGCGACCGGTTTGCCGGTGCGCACACTGTCGAAGTCGCGGCTCGCAAGGCATGGACGTCTGCATCATTTCGGATGACCACCACCGCTTTGGCGGCTGAGACGCAGGCGGGTCGGGCCATGAGCGGAATCCGACAGTCGCCGGGCGTGCTTGCGATCGGGGGTGGCTTGCCGATCGAGGCATCGGGCGCGGTGATTGCCGCCATTGGCGTGTCGGGCGCGCCGGGTGGCGATGCTGACGATGCCTGCGCAAAAGCAGGCATTGACGCGATTCAGATGGATATCGAGATGTAACGAAGGGGCGGCGTTCGTGCGTTGGTGACCGCCCACCGATTTACTGCGCGCTGTCCGATTCGTCTGAAGGCTCACGGAAGTAATGCTGTGCGGCTGCCTTGAGTCGCTCAGAGATCGCTGCACGCAGCGCCAGTGGGCCCACCACCTCGACATGCTCGCCGTGACGAAGAATGTCCATTTCAAGTTCGGCCGAGTTGGCATAAGGAACACGAAGTTCATACCGACCGTCGTCGAGCACGCGTGCGCGTTGACGCGGATGCCAGACTTCAGCACGTACCCAGCGCGCGGCATTTTCGGAAAACCGCAGGATGGCCCAGTGCTGACCGCGCCCACGATAGATGCCATAACCCTCGCCAAGCGCACGCTCGACGTCATCCAGCGAAATGTCCTGCGCGGGTTTATCGATCATTCGTACCCGCTCCATCGCGTCGAGTGCGAACACGCGCAGCGAGTGGCTGCGGTGGCACCAGGCATCCAGATACCAGGTGTTGCGGTAATGGACCAGACGCTGCGGGGACAACTGGCGCTGCGTGGTTTCGCCGCGCGAGCGCGTGAAATACATCAGATCCAGTCGCTTGCGCTCCACCAGCGCATGACCGATCAGCTCAAAGCTTTCCGGCGATACCGGCCGCTTGAGCGCGCCCATGATGCGAACCCGGCGGCGCAACTCGGTCGCGCCACCGGTGGCGGACCCCAGCAGCGAATCCAGTCGCTCGATCAGCGGCTGAACATGCGGGCCCAGCAGGCCGCCCCCATCCAGGTCTTGCAGCATGCGGTGCATGGTGAGCAGGGCCAGTACTTCGCGGTCGTTGAACCAGAGACCGGGAAGCTCGTACTGAGGGCCTGCATTGGCATGACCGAACCGGTAGCCGCCTCGGTCCCGGTCGAACACGATGGGCGCGTTCAACCGGTCGCGCAGCAACTGCAGGTCGCGCTTCAAGGTTGCGCGAGAAATCTCCAACTCGCTCAGCAGATCATCGAAGCGCACGCAGCCGCGCTGATGGATCAGCTGGTCGATTCGGTAGATACGTTCGATCGGATTCATGAAACCGCGTGAAAAGCGTTGTGAGAGTCGACCCGTTAAACTCTGCCACAACTGCGGGCGAGTGGGCCGATATCGGACCCGTCGCACGCGCTGGTTCAAGCCGAAACCCCTCTTGCGCGCGGGCGTCTCGCCCCCAGGAGCCCCGTTCCCATGTCGTCTGCCCCCCCCAACGCTCCGGTCATTGCGCTCGCGGTGACGCTCGCGGTGCAGGCGCTGGCGTCATTTTCGCTGGCCGTGCCGTCCGTGTTGGCGCCTGCCGTGGCTGGCGAATTCGGCATGCAGGCTCAGCACGTGGGTTGGCTGGTCAGCATCGCTTACCTGTCGGCCATGCTGGGCGGGCTCGCCTGCGGCGGGTTTTCGCGTCGATATGGGCCCGTCCGGATGAGCCAGTTCGCCCTGCTGTCGCTCGCGCTGGCCATGGTGTGCTGCGCGCTCACCAGCGGTTGGCTGCTGCTGGTGGCTGGTGTGCTGATCGGAATCGGTTACGGCATTCCGAACCCGACCGCGGCGGACATCCTCAGCCGACACTCACCACGCGAACGGCGCGGACTGTTTTTTTCCATCAAGCAGACGGGCGTCCCGGCAGGCGTGGCCATCACCGGGGTACTGATGCCGCTGCTGCTTGTGCTGATTGACTGGCGGGCGGCGTTGCTGCTGATGGCGTGCATTCTGCTGGGGGTGGCCTTGCTGATTGGTCGGGCGCGGCGAACGCTCGATGCACCGCGCGATCTATCGATACATGCGCCGTCGGCAAGTCAGGCTTCAACCGGATTCCGGCACACGCTGCGGGTCAATGTCTGGCAGCCGCTTCGGGGTGTGTTTGCAAATCCCGCGCTGCGAAGGCTGGGGCTGGTGTCACTCGTGTTTGCATTTACGCAGGTGGTCTACTTGAGCTTTCTCGTGTCAGCGCTGAAGCTTGAGCACCAGATGTCGCTCGCTGCAGCGGCGGCGTTACTGTCTGCGTCACAGGTTGTCAGCATGCTGGCACGCGTGGGCTGGGGATATGTTTCCGACCGTTGGGTCGACCCGGGCCGGCTTCTCGGGCTATTGGGGGTGGGGATGTCGCTCAGCCTCATCGCGCTGGCGTTCGTGCCGGTGGGCGCGTCGCCAGCGCTCATGCTCGCGGTGACCGTTGCCTGCGCGGGAACTGCGGTGTCCTGGAATGGCGTTTTTTACGCCGACCTGGTTCGCCAGGTTCCGCCAGGCGAGGTAACTCGGACAACCGGTGCCACGCAGTTTCTGACCTTTCTGGGTGGGGTCACCGGCGGTGCGGGCTTTGTGGGCCTGTTGTCGCTCACCGGTTCCTATTCGGCAGGCTTCATCGTGGTGGCGCTGCTGCCGCTTGTCACGGGCCTCCTTACCCTGCGCAGTGCCCGTCGTGCACGTCAGGCCAGCATCAGCGGATCAAGCTGAATCACGACGTCGCTGGCGGGCTGCAGCGTGATCGGGGGAAGTCCCCATTGCTCGGGCTCAACTGCTCTGGCCTCGGCCAGTGAACGAATGAAGCCCTCAGGCAGCTCGGTAAAAGCATGCCCTGACGCGGGGCGCCAGCTTCCATCGATATCACCGCGCACCAACGCAACCCAGTTGTGGGTGGAAGCATTGGGCAGGCTGTTGCCGGCGACGATGGCATCTGGTGCGCCACTCAGGATGCCTGATGCAGAGGCGTTCTCAGCGACAAAGACCCACTGCGCATCAGTCGATGATGTGCTGCCGCCCACTGCTCGGTTAAGCACCCGTTGCGCATCGTGGGCAGTCACTGCGCCATCGCCGTCGACATCAGCCGCCAGCCGCTGATAGGCCGATACGAGCGAGTCATCCACCAATCCGCTACCAGATCCCGAAAGGCCTAAGGGCCGACCCGCTGAGAGCTTGAGCGTGGCCAGCACGTCGGCAGCGGTGATCGACTGATCGGTGGCAGGCGCGGTGGGCTGCGGGCCGCCAAGCACGGTGCGGCTGCCCAGGTGCCAGACGAGACCGGTGCCCGGCCCGGTCAGAGCGCCGGTGTCAATCGAAGACGTCTCGAGCGTGCGATCGGAAAATACCAGGCGTTCGATACCCGACAGCGTAGCGGTGGCCCAGCCCGTTTGCGCTCGATCGACGAGCCACTGCGTGGCGTCGCCCGTGCCGAGCTTGCGGACACGAAACTCGTTTGAGGGCGCACTGAAAACCGCCTCATCGATTCCTGCGCCGCCGAACACGGTATCGCCCGAGCCGATTTGCTCGAACCGGTCGTCACCGGGGCCGCCAGACAAGCGATCTGCGCCTGCGCCGCCAGCGAGCGTGTCATTGCCTGCGCCGCCTGCCAGCGAGGCGTTGCCCTGATCACCTCTCAGCAGATCGTTACCGGCGCCGCCTGCGATCTCATCATCGCCAGACCCGCCCTCGATCAGATTGTCGAGCGCGTTGCCGAATAATCGGTCATCGAAGGCGGAGCCAATCAGGGCCTCGATCTGGGTGCCAAAGTTGACGGTGATCTGAGCGGGTGCGGTGATCGATGCCGCCCACTCGCCAATCCATCCTCGATAGCCCGGCTCAAGCGCGAGCGTGACTGCGGCGGGAGCCTGCGCGAGCGTGATCCGATCGTATCCGCCGCCATCCCAGATGAAGTTGGGTTGGGTCACGCTGATGAGCGTGGCGTTGGTTGACTGGTTCGGATCCGATTCGCCAAACGAGTAGGTATCGTTGGCGGCCCGGGTGCGCGGGCTGGGGCCGTACAGGTAATGCAATGCGGCCACATCGAGCGGACGAAGTTGCGATACCCAGAACGACTGATTGCCTTCACCCTGGTTGTCGTATGACATGACCGTCCAGCGCACCGACTCATCGGGCTTGGGTAGGGTGGCCTCGGTGTCGTCGGTTTCGTGCGCGTCCTTGAACGGATGCTTGAGCCCCAGTGCATGGCTGATCTCATGGATCAGCGTGAGCGCGCCATAGGTGCCGGCTGCAGGGTTGGCGTTGCCCTGACTGAGGTCAAGGCTCAGGAATACGTCGCTGCCTTCCGGCTGGTCCGAGGGGAAGCGTGCATAGCCCGCGCTGTCGCTCTGCTCGTTGTTGGCGAGCGCAATGACATTTGCTGCATTGGTGGTGAGCACCTCTCTAAAGCGCAGGTTGAGCACCCCTTCGAGGGATGCAAACACCGCGCGCGCGGCGGTCTTTTGAACTTCAGAGAATGTCTCGAACTTATGAAAATCCGCTGCAACGGCTGGGTCTGATGGATCGAGATAGGCAGGCGGGGTTGAAGGGAACGCGAAGTAAATCTCACGCCCATCGCCGACCAGCGAATCGAAAAACCTGCCCGAGGCATCCGCTGGAATCAGGCCGTCGATCCAGTACGGTAGCCTGGCCACCCCTGGCGCCAGTTCGAACGCCTCCAGTCCGCTTGGACGCTTGAAGAAATCGACCATCACCAGCGCGCTGTCTTGTGCGCCGTCCTGCTCGACCACTCGGGTTTCCGCGCTGCCAATCAGGTAGTGGTCGTTGCCCGCGCCGCCAATCAGCAGATTGCGGCCCGCCCCGCCATCGAGCGTGTCGTCATCGCCACCGCCGTACAGAGTGTCGTCGCCCTGTCCGCCATCAAGCAGGTTGCCGCCATCGTTGGCAGGATCGTTTTCCGACCGGGAAAACAGGCCGTCGTTGCCCTCGCCGCCGATAAGCGTGTCACGCCCTGTGCCCGCGATCAGGGTGTCGTCGCCCGATCCGCCATCGAGGTAGTCATCACCAGCGTTGCCGATGAGGCTGTCTGCATCAGCGCCTCCATACAGGCGATCGCCATCGTCGCCGCCATCGAGCGTGTCATGGCCGGCGCCGCCATCCAGGCTGTCCTGTCCCTGATCGCCGAGCAGCAGGTCGTTTCCATCGTCGCCTGTCAGGCTATCTCGCCCTGATCCACCAATTAACGTGTCGGCTCCCTCGCCGCCGTGACCTGAATCGTCACCGTCCATCCCGGCCAGCGTGTCATCGCCCTCACCGCCGTCGAGATGGTCGTGACCCGCGCCGCCGATCAGGCTGTCGGCATCGGCGCCTCCGGTCAGGCGGTCGTCATCGTCGCCGCCATCGAGCGTGTCATGGCCGGCGCCGCCGTTGAGGCTGTCCTGTCCCTGATCGCCAAACAGCAGGTCGGACCCATCGTCGCCGGACAGAGTGTCGTGTCCTGACCGGCCGACCAGCGTGTCGCTGCCTGATCCTCCGGTGATGGAATCGTCACCATCAAGCCCGTCGATGGTGTCATCGTCTGCGCCGCCAGCAAGCGTATCGTTGTTGTCACCGCCCGCTATCAGGTCGCGGCCGTTGCCGCCGTCGATGAGCTTGGCACCGCCAAAGCGGTAAATAGACCACGTATCACCTGATGAAAGGACAGCGTTGATCGAATCATCGCCCGCGCCGGCGTTGACCTGGTCGACGCCATTGCCGGTGCGGATCAGATCGCTGCCCTCGGTCCCGTTGAGCGTATCGTTTCCGTCGGTACCGTCGATGGGGGGCGCTGAAGAGGAGGATGGGTCCGACATGCTCGAGGGTCTCTGTCAATAGTTCATGAACGCTGGCGCTTCGTGGCAGGCACCGCACGCCACGCCGCCACCGCCGTCATCATCCATCCTGAAATCAGCAGCAGGCCGCCAAGCGGTGTCACCATGCCCAGCGCGCGCGGCGCGCCCAGTGCAAGCGCGTACAGGCTGCCCGAGAACAGCAGCACACCAGCGCCGACGCAACAGGCTGCCGCCACCGTCATGCGAGAGGGCCAGATTGCCTGAAGCAGCCCGATGGCCACTAACGCGACCGCATGAACCAGTTGGTAGCGTGCGCCCGTATCGAATATCGCCAGCGCTTCAGGTGCCAGGCGCGCGCGCAACGCGTGGGCAGCGAATGCGCCCAGGATGACGGCCAGCGCGCCCAGCGTTGCGCCAGCGGTGATGCTGGCCCGGGCTGCGGTGGATCCGACCCCGGCCAGCCGCGCGGCGCTGAGAGATTCAGATTGCATCACGTTGAGTTACTTCAGCAGCTGTTCAATCGCTGGCTCGATGGATTCAGGCGTGTCGGTGGGGGCGAATCGCTTGACCAAAGCGCCATGGCCATCAACCAGAAACTTGGCGAAATTCCATCCGATGTCGGCCCCGCCGCTTTGCGTCTTCAACCATTGATAGAGCGGATGCGCGTTGGGCCCATTGACGTCCACTTTTGCGAACATCGGAAAGTCGACCCGAAACCGCGACTCGCAAAACTGCTTGATCTGCGCTTCGCTGCCGGGCTCCTGAGCGCCGAACTGATTGCAGGGGAAACCCAATACCGCAAAGCCACGGCCACTCAGCCGGGTGTGAAGCGCCTGAAGGCCCGCGTACTGAGGCGTGAGCCCACATTGGCTGGCCACGTTGACAATCAGGACTGCGCGGCCGCGAAAATCGGCCAATGTGGTGTCATGGCCGTCGATGGTACGAACGGCAGTGTCGTGAAAACTCATGGCAGGCGCTCCGAAGTGGGATAAGTGATGGGAAGACGCCCTATTGTCGCCGGCCATCAATGACCACGCCGGCCGCAGTGAGTTCAGCGAACTCGGCTGCGCCAATACCAATTGATTCCAGCACCTCAGCGCTGTGTTCACCCAGAAGCGGCGCAGGTCGTCGAATGGAGGCAAACGCGCCGCTCGATTTGACCGGCAGCCCGAGATTCTTCATGGGGCCGATGACCGGGTGGTCGATGTCGACCACCATTCGACGCGCCAGCACATGGGGGTCCGACAGCGCCTGCTCATAGGTATAAACCGGGCCGCCTGGAATACCTGCCGCATCGAGGCGCGTCACCCAGAAAGCCGTTGGCTGAGTGGTGAGAACCTGCTCGATGGTCTGTTCGAGCGCATCGACATTGGCAACGCGAAGCGAATTGGTGCGAAACCTCGGATCATCGATCCAGGCGGGGTGTTGGCACACCTCAAGGCAGAACGCACGCCAGAGCTTGTCGGTGTTGGCGCCAACCGTGACATAGCCATCCTGGGTGCGCAGCGCCTGGTAGGGCGCCGAGCGGCGATGGCGAGTGCCGTTGGCAGCAGGCCGCTCGCCCGCGCCGAAAAACGCAGCGAACTCCCAGTGCGTCCAGGCGAGACCCGCCTCGAGCAGCGACGTTTCAACATACTGTCCCTGGCCATGACGCAGCCGGCCAATGAGCGCACCCAGCACCGCGTAGGTGGTCGTAATGCCCGCCGCAATGTCGTTCATGGCAATGCCAACCTTCACCGGCCGGCTGCCCTGCATGCCGGTCATCAGCATGATTCCGGACATGCCTTGCGCGATGATGTCGTAGCCGCCCTTGCTGGACAGAGGCCCGGTTTGCCCGAACCCCGAGATCGAGGCGTAGACTAGGCCCGGGTTGCGCGCCGACAGCGACGCGTAATCAACCCCCAGCCGTTTGGTGACACCCGGACGAAAATTCTCGAGCACGATGTCGGCCCCGTCGGCGAGCTTGAGAAACGCCGCCATGCCGCGTGGGTCTTTGAGGTTCAGCGCGACGCTGCGCTTGTTGCGGTTGAGCACTGCAAAGCAGTACGACTCGCCATTGATCAGCGGGTCAAAGCGGCGGATTGCGTCGCCGTCAGGAACGGTTTCAATCTTGATGACATCGGCGCCAAGGTCGGCGAGCGTCATGGCGCAGAAAGGCCCGGACATGACTGTGGTCAGGTCGACCACGCGCAATCCTTCAAGGGGAAGTTTCATCGGCAGGGTTTCCGGACAGGGGCGTTTTGACATTGTGCCGCGTTGCTGCAACGATCGCGCCCGACAACCGAAATGCGGCGGCATCGATGGTCGCCGATTTTTCCCCTGCCGTCATCCCATCCTCAGCTGGAGCTATGTCAACAATGGGCGAACTGATCATCCGTCGCGACGGGCCGGTGGGCCGCGTGGTGTTTTCGAATCCGGCCAAGTACAACGCGATGTCTTATGACATGTGGATGGCGTTGCCGATAGCGTTGAAAGAGTTTGATGCGGACTCGTCCATCCGGCTGGTCGTGCTCGAGGGCGACGGTTCGAAGGCGTTCGTGTCGGGCGCTGATATTTCGCAGTTCGAGTCGCGCCGGGGTGACGCCGACGGCCAGGCAAGCTACAACCGTGCGGTTGAAGACGCCTACCTGTCACCGATCGCGTGCAGTAAGCCCGTGGTCGCCAAGATCCGTGGCATCTGCATGGGGGGCGGTCTGGGTCTGGCTGCCGCATGCGACCTTCGGTTCTGCTCCGACGACGCACGGTTCCGTATGCCTGCCGCGCGGCTTGGGCTGGGCTACAACTCGATTGGCGTCCGGCGTTTTCTTGATGTATTCGGCCTGCAGAACACCTTGGACATCTTCTACACCGCCCGTATTTTTGGCTCGGCCGATGCGCTCAAGATGGGCTTTGTCAGCCGGGTTGAAACGCCTGCAGCGCTCGATTCGGTGGTCGACGAATGGTGCGCGATGGTTGCTGCCAATGCGCCGTTGACGCTGAAGGCGCTCAAGCTCACGGTCAATGAGCTGGGACGCGACGCGGCCGAGCGCGACATGGCGGCAGTCAACGCGGCCCTGGCCCGCTGCTATGCCAGCGACGACTACCGTGAGGGGGCTGCCGCATTCATGGAGAAGCGGCCACCTGTGTTCCGCGGAGCCTGATTCGATGGGCGGCTGCCCGCACTTTCCGTTCAAGCGAAACGATCCGCTGCATCCGCCGGCTGAACTGCGTGCGGCGCGAGCCGAGCAGCCGGTGCTGCCCGTGACGCTCTGGAACGGCAGCCGTGCCTGGGTCCTTACCCGGCAGGAAGAGATTCGCGCAGTTCTGTCCGATGACGAGCGCTTCAGCGGCCGGTTTGGTCAGGATGGCTTTCCAACGGTGACCGAGGCGCGGGTTGCGGTTGATCGTGGCGAGCGCGCATTTGTCGGCATGGACAACCCCGAGCATGACCGGTTCCGCCGGATGTTCACTCGTGAGTTCAGCGTCCGCAGAATGCTGGCGCTCGAGCCCGAGATTCGCGCGATCGCCAATCGGTTGATTGATGAATTCGAGCAGGCGGGGCCGCTTCAGGATCTGGTGCCGATGCTGGCGGTGCGATTTCCATCGCTGGTGATGTCGCTTCTGTTCGGCTCACCGTATGAGGATCATCGCTTCATCATTGAATGCGCGGTGGCCCGACATGGGCTCACGCAAAGTCCGGGCGAAGCAGATCGCAAGGCGCGAGAGCTGGCTGACTATTGCCGCCGTCTGATAGAAGCGCGGATGATCGAGCCGCGTGACGACATGGTAAGCCGCGTGATCGCCGAGCAGGTTCGCCCGGGACACCTCAGCGTGGAGGAGTTTGCCGAGATCGGGGCCATGATTCTGCGGGCGGGGCATGACACCACGACCAACATGATTGCCATGGGTGCGCTGTACCTGATTCGTGATCCCGAGCTTGCAGCGAGGCTGCGCGAAACACCGGCCGATATTCGCCGGGCGGTTGAAGAGTTTCTGCGCTTTACCAGTCCGGTTCAGTTTTCACCCCGGCGGGTTGCGCGCGTCGATGTCGAGCTTGCCGGGGTAACGATTCTCAAGGGCGAGGGCCTGTTCCTATCGCTCGCGTCAGCCAATCGTGACGAAGCGGTGTTTGCGCAATCCGATTCGATCGACATCGACCGCGACAATGGCCCCCAGCTGGCATTCGGTTACGGCATTCATCAGTGCCTGGGGCAGGTGCTCGCCCGAATCGAGTTGCAGGTGATGTTCGAGGTCCTTCTCGCACGTCTGCCCGGTCTTGAACTTGCGGTTCCCATGGAGGCGCTGCGGTTCAAGCACGACATGCAGATCTATGGCGTGCACAATCTGCCGGTTCGCTGGTGAAGATCCGTCTCGAAACCCATCGTTGCGTGGGCGCTGGCCAGTGTGTCTGGGTAGCGCCCCAGGTCTTCGATCAGAGCGAACAGGACGGCACCGTCCGGCTTCGGGTTGAGCGGCCGGCTGCTGAATTGCATGACTTTGTCCGGGAAGCCGCGCGCGTCTGCCCTGCGCGCGTCATTCATATCGAAGAGGAGAACACAGAATGATTCGTCGAAAAATTGGTCTGGCAATGGCCGCTGCAGTGCTTGGGGCGGGTCTGTTGCCAGCCCTGGTTCATGCGCAGGCGCAGGAGTATCCCGCTCGTCCCATTCGTTTGGTCATTCCCTTTCCGCCGGGGGGCGGCACTGACTTCGTGTCGCGTACCGTGGGCACCAAACTCGGCGAGATGACCGGCTGGACCATTGTTCTCGAGAACCGGCCAGGTGCCGGCGGCAACATTGCGATCGAGTCGGTGGCCAAGGCCGCTCCTGACGGCTACACCATCGTCATGGGTCAATCCGACAACATGATGTTGGGGCCGTTTCTGTACCCGAACGTGGGCTATGACTCGGTCAAGAGTTTCGAGGCGATTGTTCGCGTATCGGCTGCGCCGCTGGTGGTGGTGAGCGCGTCTGGCTCCAAGATCACCGATCCGGTGTCGCTGGCTGCCGCTGGCAAATCTGCCCGCGGCATCACCTGGGGCACCGCTGGCAATGGCACAGTGGGCCATCTGTTTGGCGAACAGATCAAAGCCGCGATGGGCATCAACCTGGTTCAGGTGCCCTACAAGGGCGCGTCACCCGCCATGACCGATCTGATCGGCGGCGCAGTCGATGTCGCCATTCTCTCGGTCGGCTCGGTGCTGCCGCACATCCGCTCGGGCAAGGCCCAGCCGGTGGCAGTCACCTCGGCCGCACGGTCGGCCGTGGTGCCCGATGCGAAAACCTTCGCTGAGGCGGGCTACAAAGATGTCGACGTCATGATCTGGCTGGGTCTTTTCGCGCCTGCCGGAACGCCGGCGCCGATTGTCGCCAGGCTGAACGAGGCGGTGAACCGGGTGCTTGCACAGCCCGATATCCAGCAGAAGATCGTTGGGCAGGGCGTGTCGGTGGGCGGGGGTTCAGCTGCTGATTTCGCAGCCTTCGTCAAAGCTGACTACGCTCGCTGGGGGGTCGTGGCCAGGCGCTCAGGCGTCAAGGTTGAGTAACTGGCAATGCAGCTCGAGGGGCTTCGTGTCGTCGACCTGACCCGGATTCTCTCGGGCCCTTTCTGTTCGATGTTTCTCGCCGACCTGGGCGCGGAGGTCATCAAGATTGAAGACCCCGATGGCGGTGATCCGATTCGCGGACAGGGCGAGCAGCGTCACGGCTTTTCGCTCTACTTCGCGAGTTTCAATCGCAACAAGCGTTCGGTCACGCTCAACCTTCGGAGCGAGCAGGGCAAGGCGGTGCTGCGGCAACTCATCGCAAGTGCCGACGTGCTGGTTGAGAACTACCGCCCGGGTGTGCTTGACCGGATGGGGTTCGATCGCGAAACACTGAAGTCGATCCGTCCTGATCTGGTCATCTGCCGGGTCACCGGCTTTGGTCTCGATGGTCCCTATGCCGATCGCCCTGCCTTCGATTTCATTGCGCAGGCGATGAGCGGGCTGATGAGCGTCACGGGCGAGGCCGATGGTGCGCCGATGCGCGCAGGCCCGCCGCTGTCCGATCTGGTCGCCGGTGCGTATGCGGCGATGGGTGTCCTGGCGGCACTGATCCGGCGCGGACGCACCGGAGCGGGCGAAGAGGTAAGCACGGCGCTTACCGACAGCATGGTCAGCATGCTCGCCTTCATGGCCACCAACTATTTCGCCACAGGCAAGGTGCCGCAGCGCAGTGGCAATGATCATGGCCTGGTGTCGCCCTATGGGCTGTTTGAGGCGGCTGACGGACAAGTGGCGATTGCCCCCAGCAATGACGGTGTGTATCAGAAGCTGCTCTCCGCATTGGGTCTTGAGCGCCTGCGCGATCACCCCGAATTTCGTTCCAATCGCGATCGCTTCGAGCGTCGCGCCGCCATCAATGCGGAAATCAATCAAGTCATCGGAACCCGGGGAATCGATCACTGGGTCAGCGTTTTGAACGCAGCGGGCGTTCCCTGCGGCAAGGTGCTCGATATTGGCCAGGTGTTTGATGATCCGCAGATTCAGCACCAGCAGATGCGCCTGACCATTGATGATCCCAGGCACGGGCCGCTGGATGTGTTGGGCTTTCCGATCAAGTTCAGCGATGACCCGTGTCGCATTCACCGGAACCCGCCCGATCTGGGCGGTGACACCGACGCGGTGCTGGCGGAACTCGGCTACGATAACAAGTCGATTGCAGCGCTTCGAGCCGACCGCGTCATCTGATCCCGTCATCGGGGTCCTGGCTTCGCCCTCGGCGCAGTGTCGTTACCTCAGGGAGTTTTTTCATGCGTTTTTCAGCAGCAGATTCCGCCGACCAATCGGTTCTCGTGACCGAGGTGGGCACCCGCGATGGCTTTCAGGTCGAGGCCGAATTCATTCCCACGGAAAGCAAGGCGGCAGTCATCAATGCCTTGATTGATGCGGGCGTTCGCAGCTTTGAGGCCACCTCGTTTGTGTCGCCTCGCGCGATTCCTCAGCTCGCTGACGCCTCACAACTCATGGACCTGATCGAACGAAAGCCCGGCGTCCGCCTGACCGCATTGGTACCCAATGCGCGCGGCGCTGAGCGTGCAGCGGCAGCCAAGGTCGACATGATGGCCTGCTTCGTATCGGCCAGCGAAAGCCATTGCCAGGCGAATCTGAACAAGCCGATCGAGCGTGCACTGGCCGATGTGGCCGAGTTCGTGCCAATCGCCCGGCAATTCAATATTCCGGTGCGGGGCGCCATTGCGGTGGCCTTCGGCTGTCCATTTGAAGGCGATACCCCGGTTGATTCACTGCTCCGAATCGCCGACACCTACCATGAGTTGGGTGTGCGTCATCTGTCGCTCGGTGACACCACCGGCATGGCCACACCGCCGGTGGTCGAGCGCGCGGTCGATGCGCTTCAGCGGCGCTTCTCCGACATGGAAATTGCGCTTCACTTTCACAATACCCGCGGCGTCGGTCTTGCCAATGTGATGGTCGGCCTGCAGATGGGCATTCGCGAGTTCGAGTCTTCTATCGCGGGCCTTGGCGGTTGCCCGTTCGCCCCGGGTGCGTCGGGCAACATCTGCACCGAGGATCTGGTGTATCTGCTGCAGGAAAGTGGCTACCAGACCGGCATCGACCTCGATAGGCTGTGTGAGGTGGCCCGACAGGTTGAATCGCTGCTGGGCCGTGGCTTGCCAGGGCAGGTCATGAAGGCAGGCCAGCGTCTGCGTAAATTTACGCTCGATGGCGCTCGCCGCGCGGTGGGCTGATCAGCCGGGCGTCGGTGTCGCCCAGCCAACCCGCCCGCCGGCGTTCAGGAGAATTTCGGCGGGCGTTTTTCGATGAAAGCCCGAACCGCCTCGTGATGGTCAGCGCTCAGATGGGCAAGCGACTGGTACGCGGCCGAGGTTTCCAGCACTGACTCCAGCGTGTTGTGCACGCCTTCTCTCAGCAGTCTTTTGGTCATTCTGAGAACGCCTGCCGGATTGCGGGCGATCCGCGCGGCGAGCGCGTGGGCCTCGGCCAGCAGCGTGTCGGCGGCGACAACCTTTGACACCAGCCCGCAGGCGAGCGCCTCCGTGGCGCTGATCGGATCACCCGTAAAGGCCATTTCGGCCGCCTTGGCTGCGCCCACCGCGCGCGGCAGCAGCCAGGCTCCGCCGTCCCCGGGAACAATGCCTACGCGCACGAAGCTTTCGGCAAACGTGGCATTGTCGCTCGCGATGCGGATGTCGCACATGCAGGCCAGGTCAAGCCCCGCCCCCATTGCCGGGCCGTTCACCGCCGCGATGATGGGCACGTCGAGCGCCCACATGGCCTTCGGGATGCGCTGAATGCCGTGCCGATATTCATTGCGAACCGCGTTGGCGTCGATGCCGGGCTGCGCGAACCGCGCCATGTCTTTGACATTGCCGCCCGACGAAAACACCGGTCCCGCGCCGGTCAGGATGATGGCGCGCACGCTGGGATCAGTGCTGGCGGCTGAGGCCGCGGCAACGATTTCGTCGATTGCCGTGTTGCCAGTGAGCGCGTTGCGGGTGGCGGGATGATTCATGGTCCAGATCACCACCGCACCGTCACGGCTGATTTGCAGAAAATCGCTCAACGGAAGTCTCCAGGGTAAAAGGTGGGCCGCTTGATCGCCGGTCGGCAGAAGGTCAGGCGGCCTGGGCGTGAAAGTCGGTCGTCTGGCGCAGCAGGTCGAGCGACAGGCGGGAGGGCGAAGCAACCAGCGCCTGACCGAGCCTGTCGTGCCAGGCCGATTCGCTGCCAGCCGCTTGCCGCCAGGCATGAAGCCGGCGCGTGAGTAATTGAAGATCGAATTCGGCGGTGAAGCCGATTGCGCCATGAACGGCGTGAGCCATTTGCGCGACCTGCAGCGCCGCTTCGCTGGCGCGCGCTTTTGCAATCGCGATGCGCAGCGGATCAATCGCGGCGAGAGGGTCCTGCTCGGTGTTTGTCGAAGGCTGGCCGGGCGCAGCCAGGCAGGCGATGCGTGCGGCCATCCGCGCGGCGAAAGCCTCTTCGGCCATCAGCGACAACTGATGCTGAATGGCCTGAAACTTTCCGATCGGCTTACCGAACTGTTCGCGTTCATTTGCCCAGGCGAGCGAGCGCTGGAATACCGCATCGAGTGCGCCTGCAAGCTGCAGGGCAAGCACCAGTGCCTGGGCCAAACGGGTATCGACCTTCATGGCCAGCCGGGGCGCCGCCTCCCAGGAAGACTGAGGCCACTCCAGCGTGAGGTCGAGTTCGAAGGCGCACCGTTCAGCGGCAGCCTCACTGACGATGAGCAGGCGGGACTCGCCGGCGATGCTGACCAGCACTGCGTGAGCGGTACGTCCACCGACGACCGAGGCGCACCGGACCGCGCTGCTGGCGGTGCGGTGACCGGTGCCCAGTGCGATCGGCCCCCGGGGGGCGGTGATGCCAGACCGCGCAGCGGACGCGCGCACGATCATGGTTTCCGCGAGCGGCACGGGAAGCGCATGACGACCCGCCAACATCCAGCATTCGGCGACTGCGGCGACCGACAGGCCTGCGCCGCCCTGCGCTTCGCTGACCATCGCATCGGCAAACCCAGCCGCGTCGATGGCCTGCCAGAGGTCGGTTGTTGAACTGCCCGACTCGATCGCCCGAACCACGTCAAACCCGCAGCGATCCGAAAGCAGGGTCGCGAGCGCGTCACTGATCAATGAGTCCATCAGAGGGCTCCATGCAGAAAAATACAACGGGGCTGCGACATCAGCGCAGGCCCAGACCACGAGCGATCATGCCGCGCAGGATTTCGCGGGTGCCCCCTCGCAATGAGAATGACGGCGCGATGCGCGTGGTGTAGGCGAGGGTGGCGAGCAGCTCTGCAGGCACGGTGGAGGGGTCTTCGCGGCTGGCCAGGTCGTCAGCGATCAGGGCGGGGATCTGTTGCTCCAGGCTGGTTCCGAGATCTTTGACCAGCGCGGCTTCGACCACCGGGCTCTGCCCTGCAGATAACTGCGCGGTGACCGCGATGGACATGGCACGCAGCGGTGCCAGATGGCTGGCGATGCGGCCGGCCAACCGGGTGGCGCTCGCGCTGTGGCCGGCTGGCGTGCGGATCCAGGCCAGCCACTCGTCAAACACCACCATGGACGAATAAATGCGCTCCGGGCCGCTGCGCTCATAGGCAAGCTCGGCGGTGACCTGCGCCCAGCCCTGGCCTTCAGCGCCGATCAATGCTTCCGGGCCCAGCTGCACGTCGTCGAAGAACACCTCGCAGAAGTGACGGTCGCCAGCGAGGTCGGTGATCGGCCGCACCGTGACGCCGGGCAGCGACAGATCGACAATGAGCTGCGACAGCCCCTGATGACGATCACCCGGCTCGCCCGAGGTTCGCACCAGCGCGATCATGTAGTGGCAGTGGTGCGCGTTGGTCGTCCAGATCTTGCGCCCGTTCAGCAGCCAACCGGCGTCGTTGCGGCGCGCGCGGGTTCTGACGCTCGCCAGATCCGATCCCGAGCTGGGTTCGCTCATGCCAATGCAGAAGAACGATTCTCCGCGGCAGATTTTTGGCAGGTGAAACTGCTTTTGCGCTTCGGTGCCGTACTTGAGGATGAGCGGACCACTTTGTCGGTCTGCAATCCAGTGTGATCCGACCGGCGCGCCCGCACACAGAAACTCTTCGACCAGCACATAGCGCGCGTAAGCGCTGCGACCACTGCCGCCGTATTCGCGTGGCAGCGTGATGCCCAGCCACCCACGAGCGCCGAGCGCCCGGCTGAGGGCGGGGTCATATCCAGACCAGGATCGGGCCCGGGTCTCGGCTCGCAGGCCGTTCAGGTGGTGGGCAAGAAAGGCGCGCACCTCGGGGCGCAGCGCCTCATCTTCCGCCGGGATCTCGGCGGGGTCAAAACCGGCAAGCTGACTCATTGCTGCATTCGATAATGGGAGCCCTTTAGGATAGCAGTGCTCAGGCGGCGTGTCGGAACGCATGTCGACAACGCGCTCATTGCCTCCCCTACAGCCATCTCCGGCATACTTGCCCTCGAAGGCAACAGGGTTCACCATGACGCCCGTTGTTTTCATCATCCGTCCAACGACTCCAGGAAAAATTCGGACATGAACGCTATCTCCGTTACCCGCATGCTGCGCTCAGGTGTCGCGGCCCTGCTGTTTGCAGCCATCGGACTGCAGGCAAACGCGCAATCAGGCGATGACAAATACCAACCGCAGGTTGGTCAATCTGGCAAAGACGTCGTGTGGGTGCCAACCCCCGACGAACTGGTTCGCCGGATGCTCGAAGTTGCCAAGGTCACCAAAGACGATCTTTTGTTCGATCTGGGCGCGGGTGACGGCAAGATCGCAATCGCGGCGGCCCGTGTCCATGGGGCCCGTACGGTTGGCATCGAGTTCAATCCCGACATGGCGGCGCTTGCCAAGCGCAATGCCGAGCGCGCTGGCGTGTCGGATCGGGTCACGATCATCAACGGCGATATCTTCAAGGAAGATTTTTCCAAAGCCACCGTCATTTCGATGTACCTGCTTCCCGAGCTCAATCTTCGGCTGCGTCCCACGCTGCTGAAAATGCGTCCGGGCACCCGGCTGGTCACCAACTCGTTCACGATGGGCGATTGGGAGCCCGATCAGTCGTTCAGCTCCAACGCCAGCGGGTTCGGCGGTGGCATGGGCTATTTCTGGATTGTGCCGGCTCAGGTTGAAGGCGAGTGGAACCTGGATGGCATGGACGGCAATGCAAGCGTCCGTCTGAACATCACGCAGAAATACCAGCGTGTGGGCGGCACCATCATGGTGGGCGATAAAACCCAGCCGCTGCTTGACCCCCGTCTGGAAGGCGCAGAGCTTCAGTTCCGCTATCTCGCCCCCTCCACCGGCCAGCTGCAGGTGGTCAAGGCCAGCTACACCGACGGTGGCACGCTGAAGGGCCAGGTCGGTCAGTATTCGAGCAATGGCTTCGAGGGCCGTCGCGTTCGCAAGTAACTCCGCTTCGTAGGGTCCTCAATGAGTTCGTCTCCGATCGGGGCCGGTGCCGACCAGCCGGCCCAGCTCCTACGGCCGTATGCAGCGGTCGCCATCATTGTCGGCATCGTCATCGGTGCCGGCATCTTCAAAACCCCCTCGATGGTCGCGGGCGTCAGCGGCGATATGGGGTGGGCGCTCTCGATCTGGGTGGCGGGCGCGCTCATCTCAATTGCCGGCGCATTGTGTTATGCCGAGCTGTCCACCCGGCACGCGCACGCCGGGGGCGATTACCACTTTCTTGAACTCGCATACGGCCGCCATGTGGCGTTCCTGTACGCATGGGCCAAGGCTGCGGTCATCAATACAGGCTCGATTGCCCTGCTCGCCTTTGTGTTCGGCGACTACATGAGCAAGGTGATTCACCTGGGCGTGCACTCCACCGCGATCTGGGCGATTGGAATCGTGGTGGCGCTGACGCTGGTCAACCTCATCGGACTGCAGGCGTCGGGCCGCGTGCAAACCCTGCTGGCAGTGTTCGAGGTGGCGGGTCTCATTGCGGTGGTCATTGCTGGATTCTCGGTCAGTGCGCCGGCTGACTCCACCCCGCCCATGTTCAGTTCAACGCCTGCGCTGGGCATGGCGGGTCTGGCGCTGGTGTTCGTGCTGCTCACGTTTGGGGGCTGGAACGAGGCTGCCTACATCTCTTCTGAAGTGGCGGGCGGCCCCCGCCGTATCGTCAGCATCATCGTCATCAGCCTGTTGTTGATCACCGGCATTTATCTGCTGGTGAACCTGGCGCTTATTCATGGCCTGGGCCTGAAGGGTCTTGCACAATCAAAGGCTGCGGCGGCCGATGTCATGGGCGCCGCGTTTGGCCCCATCGGGCAAAAGGCGCTGGGCTTAATCGTGGCCCTGGCTGCGCTGACCAGCATCAATGCAACCATGATCGTCGGTGCGCGCAGCAACTTTGCGCTGGGCCTTGACTGGAAAGCGCTGCGCTTCATGGGCCGCTGGAATCAGTCGGCAGGCACGCCGGTGCCAGCGCTGTTAATCCAGGGCCTCATCAGTGTGGCCCTGGTTGTGTTCGGGCTATGGCAGCACGATGGCTTTGAGTCCATGGTTGAATTTACCGCGCCGGTGTTCTGGAGCTTCCTGCTGATGGTGGGCATTGCGGTGTTCGTGTTGCGGCGTGCGCCGGCGGGCCCCGACGAATACCGGGTGCCCTGGTATCCCTTCACGCCCCTGGTGTTCTGCGCATCGTGCGCATGGCTGGCGTATTCCAGCATCACGTACGCGGCCAGCCGCAATGCGGTGCATGTGTCGATTGGCGTGATGGCAGTAGGGCTCGTGGCGCTGCTTGCGCTGTCGATCGCTGAACGTCGCCGCTGATGCGGTTACGGATCGCTGAAAACTTCGAGGCGTTTTTTTATGCGCCGCTCTACGCGCTGCAGGCGCTTCGCCTGGCGGAATCCCAGGCACTGATCATTGACTGGCTGCCGCCCGGTGGTCCGGGCGGCGCAATTGACGCGGTACGCGCGGGTTCGGTGGACCTGACCTGGGGCGGGCCGATGCGGGTGCTTCGCGACCGCGACACCACCCCGCATGACGGCGCATCGTTGGTCTGTTTTGGCGAGGTTGCCGGGCGTGACCCCTTCGCTTTGCTGGCGGGGCCGCAACTGCTCGCTGATGACTCGCAACCGTTTGACCTGCGGCGACTGACAGAGCGTCGCGTGTCCGTGGTGTCCGAGGTGCCGACCCCCTGGTTTTGTCTGCAGCAGGACCTGCGCGATCTGGGCGTTGACCCGAACCAGATGCTTGCAAACCAGCAGGTGCTGTCAGGGCTTTCAATGTCTCAGCAAATGGATGCGTTGCAAAGCGGGTCGGTCGATGTCATCCAGTTGTTCGAGCCGCATATCAGTTCGCTCGAGCGGCAGGGGCTTGCAAAGGTCCTGGTGCAGGCGAGCACGCGAGGCCCCTGCTGCTACACCACGTTCATTACATCGCGCGATGGCCTCTCGCGACACCGCCCTGCGCTCGCGGCGCTCGAACGCGCGTTGGCGCTTGCCCAGCAATGGATCGCAACGGCTTCGGATGAGGCGCTTGCCCGCCTGATTGCGCCACGGTTCCCCGCAGTGCCGCTTGATATGCTCTGCAACGCCGTGTCGCGATATCGGTTGGCGGGAGTCTGGTCTGACACGCCGACGGTTTCCCGAACCGGTATCGATCGGCTGCGCAACAGCCTGCTCGCCGGCGGGTTCGTCAGTCGAGCGGCCTCATTCGATGACATTGTCGTAAGCATCTGACCCGTTGGCTGCGCACGCGCAGGAATCATCGCTGTTTCACACTCCGGAGGTGTATCCCATGACAGAGCGAATCACTGGTCATCCTTCAGCCCTTCGCCGGCTGGCGCTATCGCTGCCGGTGGTGGGCGCAGGCGGCCTCGCGTTTGCGCAGACTGCTGCGACGCCGGCATTTCCTGATCGTCCGCTGACGCTGGTGGTACCGTTTCCTGCTGGGGGTCCCGCTGACATCATTGGTCGGCTGTACGCGCAGCACCTAGGACGTCTGGCCGGGCAGAACGTCGTGGTCGAAAACCGGGTGGGTGCAGCAGGTGTCATCGGCACGCAGGCAGTCGTTGCAGCGCAGCCTACGGGTCACACGATTCTTTTCGGATCCACCAGCACCCAGGTCATCAATGAGCTCTTGATTCGAAAACTGCCCTACGACGCGGCCCGCGATCTGAGCCTGGTGGGACTGGTGGCGATCGCCCCGCATCTGCTCGCAGTGCGAGGCGGTCTGCCTGCGCAATCCGTTTCTGATTTGATTGGCCTTGCGCGACGCGAGCCGGGGCGCCTGAGCTTTTCGTCTGCAGGGCCTGGCAGCATCGTACAGATGGGCGGTGAGCTGCTGAAGCTGCGGGCCGGGATTGATCTGCTGCACGTTCCCTACAAGGGCGGCGGACCCGCAACCCTGGCCTTACTGTCTGGGGAGGCGGACATGACCGTCAATGACCTCACGACGCTTAGACCGCATCTGGACAGCGGCAAGATCCGGGCACTTGCGGTTGCGCATGCCTCCCGCCTGCCGCAGTTGCCCGCCGTGCCCACCTTTGCCGAGGCTGGCGTACAGGGAATGCTGTCGAGCACCTGGTGGGCGATTTCAGTGCCCTCGAAGACGCCCAACGATGTACGCGTTGCGCTGCGCGCGCTCCACGAGCGCGTGGTCGCCGATCCAGACTATGTTGCCCGACTGGCGTCGATGGCCTGCGAGCCGCTGGCCATTCCGCCGGCGCAAAGCGCGACCTTCATCACTGAGGAAGCCACGAAATGGCGTTCGGTCGTCACCGCAGCCAAAATCGAATCGCAGTGACTTCGCGACGCCTGTCGCTCGCAGGCGCCGTCCGGCTCGCGCATCGACAGCTCGGTCAGGAAAATTCAGGATGACAACGCTGATTACCGGCGGAACGGGTTTTGTAGGCCTCAACCTTGCGGAGCAGCTGCTTCGTCGCGGCGAGCAGGTCGTGCTGTTTGGTCCGGATGCCCTGCCTCCCGGTGCGCAGGCGCTGCTTGGCGATGTCGCAGGCCAACTGACCGTCGTGCAGGGCGATGTGCTGTCGGGCGCATCGCTCGATCAGGTGTTCAGTGCTTTTCCCGTTACGCGTCTGGTGCATGCGGCCGCGGTCACTGCTGACGCGGGCCGTGAGCAGCGTGCCGCGCGAAGCGTTGCCGAGGTCAATGTTCTGGGCACCATCGAAGTGCTGGAAGCCGCATTGCGGCACCAGATACCGAAGGTGCTGCAGTTGGGAACCGGCTCAATTTTTGGTGCAGGCGGGCTGCTCACGCCCGAGCTCGACGAGCGCACCAGCCCGGTATGGCCCGAGACGCTATACGGCATCACCAAGTTCGCGGCCGAGCGCATTGCACTGCGGTATCGCTCAACCCGATCGCTGAATGTCACCGTGGTCAGGCTGGGCATGGTGTTCGGTCGCTGGGAATATGACACCGGTGTTCGCGATACCTTGAGTCTGCCTTTATTGCTGACCCAGCTGGCCGAGCAGGGTACCCGGGTGACGCTTCATTCAGAGCCTGCCGATGACTGGGGTTATTCGCTCGATGTGGCGCGCGGCCTGATGCTGCTGCTTGATCTGCCCTCGGTGCCGCCCGAGCCTGTGTACCACCTGTCTGCCGGCAGGCGGTGGTCGGTGGCAGATTGGTGCCAGCGTCTGGAGCAGCGCTTTGCAGGATTCAGCGCATCGTTCGTTGATGACCCTGCAGTCGCCTCAGCGGGACGGGGCAAGGTTGCCAGGCGCTCGCCGATGCGAATTGACCGACTGACCCGCGACACCGGGTATGAACCGCAGTATCTGGCTGAGCTGGCGTTTGAAGACTGGGTTGCCTGGCGTCAGCGCGCGCGTGGCGCGGGCTGGCCAGGCTGCTGACCGCGAATCAGTTCCAGCCGCGGGCGCGAACGATCTCCAGCACCTGCTTGGAGGCTTCGATATGTCCGCGAGGTGTGGGGTGGAAGTCGTCAGAAAACAGGTAGGTTTCCCACCAGTTGGCTGGCCTTACGCCTGCAACCTCGGCTGAGGACAACAGGGCCGCGCTGCAGGTGGAAATCGAGTATTTGCCTGGTGCACTGGCTGGGCAGGCGGGTGTGTTGGCGATGGTGAACTCAGGCGGCGGGTCGTTGACCCAGGCATCCAGGGATTTCATCAGGTCGTAGACCGCAACCTTCGATTCGCCCTGGAAACGGGTCGCCAACTGGTTGTTGAACGCGTTCACGAGCGCCAAGCCGAGGCCCCGCACGTTTGTACGGGTAGGAATGTCAGCGATGGTTGCAAGCACCGCCTCCATTCTCGGCGTTTGCGTGATGTTAGGCACGTTGGCAATCACGACTCGAGCAGTGCCGTTCGCCAGAAGCTGATCGCGCACCGTCGTTTCGAGCAGATTCGCAAGCGCGCTCATGTACTGCACTGCGAGGCCGTTGCGCTGGTTGGCATCTGGCGTTGCGGGTACGTTGGCCTCACCCAGCAGTTCGACCATGAGCGACCGGAAGGCAGCGGCCGAAGCAGCCGCAGTCCCAGCGTCCGGGCTGTTCGCCCCAAGCCAGTATTCGAAGACGGTCGCCGCGTCGTTGCCACCTCCGGAAATGAGCACGATGTCGCGATTGCTAAGCTGCTTGCGCTCACGTGTCAGGTCCTTCAGCTGCTGAATGACCGATAAGGGCGTGGTGTCATCAGCCTGACCAACCGGATTGATTCGCGCGCCCGCAACGGCATACCCATTGCACTGAGCGGCCGCTGCATTGAGTGCGACCCCAGTGTTCGTCAAGCCGTACCGCGGACACGGCGTTTCCATGCCAACCCCGGCCGCTACCAGTTCGGTCCAGACCCGGTTGGGCGCGGTCGCGGTACCCTGGACCGTGAACCGGTAGCCGAAGGTGCCGGAGTCGCTCAGGCTGTCGCCGGCGGTAAGCACGCGAAATGTGCTGGTGGAGTCGCCGCAGCCCACGAGCGCGCTGGCGACCACGGCTGCAAGAATCAGAGATAGACGTTTCATCAGAAGACAACCCGTGTTTTCAGTATGGTTGGAAAGAGGCATCGTAGAGCGGGTTTGCGCCATCTGCGATGCGCGACTGGTACTGTACCCCTGTTGTGGGTCATCGACCAGCGGGTCAGCCTGACCGTTTCTGCCAACCGGACCACTGTCCACCTCCAGGAGAGGGTGTATCCACCCGTGACGTTCGATCCTGACAGCCCGCTCTCGAACCCTGCGTTTCGCCGAATCTGGCTGGCTGGCGTGTGCGGCGGCATTGTGCGCTGGCTCGAAATCGTGGTGGTGGGCATCTACGTGTTTGACATCACCGGGTCAGCATTTCTGGCATCGGTGATCGCCATGCTGCGCATTCTGCCGTTTGCACCGGCGGGTCCGATTCTGGCAATGGCGGCCGACCGATTCGGCGTGCGGCGCACCTACCTGGTTCTGGTCCGAATGATGATTGGACTCACGTTGCTGCAGGCGGTGTTGGCGGCGGTTGGCTGGCTGCAGGTCTGGCATCTGGCCATTGGCGCCCTGGCCGCGGGCATTTACTGGGCGGCCGAGTTGCCGCTGCGACGCTCGCTGCTGGGCTCGGTGGTTCCGCCAACCCAGATCGTTGCAGCGATGGCGATCGACACAACCTCCAACAACATCACCAAGATGCTGGGGCCGCTGATGGGGGGCCTGGTGCTGCAATGGACTGGCCTCACGGGCGCGTTCATCTTTTCTACGGTGATGCATGTTGTGACGCTGCGGCTTGTCATGCAAATCGACGAGCGCAAGCGCGCCGTGCCGCGCCGCAGCGGTTTCCTTCGTAATCTGCGCGAGGGAATCGCCTTGGCGCGTACCAACCGGATGGCGCTGCTGGCGATCAGCATGTCGCTGGTTTTCAACCTGTTTGGATTCCCGGGAGCCAGCATGATTCCCGTGGTGGGTGACCAGCAGTTGCAGCTCTCGGCAGCGATGGTGGGGCTGCTGACCGCAGCCGAAGGTATCGGTGCGACGCTGGGTTCGCTGGTCATTGTTCGCTACGGTCATCGAATTCGATTCCATGGCCGATTCTTTGCATCCGGATGCATCATCTTCATGCTGATGATGGCGCTGTTTTCGGTTGCGCCCAATGCCACCCTGGCCTGGACCGCGTTGCTGATTTCCGGGCTTGGTATTGCCTGCTTTACCTCAATGCAGGCAACGTTGGTGCTGATCGGCGCACCCGAATTCGCACGCAGCCGACTCATGGGCCTGCTCTCGATTTCAATCGGCACCGGGCCCCTGGGATTTTTGCTTCTCGGTTGGACCGCCGACCGGGTTGGTGCCTCGACCGCGCTGCAGTTGATGGTGGTGGAAGGCCTGATCGCCTGGTCGATCGTTGCATGGCGGATGCGCGACGTGCTCACGCAGCCCACGCCCGACAATCGCTGACCTGGATCATCCATCCGCGAAAGCGTTCTGCCACGGATCAACAATAGCCCGGTGACCGCTGGCCATTCTTCCTGATCGCGCGGCAGCATCGACAGCCTCTTCCCCGTTCAAGGTGAATGCTGGTGGTCTGGTTGCAGCGCCGGTTTTGGCCCTGTTTCACCGATGGCTGACATTGCGGGGTGTCGGACGGCATCCCGCGCAGCAGCGGGTGGGTGCGCGGGGCGCCAGACAGGAAGCGCCCGCCTCTGACGCCGAGCGCCTACATCGCGCCGCATCGCTGCCGATCGCGCAGCTGCTCGTCGAACTCAATACCCGAGCCGAGGGGCTGTCCGCGCGCGAGGTGGCCGCGCGGCTGCGACGGTTTGGTCGCAACGAATTGCCGCGCGAACCCGCCTGGACGCGTTGGCTGCAACCCGTTCGCAGCGCGGTCAGTCCGTTCAACGTGCTGCTCGGATCACTCGCCGCGCTCGCATGGGTCGCCAACGATGCCCGCGCTGCAGCAGTGATCGGGGTGATGGTCGTCCTGTCGCGTGTGCTGCGTCTCATGCAGGAGGGACGCGCCCATCGCGCCCTCGAACGCCTGCAGTTGATGGTGCGCAGCACGGCTACTGTCGTGCGTACGCCCTCGGGGCATCCAGCGACGGCGGTGCCGTCACCGATCGAAGTGCCAATGAGCGGGCTCGTGCCGGGCGATATCGTGATGCTCGCGGCTGGCGATAGGGTGCCTGCCGACTGTCGACTGATCGATTCGCGGGAATTGTTCGTTGCACAGGCGAGCCTGACTGGCGAGTCGCTTCCGGTTGAAAAAGATGCGAAGCGCTTCGGCACACCCGAGGCGGGCCTATTTACGGAGCCTGCGCTGGTGTTAATGGGCACCACCGTTGTGTCGGGCGGTGCCCCAGCGGTGGTACTCGCGACAGGAGCCTCGACGCTGTTTGGCTCGATTGCGCTGTCGACCGTGGTACAGACACCCGCAGGCAATTCATTGCAGCAGCAGATGAACCGCGTGGGATTGCCGACGTCGGAGGTGCTTCGTGGCCCCGACATCGATGCCCTGGATGACGCAGCGCTCGACCGGGTGCTTGCGCGCACTCGAGTGGCTGCTCGGCTGACCCCGCATCAGAAGGAGCGTATCGCGCAGGCGCTCAAGCGGGCGGGTTGTTCGGTGGGGTTCCTGGGGGACGGGATCAACGATGCGCCGGCGCTGCGCGCTGCGGACGTGGGAATCTCGGTCGATTCAGCGGTTGATGTGGCGCGCGAAGCGGCCGATGTCGTGCTGCTGCAGAAGAGCTTGCTGGTGATCGACGCAGGCGTGATGCAGGGCCGCGCTGCGCTGTGCAACATGAACCGCTATCTGCGGATGGCTGCAAGCGCTAACTTTGGCAATGTGCCGTCGGTGCTGGTGGCAAGCGTGTTTCTGCCGTTTCTGCCCATGCTGCCGCTGTAACTTCTGGTTCAGAACCTGCTCTATGACCTGTCCCAGGCGGCGCTGCCCTTTGACCGGGTCGAGTCCGAACTGATTGCCGCGCCGCTGCGTTGGGAGCCCACCGAACTGACGCGCTTCATGCTGGTGTCAGGCCCGGTCAGTTCGCTCTTCGATGTGCTGGCGTTTGTGGTGCTGACCCGGTTTTTGCATGTGGGAACCGTGGAGCAGCAGGCGCATTTTCAGTCGGCCTGGCTGATGCTTGGGCTCGCCACCCAGGTGCTGGTGGTGCAACTGATCCGGGCACCGGAGCTGCCGCTGATGCGCCAACGCGCCTCGTGGCCGGTGACTCTTGCGTCGCTGTCAGTGCTTGCGGCGGGCATCAGCCTTCCATTCAGTCCGCTCGCGCCGGTGTTCGGGCTGGCACCGCCACCCACCGCCTGGTTCGCATGGTTACCGCTATTGCTTGGGGGCTATTTACTGCTGATGGTGCGGGTCAGGCACCGACTGGTGGCTCGCCCGCATCACGGCTATTAAGCCCGGCCTGTTGCTCGGCATGCCGTACGGTGGCGATGTAGTCGTTTCCGCCGCTGCCGTTTGCGATCAGTGACTCGTAGGTTTGCCTGACCTGTGCTGCCAGCGGCACGGGCGCCCGGTATTGCGCCGACGCCGCAAGAATCAGGTCGAGATCTTTGGCCATCTGCTCGCAGGAGAACGTAGAGGTGTAGTCGCGGCTTGCAAGCGGGGGCGTTTTGTATCGCACCATGGGTGAGCCGACCGCGCTTTCGCTGATCACCTCGAGCATCTGCTGCCAGTCGAGTCCGCCTTTTTCGCCCAGCGCGAGGGCCTCGCCCAGCATGCCCGCTGATACGGCAATCATGAGGTTGATGACCAGTTTCAAGGTGCGCGCCTGTTCATCGGACCCCACCAGAAAAATCCGCTTCGAGAAGTGGGCAAGCAGCGGCTCAACCCTTGCGAAGTCAGCGCGTTCGCCTGAGGCGAATGTGGTGAGCTGGGCGGCCTCGGCAATCACCGGGTTACCCGATACCGCCACGCGCAGATAGTGTCGACCGAGCGTGCGGGCATGCGCGGCCACCTGTGCTGATGCGGCCGGTGACACCGTGCTGGTGTCCACGAAGATTGCACTAGGCGCGAGGTGGGCCAGTACGCCGGACGGCGCGCAGCTGACTTCAAGCAGCACCTTGTCATCGGGAAGCGAGCTGAAGACGATCTCTGCCTGCTCGCAGGCCTCGGCAATCGACGAGGCAGGCTGTGCGCCGAGCGCAACCAGCGCAGCCTGCGAGCCTGCATCAATATCGAATGCACGCACCGGGTGTCCGGCTGCAACGAGGTGCGCGGCCATGGGTCGCCCGAGCTTGCCGCAGCCGATCCAGGCGATCCGAACCGGTTTCACGCGCGCGCCATGGTGAAGTCGTAGTGAGCGACGCTGAAGGCAACGTCGCTGCGACCGCCATCGGGTGTTGTGCCGGGCGGCTGATCGACGAAATCGACGATCAATGAATCTTTGACGCCGAACACCGCGTCGGATTGCAGCCAGGGGTCGCCCTTGACGAACAGATGGGTCGTGATGGCCCGATAGCCCTCACGCTGCAACATGGTGTGCACATGGGCGGGCCGCCATGGGTGACGCCCCATCTTGCGAAGCATGCCGCCCACCGGGGGATCGGATGGAATGGTGTAGCTGATGGGCTTGACCGTTCGAAACGCATAACGACCCTGGGCGTCGGTTTTCACGCAGCCGCGACCGAACATCTTGCCGTCTGGCGTCTGGACGTCGTAGAGGCCATCGATACCGTCGGTTTGCCAGAGATCGATCGCAACGCCCTCGACGGGATTGCCATCGGTGTCGCGCACGGTACCTGATACAAAGCAGGGCGTGCCGGGCAGGCCTTCAGCGATATTGCCCCACTGCGCAATATCGGGCGCACCGGCCACGAAGAAGGGACCGAACACTGTGGTGTCGGTGGTGCCGGCCGGGTTGCGGTGATTGATCGCATCGACCAGCATTGAGACGCCCAGCGTGTCCGACAGCAGGATGAATTCCTGACGCTTGTCGTCACAGCGCTGACCTGTTTCGGTAAGAAACCGTATCGCGTTAAACCACTCTTCTTCGGTTGGTTCGATGTCGCGAACGAACGCATGAAGGTGCCGGATCAGTGAGCTCATGATCTGCTTGAAGCGCGGATCCTCGCATTGGCTAAGGCGTGCAACAGCCGCTTCGGTCAGGGTGGTTTCATCAAAGTTCATCGCGCAGTCTCCAGGTCGGCAACCGAGAAAGACTACCGATCCGAAGCGCTTCAAGCAAGGCGGTGACTAGCCGCCTTCGTCGACCCGGATGCCGTGACGCGTGGCGAGGTCTTGCCAGCGACGGCTGTCGTCAACGATGAAGCGTGCCATCGAGGCGGGGTTGGGCGCCACGATGTCGAGCGCATCCGCGGTGAGCCGATCGCGAATTGCAGGCTGCCTGATCGCTTCATCAAGGGCGGAGGCGATTTGCGCGATGATGTTCGCGGGCGTTTTGGCGGGTGCGGCAAAGCCGAACACGTTGCGAACGTCAAGAGTGTCGAATCCCGATTCACGCATTCCAGGAACATCGGGAAGCGAAGGCGTGCGCGCGCTGGTGGATACCGCCAGTGCGCGGATCCGACCTTCGCGCAGATGCGGCAGCAGCGCCGGAATCGTGCCTGTCAGCAGATGGATCTGCCCACCCACCAGATCGACGACCGCGGGGGCGGTACCGCGATAAGGCACATGTACGATCTGCGCGCCGGTTTGGGCATTTAGCAGTTCAAGCATCAGGTGGTTGATGCCACCGGCACCGGCCGAGCCGTACAGCACCGTACCCGGCCGTTCGCGGGCGCGACGGATCCAGTCGTCGAGGGAACGTGCCTCGCTCTGGACGCTGCCGGCCCACAGCAGCGGGCCCGAGGCGATGAGTCCGATCGGGGCAAAGTCGGCGACGGGGTCGTAGCCGGCGCGCGAATTGACCGCTGCGACCGTGGTAAACGGCGAGGCGACCAGCAGAATCGTGAGCCCATCGGGCGGGCTTTGTGCGACCAGCCGAGATCCGATCGCACCGGATGCACCCGCGCGATTTTCGACGACGACCGGGCGGTTCAGCGACTGGGCCAGCGCGGGGGCGATCAGCCGGGCGACCGCATCGGTGCCCGCGCCGGGCGCGAAAGGCACGACGATCCGAAGCGGCTTGTCGCTCTGCAGGGTCGTTTGGGCGAAGGACGCGGGCGGCGTGACCGAGGCGGCCAGCGCCGCGGTGAGCAGCGCGCGGCGGGCTGGCGAGCGTTGCAGTTCAGTTGTTTTGCGCATTTGGTGTGTCGGGCTTGGTGGCTGACTGATCCGATGTTGTATCGGGCTTGGCCGATGCCTCGGTTCCGGTGGACGTTTCGGTGCTGGTTGATGCTGGGCTTTTGGGGACCACCGGCACGCGGGTCAACAGGTAAACCGATAAACCGGTGGAAATGCAGAGGGCGATGAACACGGCGAGTGCCGTGGCAACGCGTGGCTTGTGGCTGGCTTTTTGTGGGGTGTCTTCGAGGCGTACCGGGAATACCGGCTTCGGAGCAAGCGATGGCGCAGCGGCCGCAAGCGCGGGCTCCACATCGGCGAATTCTTCAAGCGGCTGCGGAAACCGACACGCGCCGCAGATTCTGGCCGTGGCTTCAATGGGCGCGCCGCACTCGATGCAGTACATCGCAAATCCTTCAGTGAGCTCGCCGCGTCGACGGCGCTTTAGGGCGTACCGGACTGCGGGGCGTCAGGGTGCGCGTGAGCGAGTCGAGCGAGCGACCGATGACGTCGATGTCGTTGCGCGCCTGTTCCAGACGCTCGATGACATCGGGTTCGAGCAAGCTGGGTCGGTCCTCGGGGGGCGCTTCGGCTTGCACCGGGCTCGGCGATGCGATCGGCGGTGTGGGGGGCTCGCTGGTTTGAAGTGGCTCGTCCGCGCGGGCCTGATCAGGGGGCGCGGCGGGCGCGGCGGGCTCAGCGGGCTCAGCGGGCGCGGCAACCTCAGCATCGTGCGCTATCTCTGTGGCCGCTGCGACGGCAACTTGCGGTTCAGGCTCGGGTTCAGCGACGGCCGGTAGCGTTTGTGGCGCCGCGCAGAACATGCAAAAGCGGGCGACCAGGGGAAGCGCCTCACCGCATGCGCGGCACGGCTGGGTTGGCGGCGGCTCCGGGATGGGTGCGGTGATCGCGGCAACCTGGTCTTCGGCGACTGCGATAGCGGGCGGCTCGAGGGGTTCTGTGGTCGGCTCGACCCGGGGCGGCATGTTGGCAACGGTCGTCAGCTCGGGCGGTGGCTCAACTGGCGCAGCCGCTTCAACGGTAGCCGGTACGGGAACTTGCTCAGCCGTTCGCAGTTGCAGTGCGCCGCAGGCTCGGCAGAACTTCGCATGCGAAGGGAGCCGCATTCCACATGCGCCGCAACTTGAGCCGCCCGTCACGGGTGGCTCCGGAACATCCACCGGCTGCGCGGCCTGCACGGGCTGAACCGGCACGGCAGCAGGCAGCGCGTCGGCGACCAGCGCGTCGGCGACCAGCGTGGGGGCGACCAGCGTGGTCGGCCCTGCAGAGCGCTGGGCCACACCACAGCGCCTGCAAAATCGTGCGCTGCGCGGCAGCGGGTACTCGCAAGCCGAACAGCGGTGGCGCGGCACCGGTGCTGCCACGGGCGCGCTGGGCTGCGCCGCAACGGTGGCCGCACCGACCGCCAACGGTCCAGATGCTGCGTCGGCGTCGGCTGGGCGCAGCATCGGTGCCGCGGGTGCGCCAGGCGGCGGCGCCTTGGGGACAAAGCCATGTTCGATGCTGTCCGCCGCGGCGACTGCGCCAGCCTTGGCCCGACGCGGGCGTTTGGGCTTCGAGGCCTCGGACGAAGCCTGAGGTTTCCGTGCTCGGCCGGCCGAACCGCCGGCTTTGGACGCTGCCTGGTCAGACGCGTCTGGCGCGGCTTTGCGCGATTTGCGTCGTGTGGCGGGACTGGCGGTCGTGCGCGGCATGGATGGCTTCGAACGGCAATCGGGAACCTTCAACTGTAGTTCGGCCCTGCCGGGAGTGCAAATAACGCAGCGGTAACGTGTCGCGCCGATGCGACCGCCCGCCCGCCGCGCGAGCGTCTGATAAACGTCTAGCGCTCGCCCAGCTCGCGCAGAATCGCATCGCTGTCGATCCCGAGTGCCCGTGCGGGTACTGGTACCGGGTCGGGGCAGGCGGCAAACCGCGCGGGGCAGCGGATAACGGTTTGTTCGCAATCATCTTCAGCGCGGGCTTGAAGCCAGAGCTTGCGCGCGAGGGTCTGTTCGCAATGCACCACATCGAAAATGCCCAGCACCGGAATGATGCGAGGCTCACCCGATGGGGTCGAACCGTCGCTCAGATGGAAACCCTGGTCGCCCGATTCCACCCGTGGCGGTAACGGCAGACCCTGTCCGTTCCAGGCCATCTGGGTGGTCCAGGCGCAGATGTCCTGCATGGACAGATCGATGAATTGCCCCAGCCCCGAACGACGCCGCTCCTCGAGCGCGCCCAGGATGGCGGTGGCCGCGAACGCCGCGCCCATCACGTCGGCGATCGATGGCCCGGTTTTCATTGGAATGTCGTTGGCGCGGTTCAGATCCATCAGCCCCGACATGGCCTGAACAACCGTATCGAATGCAGGGCGCCCGGGATATACCGAGTCGACACCGAATCCCGAAATTGAGCAGGCGACCAGCCTTGGGTTGAGCTGATGCAGTGCCTGCGGTGTCAGGCCTTTGCGGGCAAGCGCGCCAGGCCGCAGATTTTCGATCAGCACATCGCACCCCGCGAGCAGATGCTTCAATCGTTCGAGGTCACCCGGGCTGCCAATATCAAGCACCAGCGAACGCTTGTCGGCGTTCTGAAAAGAGAAGAAAACCGCCCGATCGCCCTTCATCGGTGGCCAGTGCCGGACCGCCTCACCACCCGGCGGTTCAAGCTTGATGACTTCGGCACCCAGCGCGGCCAATTGCCGGGAGGCCGCCGGCGCCGTGGTGTAGTGACCAATTTCGAGCACACGAATACCCGCCAGCGGCCGGTCGGATGAACGCGGTGCGGGACCGATCGTGTCGAGCAGCGGGCTGCGAACCCGCAGCAATTCCATCACCAGTGGCCGATCGGCATCGGGCGCACTGACCGAGGCGGGCGCGCGGCCGGGTGAGCGGCTCATCCTGAAAGGCGAACCCGCGACAAAAATCGCCCGACCGGCCGGATCAGTAGCCTGATGGATCATCGCGCGATGACTCAGGTTGGCTTCATTGGCGGCGCCGTCGATGGGCGCGATGGGGCCGCACGGAATGCCGGCTGAGGCGAACTCGCGCGTGCACACTTCGATCGTGTGCTTGCCGATCCAGGCTTGCATGCCCGCATCGACCGCATCAGCCTTTGCAACCCGATCTGCGATCGCTGGAAACTGCTCGGCAAGTTGCCGGCCGGCCTGACCCATCAGACCGCAGATTCGTTGCCACTGGTCGTCATTGCCTGCGCAGACAAGCACCCAGCCGTCGCTCGCCCGGTAAACATTCCAGGGCGAGGACAGCGGGTGTCGATTTCCAACACGATTGGCCGTCTTGCGAATGCCGCCCAGCGCGGCGGGCAGGAACGTGGTCATGGCGCTGAACGCTGCGTCGTAAAGCGCCACGCTGACGTGTTGACGGCCGGCGCTGGAGAGCCTGTAGGCGGCCAGGGCTGCGCCCGCCACATGAATACCTGCCAGATGTTCAAGCAGCGGCAAGGCCACCGGCAGCGGCGCGGAGTCGGCCATTCCCGTGGCGTCCATCATTCCGCTTAAGGCCTGAATCTGCACGTCGGTCGCAGCCCATCCCGAATGCGGGCCCGTGTCGCCAAACGCGGTCAGGTCGCAGAGCACGGCACGCGCTGCCAGAGCGGGCAGCACATCGGTTTGATAGGCAAGCGGATCGGCGTCGCTGCAGCGCAGTGCAATGTCGCTGGCCAATGCAAGGCGCTCGAGCAGCGCGCGATCGGAGGGGTTCGCGGCGTCGATCCGGATGCTGAGCTTGCCCGCAGCAAGCGGTAGCCGATGGTGCCACTTGGGCTGTGCGAACGCGCCCGCTGCATGCGACTCAACGCAGATCACGGTCGCGCCCAACTGCGCCAGCAGTGATCCGGCGATCGCGGCACCGATTCGGGCGCCCGACTCGAGCACGATCACACCTTGGAGGGGGGCGTTGTCCTGCGGGGTGGCGTCCTGGGTCATCGATGCTCCGCGTTGGCTCGCGCCAATTCAGTGCGCGTGGCGCCGAATTATAGGGACCTCAGCGGATCGGGGTGGTGCTTTGCATTGACGCGCAGACTGCGGTCGGTTTAGCCTCGCAGCTCCAAAGAAAATCGAATCAAACACAGGGAGATACCGATGATTCGCCCGGCACTGGCCACGCTTTCCGTGGCACTGATTTCCGGCTGTGCGCTGACGCCGCAGCATGCGCCGCCTCCCAACGATCCGGTCACGTTGAAGGTCAACGTGTTTCGGGGCTCGAGCAATATTCCAATTTATCTGGCGCAGGAAAACGGTTACTTCTCGCGCCGCGGCCTCACCATTGAGATGCAATTCACGCCGAACTCAACCGCCCAGCGGCAGGGGCTTGCAGCGGGTCGGTTCGATATTGCGCATGCTGCGGTCGACAATGCGATTGCGATGATCGAAGTGGCCAAAGCCGACGTGGTCATCGTGGCAGGCGGCGATGGCGGCATGAACGAACTGCTGGTTCGGCCCGAGATCAACCGCCCCGCTGATATTCGTGGCAAGTCGTATGTGGTTGATGCGCCCAACACCGCATATGCGCTGATCGGACGCAAGATCTTCCGCGAGGCGAGCCTGCGGGACGGCGTCGATTACAAACTCGATCCATTGGGCGGCTCCGAGGCACGAAGCAACGGCCTGAATGTGCCCGAGCGTGCCGCAACGCTGCTCAATCCACCCTGGAACTTTATCGCCCGCGACAAAGGCGCGAAGAGCCTGGGCCGGACCACCGATCTGTTCGGGCCCTATCAGGCGAGTGGAATTTTTGTCATGCGCCCATGGGCGGCGAAAAATGGCCCAGCCCTGGAGCGTTATCTTGCCGCCTACATCGAAGGGTGCCGGGTGGCTCAGGACCCCTCCCAGCGTGAGCTCGTACTGCGGGTGTTGCAGCGCGAGTTGAAGCTTACGCAGCGCATCGCTGAGCTTACCTACACCGAACTGACCACCGCGGGCAGTGGTCTTGCCAAAGACTGCAGCTTCGACATGAAGGGCTTTCGCAATGTGCTGGCCTTGCGTGCTGAAATCGAAGGCCAGTGGGGCGGCAAAGCGCCCGCGCCCGACAAGTATCTGGATCTGAGCTTCTTCGAGCGAGCACGCTCGCACGCACGGCCCTGACCGGTGCATGCAGGCCGACCCGGCGCCACGCCTGGATCGGCCTGCTGAGCGCTACTCGGCGCGCGCGCCGGATTTCTTCACCACGTCGCCCCATTTGCTGATTTCAGCGGCCTGATAGGTGGCGAGTTCTTCGGGCGTGCTCAGCACGGCATCGAGCCCCAGTTTCTGCATCCGTTCCTGAACGTCGGGCAGTCGGTAAACGCGCAGCACTTCCTGGTGAAGTCGATCGATGGCCGCGCGCGGCGTGCCCGCGGGCGCGAACATCGCAAACCAGGTGACCGCTTCGAACCCGGGAAGGGTTTCAGCGACGGTGGGAATCTCAGGCGCTGAGGCTGAGCGCTTGAGCGTGGTGACCGCAACCGCCCTGATCTTGCCCTCGCGGGCCATCGGCAGCGCCGAGGGCATGTTGTCAAACATCAACTGGATGCTGCCGCCCACCAGATCGGGAATGGCAAACTGCCGGCCTTTGTAAGGCACATGCGTCATGGTGGTGCCCGTCATGGTCTTGAATAACTCGCCTGACACATGCACCGAGGTGCCCACGCCCGGGGAGCCAAACGACAGCTTGTCGGGATTGGCCTTCATGTAGCTGATCAGATCGCTGACGGTCTTGACCGGCAGGTTGTTGTTGACGACCAGCAGATTGGGCGCAGAGGCCACCAGCGACACCGGCGAAAAATCCCGAACCATGTCGTACGGCATCTTGGCATAGAGCCCGCCATTGATCGCGTGGGTACCCACCGTGCCCATGACCAGCGTGTAGCCGTCGGGTGCCGATTTGGCAACGAAGTCGGCGCCGATGTTGCCGCCCGCGCCCGGTCGGTTATCGACAATGATCGGCTGACCCAGTTGGGCCTTGTCGCTGAACAGTCGGGCAAGGATGTCAGGTGCACCACCCGTTGGGAAGGTAACGACCAGTCGAACCGGCCGGTTGGGCCAGGTTTGCGCCTCAGCAAGTCCAGGCGCAATGCCCGCAGTCAGCGCGGTGAACAGCGCGGCCAGCGCCGCGGCGGATCGAACAGAACGAGTCATGTGCGTGTCTCCTTCGATGCGAACCCCATCGATGCGAGGGTTCTCGCTCCGGATTGTAGGGCGTCCGGCATCCGCCGGTCGGGTTGCACGGAAAAGCGCTGATCTAGACACGCAAGGATGACGACGCCAGCCAGCGGCTTATCCGCGCGAAAAGCAGGTTTGGGCTGATGGGCTTGCTGATGAAGTCACACATGCCCGCGTCCATGCAGCGCTGGCGATCGTGTTCGAACGCGTTGGCGGTCGGCGCGATGATGGGAGCCGGTGGCGTATCGCCCCGGTTCGCAATGATCGCAGCCGCCGCTTCAGGACCGCTCAGCTTGGGCAGTTGCATGTCCATCAGAATCAGGTGGTAATCCAGGTTGCCAGCCCGTCGGACGGCGTCCGCGCTGTCGCAGGCGGTATCGACGACCAGCCCAGTTCGTACCAGGAGCATTGAGAGAAGCTCGCGGCTGAGCGGGTCATCTTCGACCAGCAGGACACGGCCTTCGAAGCGCGGTACGGGGCTGTCGGTCCTGGTTAAGGCGCGCGTGGCCCCCTGGTTGGGATGTCGCACCAGAAGATCGATCAGGCGAAATTCTGCCGTGGTGAGCGGCACCTCACGGTCGCCCAGCTGAATCGCCCGACGCGCCGCCTCGAACAGTCCTTTACCGACCGCCCAACGGTGCGGCCCTGCCTGCATGCCTGGCGCATGCGCGGATCTTGACAGTGCGTTGCGCAGCCTCAGTTGAAGTTCGCGCGGCTCAAGCGGCTTGACCAGATAGTCGTCGGCGCCCACCTCGAGTCCGATGATGCGATCGATCGGTTCGCCGCGTGTGCTTACGATCAAAAACAGGAAAGCGTCGTTCAAGCCGCCAGAGCCGAACCAGGTCAAGACCGTTTTCACTGCCCAGCATCAGATCAACGATGGCGATGTCGGGAGGCTTGCGCGCGGCCAGCCGCCGCGCTTCATCGAGGCACCGCGCACCCATGAACAGATCGCCTGCCTGTTCGACCATCAGGCGCACGAAATTCAGTGAAACAGGATCATCGTCAACGACCAGAACGGTACGTTTCGTGCAGTGGGGTCCTAATCGTTTGTTCGCCCCGATTGATTATCCGAGTAAACCCACTGAAATTAATAAAGCGGATAAGGTTAGTATTGCAGAGACCTGTTGTTAAACAAAAAAAGTGACTGATAAGGCATTCCCGAGTTGATTAATAGGGAATTCTTGGGCGCACTTCACGACGTGTTGGGTGACGCCACGTTGGAGCCCATCGTGGCCGATCTATGCATCAGCCTGCCTACCTACGTGGATCAGCTGGGGGAGGTCGCAAAATCGGGTGATCGCGCCGGGCTGCGTGCACTGGCACATCGCCTGCGGGGCCAGGCTGCCATGCTGTGGTGTGGCGGTCTCTCGGCTGCCCTCGAGTCGCTCGAAAAGCAGGCCTCAGCGCCTGAGCGTTCGGTAACCGCGATCGGTTCGCAGATCGAGGCCATCCCCCCGATCGCGCACGCCACCATGATGGCGCTACAGGCGTTTGCGGATCAGCGTCCGAGCAACCAGCCTGCCGCGAATGCCGCCACAATGGCAACCCACCAGATCCAGTTGGATGATCCCGTGGCGGCAGGCTGCGGTGCGGAAGCAGCCGGCGCAGCAGGGGCTGCCTGCACGGCGCCGGTGGAAGCCGATTCGGGCTGCGCTTGGCTGGCGTCTTCGGTGGGCGCCACCGCAGGCGCATAACGCTTGACCAGTTCCGCCTCAAAGCGGCTGAAAAACTCTTCGGCGAGTGATTTCGCAACGCCGTCGATCAGACGCTGGCCAATCTGCGCGAGTTTGCCGCCGACGGTGGATTTCACCGAGTAACGCAACTCAACGCCGGTGTCGTTTTGAACCAGATGAACCTGTGATTCG
>Ga0194124_10000843_pt1 | contig 43392 bp, 11 predicted proteins | sample TA2KigCas0mmetaG_FD_148605 | JGI IMG/M metagenome (GOLD analysis project Ga0194124, IMG submission 148605) | Freshwater microbial communities from Lake Tanganyika, Tanzania - TA2015031 Kigoma Deep Cast 0m | ecosystem: Environmental > Aquatic > Freshwater > Lake | place: Tanzania: Lake...
CCTGCTGCGTGGATGGCCAGCCTGGGTCAGCCTGGCGGTGGTGGAGGCTCTCACCGCGCTCTACGGGCCATTGGCTGGAGCAATAGGGCTGAAATGGCCCAATGACCTGATGCTGCAGGGGCGAAAGCTAGGGGGTGTTTTGGTCCACCAGAAGCGTGTTCATGACAGGTCGTGGCTGGTTGCGGGCATTGGGCTAAACCTACGCTGGGTTGTGCCACCGCCCCCAGACCTCTTGGCTATTGATCTGTTTTCCGTGCTTGCCAAGCCCATTGACGCGGGGCCTCTGGCAGAGGCGATTGCGGATCGCTGCGCCCAGGCGATTGGGCATCCCGCCCCGCAGCAGTGGGCTGAGCGTTTCTATGGCAGGGATGTTTTCCGCGGTCAGGAGGTCTGCCTTCGGGGGCCGCAGGGCAGCCTGGGCCGGCATGCCCCCGCCGGCCAGGAGTCCGGAGTTGCTGTGGTCGGAACCTATCGGTCCATCGATGCCGAAGGCCGCATCGGCATTCAGACTACTGAGGGCCTGCAGTTTTTTAGCCTGGGGGAAGTCTCATTGAGACAGGCCCGAAGAGATGCCCGTGGCTAGACCCAGTCTGCTTCTGGATATCGGCAATAGCGCAGTGAAATGGCGGATTCAGGCAGGCCGTCACCGCCTCGGCGGCCGGCAGGAATACACCGCCGGATTCGAGAAGGTCCTTAAGGCGCAGTGGTCTAATCGATTGGAGTCGCTGCAATGGCCCGCGGTGTCGCAGTCCTGCGACGGTCCGGCCTGGCAGGTGGTCTACAGCAGTGTCGCCAAAAAGAAGTTTGCCGAGTCGGTGCTAAGGCTTGCAAGGCAGTCTTTCCCAGGGGAACAGCATATGCTGCGTGCCCAGGCGCAGACCGCATTGGTGCTGGGGGAGGACAGGATTGGCGTCGACTGCCAGTACCGCCAGTCCCTGTCTTTGGGCGCGGATCGATGGGCGGCGGTGCTTGGCCTTGCAGCCCAGGGCCGCCGTCTGCGCTCATTTCTCTCGCCTCGCCGAGCGACTCCGAAGGGTGGTCGGGGCAGTTCGCAGGCCAGTTCGGGGGCTGCCGCAGGTCCGACGCCCCTCTGGCTGGTCTCAGCCGGTACCGCAACCGTTGTGGACATGGTCTGGACCTGGGCGGATGATAACGGCCGGCTTTGGCAGCTTAGCCACCAGGGGGGCCTGATTCTTCCCGGAATCGGCCTGATGCGTGAGGCATTGTCTGCCTCTACCGGGGCACTCGGGCCCTATGTGCAGGCCTCAGCCCAGGCGGGGCTCTTCAAGGGCGTACCAAGACAGTCCCATCAGGCGATTGCGCGTGGTATTGCAGCCGCCCAGCTCGGGGCCCTGTTGGTCTTACCTCGGCCTAGCGCGGTGTTCCTGCATGGGGGTTATGCCCAGGACTGGCGGCGGTGTCTTCGTATGGTCTGCTCGGTCATGCCCGCGCCCCAAAAGGCCGCACCGCAGATTTTTGAGATACCCGAACTTGTACTTGATGGGCTGGCCCAGTGGGCTAAGACGCTGTCTGCGCGGCCACTGCCGCCGCAAGGCTGAGGCTGACCTCTTTGCGAAACCGGTTGAGCTCTTGCACGCTTGCAAAGGTGCGATCGAATAAGAGAGACAGGTTATGCAGGATGCGCTCGGCCACCTTTTTCTCCCAGGTGGAATCGAACCGGATCTGCTCATCAAGCCATTTCTCAAGCCAGCCCGGCTCGGGCAGGCGGCTTTGCACGGTATCTTGCGGAAACAAGGCCTGGTTGACATGCAGATTGGTGGGGTGCAGCGCCATGGCAGTTCTGCTGGCCGAGGCCATCAAGACACCGATCTTGGCAAAGGCCGCCCGTGCCGTGTCGCCGACCTGGGCCATGGCCTTGCGCATGTAGCGCAGATAGGCCCCCCCGTGGCGCGCCTCGTCGCGGGCGATGGTCTGATAGATCTGCTTGATAACCGGCTCGGTATGCCATTCGGCCGCGCACCTATACCAGTGGTTGAGCCGGATTTCGCCGCAGAAGTGCAGCATCAGGGTCTCAAGAGGCGGGGCCGGATCGAAGTCAAACCGCACTGCATGCAGCTCTGCTTCAGTAGGCAGAAATGCCGGACGAAACCGCCTGAGGTATTCCATGAGCACCAGGCTGTGCTTCTGTTCCTCATAAAACCAGACCGACATAAAGGCTGAGAAGTCACTATCGTGGCGGTTGTCACGCAGAAACATCTCCGTGGCCGGAAGTGCCGCCCACTCGGTGATGGCGTTCATTTTGATGGTCATGGCCTGCTCGTCAGATAGGGCCTGGCTCTCGAAGGCCGCCCAGTCGATGTCGTCTTCGAGGTTCCAGCGCACCCGCTCGAAGGCACGAAAGAGTTCAGGGTAGAGCATCTGGTCAGAAGTAATCGTTTTCACAAAGGTAGTTTATAAAACAATCACGGTTTTTCTGTGAAATGGCCTGCGGCCGCAATGCGTTTTTTTAAACCCCGGACCAGCCAGGCAAGCGCGGGGAAGGCTGCAAAGAGGGCGCTAGCATCCCAATGGTCTTGGTGTTCTTGGATAAGGCCGGTCTGGGGGCATAGCCATAGCCAGCTGGTGCCGGCAATCGCGTGCTCGGGGCCTTTGGGCCTAAGCTGAAACCGAAAGGTCCAGCGCACAGCCCAGCAAGGGCCAAGGTGGCTATCGGAGGGCTGTGGCAGGGCTACAGCCGCTGCCAGGTCGGTAAATCGGGGATGGACCAGGCTTTGGAACATGCCCTGGTATACCGATGCGATCGCCTGCCGACCTGTCACTGTCTGAAACGGGTCTTGGAATCGGGCCGTGGGATGGTAGAAGGCCACCAGCCTATCGACAGACTGCGGCCCAAGTCCGGCGGCGGCCTGCAAAAAAGCATCTGGGCTCAGCGGGTTGGACATACTGAATGATAATAGAGCTCGAAAGCCCCAAGTTCCATGAACACTCTCTTTTTTCCCCTAGCGCCACTCTTGCGAGGTGCCTGCCTGCTCTGCCTCACGATGATGGCTTTGGCGGGTATGGCCTCGGCGGTAGCCAATGAGGCCCTTGAGCGCGGTGTTTGGCGTGATGACACAGGGGGGGCTGACTGGGCCACTGCGCGTGAGGCCCCTTATGCCCCCATGGGCCGAATGCTTACTGGTGGCTATACGTCTGCAGTTCATTGGCTGCGGGTGCTGGTGCCGCCCTCTGAGGCTGCTCATAAACTGAGGCTGCGTCCGGCGTTTATTGATGAATTAGACGTCTACGATGACCTTATGCTCACCGCGGAGGGGAAGGCTCACCGCGAGGCGCCTATCGCCCGCCTAGGGGACCGGCAGCTTTTAAGCCGTATGGATAGTTCTTCTGGCCTGAGTGGCTTTGCCACGATTCCGCCTCATGCGGAAGCACGTTTTGTCTACATTCGTGTTGCTAGCACGAGTACCCAGATTGTCCACTTGGAGCTGGTCACGGCTGCTGAGGCGATCAATAAAGAACGCGCCTATGACCTTACCGTGGGGGTATACCTGGGCCTCTTGACGATGTTTGCCTTCTGGGCCCTGGCGCAGCTTACCCTGTCGTTCGACCGATTAATTTTTGCGTATGTGGTAAAGCAGGTGGTGGACATCCTTTACGTGGCCGGCTTTACGGGCCTCACCAACTACAGCCTTGTGGCTCTGGGCTGGCAGTCTTGGGCCGAACTTGCCGACATGGGCTTTAGTCTGGTGGTCCTTCTGGTGGTCTCGACCGCAATCTGGTTTCATGCCCAGGTGATTCGGGAGTTTGCACCTCCCCGGTGGGTCTTGGGGTTTTTGTATGCGGGCCTCGCAATGCTGCCGATTGGGCTTATGCTCATGGCCTCAGGCCACACAAGGCTTGCGCTAAGCACCAACACCACCCTCGCAGGGGTGCTGCCCCTCATTGTTCTTTTGGGGGTTTTTACGGCCCGGGCCTTTAAAGACCCGATGCGCCGGGATACCTTGCCGGCCACGCGCGCGCAGCTCATCGTTATCTACGGCCTCATCGCTGTTTTTCTCTGGGTCGCGGTTACACCGGCCCTAGGCGCTCTGGGGGGCTCTGAGTCTCAGCTTCATGGTTTTCTAGTGCATGGGCTTTTTACCAGCGGGATTATGTTGATCTTTCTTATGTCACGTGCCCGCCGACAGGATAACGTGCAGCGTCAGACTCTGGCGCGGCTGGCCGATATCGAGAAAGAAATTCAGCTCGCCAATATTCGTCGTGAGCAACAGAGTCAGTTTATTAATATGCTAGTGCACGAACTCAAGACGCCCTTGTCGGTGGTGAAGATGGTGCTTGGAAGTGGCCGTCGAACCCCAACACTGGTGCAGTCGGCCGAAAGTGCGATCCAGAGCATGAGCGCGGTTATTGAGCGTTGTAAGCAAGCCGAAATGCTCGAAAGTAATGCGGTTGAGGTGGAATTCAAGACCCCGGTGCAGCTCGGCGCTTTGTTTTTAGAGCTCGGCGACCGTCATGGCCTTCGTCACCGAATGGTGATAGACGTGCCTGACGAGGCTCTGATTCAAACCGATTTTGAGCTGCTGCGGGTAATTATTTCGAATCTGTTGGATAACGCACGCCGCTACTCACCGATGAATTCGGATGTTCTGGTCTCGGCACGCCTAAGCCTGCAGGAGACTGTTGCCGGATGGAAGATTGATGTTCGTAACCAGCCTGGCCTGCATGGGCAGCCGGACCCAGCGCTTGTCTTTACCAAGTTTTATCGACACGCCAAGGCGCATCAAGAAACGGGTTCGGGGCTGGGGCTCTACCTGGTAGCCCAGTTCGCAAAAATGCTGGGGGGCTGGGCTCGTTATCGTACCGAGTTACCCTATTTGGTCTTTACCGTATGGTTACCTCGTTAGAGATTGTTCTGGTCGAAGACCATGATCACCTGCGGCGGGTGACAGCGGAGGTGTTGCGTGAGCGCGGTCATCAGGTGGTCGCGTTGGCCTCGGCCGAAGAGGTGGACGACAGTATCACGCTATTTAAGCCCGATCTTTATATTCTGGATTTGAACCTTCCTGGGGAAGACGGTTTGAGCCTTTCGCGCCGTATTCGTGCTACTCAGCCTCGGGTGGGAATCATTATGACCACCGTCCGTCGTGAGATACAGCATCGGCTCGGTGGTTATGAGTCGGGGGCCGACCTTTACCTTCCCAAGCCTATTGATGTTGACGAGCTTTCGATGGCGGTGGAGTCTTTGGGTCGGCGGGTGCGTGATCCCCTGGGTGAGACTGTCCTTGTAGAAGGCGGACTATCCTTATCTAAGCCTGCTTCGCCAGAACAGGCCGAGCTCTTTGAGCGGCCAGCGGGTGTTGCCTGGTCGTCCTATCCTTCGGTCGTAGACTCACAGCTAACGGTTGTCACGCTAGATCTGCCCGGGCTGAAAATCCTTGGTGTACGGCGCAGCGAGTCTGTGTCTCCGGCGGAGGGTCGGCTTTTGTGTGCTTTGTCCCGCGCACATAATCGGCAGCTAGAGCGCTGGCAGGTTGCTGCCATGCTTGGCCAAGGGGAGGACTTCAGTGCCGCTAGTCTAGAGGTGAGGGTTGGCAGGTTACGCAAAAAACTATTGTCGGTAAGTGGGGAGTCTCGGCCCTTGAGGGCCGAGCGAGGGTTCGGGTATCGCCTTTGTCTGCGAGTGCTGGTGATCGATTAAACCTAGAGCTTTGGCTCACGTTTTTTGGCTCCAGGGTATTCACTAAAGCAATGAAGCTGGTTTGGATCGACGTTATGACCCTGCAGCCCAAGTTAAGGCGGTCATAGACAGGCCTCTGGCAGGTTAGTTTGGAGTAAAGCCAACCATTTACTAAGTAAGTGCTAGCTTATTAATTTCAAGCGCCCCAGTTTGTTTGGCTTTTGTCAGGTTTGATTTTCGCCTTTTCAGATACTCATCTGTCGACTTCCGTTGAGAATCAGTGAACAAACCTTTTTCACGCCTAGCAGCCCTATTGCCAGAGACGGGTTCTGCTGGAAAAAGCCAACTCGTATCCTGGGTCGAGACCCTCTCGATCCTGAGAGAGTCGGGCGTTCGCGTCGAGCGATCGGGCAATGATCTCCTTTTGCTCGGGCCCGATGGCAATGTTCAGCGGGTGGTGGATTTCTTCCAGTCGGCCGACATACAGAGCCTTGGGCTTCTGGACAAGGACCTAGCCCAAATTTGGAGTGACATATTTAGTCTAGTCCAGCCGAGCCGAGGGCAGGTCTACGCACAAGCACCCACTAACACTCAGACCGATGTAGAGGGTGGGGTGGCGCTCTCTGCCCAGCCGGTTGCGACAGTGGCCGAGGTATTTGGTGTTGTTCAGGTGGTTCGAAACGGCGAGACGGTTCAGCTCTCGGTCGGGGACCCTATTTTCCTTGGTGACGTGGTCAGCACCCAGGCAGATTCGAGAGTAAAGCTTGATTTCGCGGCCCAAGACGGCGGTACCGAGGCGCCCAATTCAGCGCTAATCGCAGATCAGGCCAAAGTTACTGTCAATGGCCAGCTCGAGAGCGTGTCTGCAACGCAGGCCAAGGTGAGTCAAATTAACTTGAAGGTTGAGTCAGGTAACCTTAGCATCGGTCAGACCGTCTCGCCTCAACTGAGTATTCAGGTAGAGACCCCCAGCGGTCGTCTGGAAGTTCCGCAGATCGGTATTGCGGTGTCGGTTCGAACTGAGACAGGACAGACCACTTTTCAGGCGCCGGTGCAGTTAGATCAGGGCGCAGCAGCGAGCAATGCGCCCGCACCGGTGATTCAGTTGGTTGCTGCAGACGGATCGACTCAGGCAATAACTCTCACCCCATCTGTTACCGCAGTGGCTGTCGACCAGACGCAGTTCCAGGCGGCTAGCCAATCGCCTCAGCCCAATGCTGCCGCAGCCCAACAGTCAACGGCCACTCAACCCGCGGTAGGTCCTGAACCTACACCGGGAAATACTGTCCCAACGGCCTCACCCAACCCGGGGGCTAACCAGGCTCTGTTGGTCGCGCAGACGGGTTCACTCGGATTGACCCTGCTGAATGGACAGACCCAGATCAACGGGCAGCCAATCGAAGCCGCTTTGCGCAGCGTTAATTCGCAGCCGAACGGGCTATTTGATGGTGCCGCGCGTGGGCCTATTTCAGGAAATGCTATGGGTGCGCCTTTTTCAGGCGATACCGGGCAACCTCTCATCACCAACAGCGCTCAAGCCAGTAATGGTTTCGAGTCGGCTGGTGCTCGATTTACACCTCCTTTCCCGCCACTGATCGAGCCCGTTCGCGTAGGCAATCTGGAGCAGGGACAAAACCCTAATGACTTTCGTGAAAACCCGCGCCAGCAGCTACCTGACCAACTGTCTCCTCCAAAAAGTACGAAGGCTCAATTAATTGAGGCCCTAAACACTCGACCCTCACCTAAGCCAGGCGACTCCCCCGCGGTTATCACGGGAGGACCAAATGACAAGGTAGAACTTGATTCGACATGGCAAAGATTTAACTCGCCGAATGTGCCCACGGGTTTTGTTGGTTACCTGCAAAGACCAGACCCGGAAAAGAACGAATTTCGTACCATCTATGTGCAAAAAGGGGTGTTTGTCGGGACAACGATCGACTACAAAGAACTGGATATCGTGATCTATCGATCGGGACCGGGGAATGACACGATTCAAGGAAATCCGGACCTTATCGACAACACCATTCTAGATCTCTCGAATTTAAGGGATGTCGATGGTAATTTCGTCCCTATTAGTTCTGATTTGAGCGTCAAGCTTGATGAGAACGATGGTGAGTTGAAAGACTCAAATCCCGACGGATTTGGTAATGACAAGCTGAAAAACATACGAAATGTCCGCACCGGTGCTGGAAATGATGTCATTGTCGGTTCGAGCGCTGCGAATCGAATTGATGCGGGTGATGGCAACAACGTTATTAATGCGGGTGCGGGTGCTAACACGGTTACCTCGGGTTCTGGCAATGACCGGGTGGAAGTGGGGGATGGTGGTAGCAGCCTAGATGTTGGCGATGGAGCCAATACAGTTATTGCAGGGGCAGGGGCAGACACGATTATTGCTGGCAGTGGCAATGACAACATTGCGGCCGGCGAGGGCAACAACGTTATTAACGCGGGTGCGGGTGCTAACACGGTTACCTCGGGTTCTGGCAATGACCGGGTGGAAGTGGGGGATGGTGGTAGCAGCCTAGATGTTGGCGATGGAGCCAATACAGTTATTGCAGGGGCAGGGGCAGACACGATTATTGCTGGCAGTGGCAATGACAACATTGCGGCCGGCGAGGGCAACAACGTTATTAACGCGGGTGCGGGTGCTAACACGGTTACCTCGGGTTCTGGCAATGACCAAATTACGGTTGGCGACGACGGTAACTTTATTGACTCTGGACTAGGCAACGACACGATCACCGCTGGCGTAGGCAGTGACGCCATTGTTTACAACCCGAGCGCAATTATCAATGCTGGTGGAGGCTCTGGTGTTGACACTCTGGTCATCCGCGGGGATGCCATCGACATGACAACTGCCTCGGGGACGGTTGTCGGCGTCGAAGTAATTGATCTTGGTAACGACAATGCTGCCAATCGATTGATGATCAACCAGGAACTGCTCTCGAGCATCAGCAGCGATAGGAGCGTTCCGATAAAGATTAATGGTGGCGATGGGGACGTGGTTGTCCTTAAGGACACCGCAGGAGGTGGTAATGACGCTCTGCTCGCCGCCTGGTGGAGGGATCCTTCCGATGATATCCCGGGCTACAAGGCCTATAAGGCAAGTGATGGCGCTGGCGGGTATACCACCGTCTTAGTAGCCGATGCCGTCAGGGTCGGGACCGTTCTCGAAGGGTCGATTAGCGGGGATACACTCGTCTCCGGCGCGGGTGATGACACCATCCGTGGCGGCAACGGCGTTGACTTATTAGATGTCAGTCAGAGAGTCAATTCTTCTGGCGCACTTGTAGCAGCTACTACGGGACTTTATGTAAATCTGAGTATGGGTGAACTCGTCGACACGAGTACTGGGGGTTTTGGTCGGGATCGCCTCGAAGATATTGAGGATGTAAAAACGGGTGCTGGCAATGACTCCATCGTTGGAACTTTGGGAGCGAATCTAATTGATGCTGGAGATGGTGACAACACCATTGATGGAGGCGGGGGTGCAGACACCATTATTACCGGCTCTGGTAGCGACACCATCATTTATAACCCCAGCGCCACAATCAGTGCCGGGGGTGGTGCGGGCATAGACACTCTCGTTTTACAAGGACCGTTGGTTGATATGACCACTGCCACGGGGCGTGTCGAGGGTATCGAGGTTGTAAGCCTCCAACAAGATGCAGGCCCCAATCGGCTTGTGATTAGTGCCGAAAATGTTCGGGAGATGGCGGGGCTCGTAAATCCTGTTATCACGGTTTTGGGTGATGCCAACGATACATTGACCCCGTCGGGCGACTGGACCCGGTCACCCGGCTCGGACTCTGGCGGACTCTACGCCTACACAAATGGCAATGCCACCATGTTGGTCAGTCCGAGTGTTCAGGTGGTTGGTGAGTCGACTCAGGGTGGCAACTACGCGACCGTATTGCAGGGCTACGGACTGGCCGACACCTTGAGGGCAGGCAGTGCTGGGGACACGCTCGATGGTGGCCCCGGAAGCGATCAATTGCTGGGTGGCCCCGGCCCTGATATTTTGGTGTTCGATCCACTGGATGTAAGTGTCGATGGTGGTGCCGGTTTCGACACGCTGGCTGTGAGGGATGCAATCGCCGACCTCACCGACATGCTGTCAGGCGTTGTGAAAAGCATCGAGGCAATTGACCTGAGGGGCTCGTATGCCAATACCTTGGTATTGGACGCAGCCACGGTAGCTGCGATAACCGATACGAACAATGTTCTGGTGATTAAGGGTGAGGCGGCTGATAGGCTCGTGCTCAAGGATTCTGCGGATCCAACTTCCCCTGGCCCAAATGTTTGGACGTTGAGTAACACGACTGAGCGCAGTGATGGCTCGGAATATAAGGTGTACACGGCAATAGTCGGTGGGCAGACGATCACCCTAAAGGTTGATTCGCGAGCGCAAGTCTTAGCGGGACAGTCTGCTGGAGCGCCAACGGACTTGCTACGCGGCGTAGACAGTAACGACTCAATTGTCGGAGGTAACACAGCCTCGCAGATCTCGGGTGGCGGGGGTAACGACACTCTGATTGGTGGCACGGGCAATGACACGCTGATTGGCGGAATTGGCTCAGATTCTTTGGTGGGTGGCGATGGTTTGGATGTACTCGACGGTGGTTTTGGTGACGATACGCTTAGTGGGGGCAATGGCAGTGACACCTTACTGGGTGGTTATGGGCATGACTCGCTCGAGGGTGGTTCTGGAAACGATTACCTAGAAGGAGGCTTTGGCGACGATACCTTGAAGGGCGGAACCGGAGACAACACTCTTTTGGGTGGTTCTGGAAATGATCTTGTTTTTGGTGGAACTGACTCCGTCGGTAGTGGATCTGGTAACGATGTGATTGATGGTGGCGAGGGCGCTGACGTGATTTACGCTGGCGCTGGAAACGATCGAATTTTCTGGGATCCAGATGATTTAACAGTCGATGGCGGCACCGGAACCGACGCCCTCGACTTTTCAAGGTTCGCTAAAGCAGATTTGTCGACTGGGCCCCTCCTTTCGAGCATTGACGTACTCGATATGGGTGGTGGAACGGGTACGCAGTTGCTGCTGTCCGCACAGGCTTTTGAGCGTACCGGTGGGTTGACCTCACCCGTTTCTATTGTAGGTGACGGCAACGACCAGCTTCTTTTGCAGGGAGCATGGATTGCAGGTACGACTGAAAATGGTTTCACTCCCTATACGCTAAACGCCCACACCGTGTATGTGCAGAGTGGGGTAAGTGTTGCTCGATCAGTCACCGTCACCCCCGACACGCCCTTGATATCAGATGGTCTCGCGCAATCTATTTTGGGCTCAAATGGCGCCGATACCGTTGATGCAGGTGGAGGAAACGATACGGTTGTTGGCGGCCCTGGAAACGACAGCCTGCTTGGCGGTTCAGGAATCGACACAATCGACTACAGCACGAATACGGCTTCGCAGCCAGTCTCTGTCAATTTGACGACAGGCATCGCGAATGACGGGCTTGGAGGCACAGACTCACTGAATGGTTTTGAAAACGTCTTGGGGGGCGCAGGAAACGATGAGCTAATCGGTAATTCACAAGCCAATGTGCTTTCCGGCGGCGCCGGAAATGACACCCTTGACGGGGGCGCGGGAGACGACACCCTCATTGGTGGTCCTGGTGACGATCTCCTAATCGGCGGTTCTGGAGTGGACACGGCTGACTACAGCAGCGAAGCCGGGAACCTGGTGGTGAGCCTTGCTGACTCACAGAACGGGTTTGTTATAGACCCATCCCCCCGAGGAACCGGGACCGATCAACTCAGAGACATTGAAAACATAATTACCGGAAGTGGTAATGACTCGATTGTGGGCTCACTTCAGGCCAACCGTATTGAAGCGGGGGATGGTGACAACACCATTGACGGCGGTGGTGGTACCGACACGATCATTAGCGGATCGGGCAACGACACAATCCGATATAACCCCCTTGCAACCATAAATGCCGGGGCTGGGGTCGATCGACTTCTCGTACCTGGCGGAGCCATCAATCTTGCCACTGCACCGGGGCGACTCCTTGGTATCGAGATTATCGATATGGAGGGCAGTGGAGCAACGAATCAACTTACGCTTAATCTGCAGAATGTGCGTGATATGGGTGGAGCCACAAACCCCACCGTTCGTATCAATGGCAAGCCGGGGGACACGTTAAGCCCAATTGGTGAATGGACCCGAAACCCGGGCCGTGACATCTCCGGCTATGAGGCATATACCAATGGAAGCGCAACGCTTCTAGTTGATCCAGATGTGGCAGTTGTCGGAATAACAGCCAACGGCACTAATACATCTGGTTTGCTGCAAGGCTATGGTTTATCAGACACGCTCCAAGCAGGCAGTACCGGAGACACGCTCGATGGTGGCCCCGGAAGCGACAGCCTTATTGGAGGCGTGGGCAACGACACTTTCGTTTTCGATGCACTTGATGCGCGTATCAGTGGAGGCGCAGGCTTCGACACCCTGTCAGTTCGGGATGCAACGGCAGACCTGACAAGCGTTGGTAGCGGGGTTATGAGCAGTATTGAGGCTATAGACCTTCGAGGTTTCGACAGCAACTCTCTACTGTTAGACCCTTTTGTGGTGTTTCAAATCACGGATGCACCCGCGCACACTCTGCGTATTAATGGTGACGCGCAAGATAACTTAGTTTTGAAGCAAAGGAGTGGTTGGACCACATTCGAAGCGCAGGGCACCCCCACGCTGATTGGTGGAGTCGCCTATCAGACATATCGTGCCGTCGAGGTTGCAACCAATGCAGAGGTGTTCATTCAACTCGAGTCCCGCGTCAATGTGTTGAACAACGTGGCAGGCTCTGTTTCTGCTGAGACAATTGATCGCAGCAATTCCTCTGCAAATGAGTTCATTGATGCAGGCGCGGGAAATGATTCTGTTCTTGGGGGGGCTGGTAATGATCTATTGCGGGGTGGGCCAGGTGATGACACCCTCAATGGCGGTCTTGGAACAAACACTGTTGATTACGGTAATACCAATAGCGGGGTAATCGTCAACCTCGGCACTACAACAGTGCAAGGCAGTATCGGGGGCAACCCTGTAACTGTGGTGGGCGGCTCCGCCCAAGGCGATGCGACAACGGTAGGAACAGACACGCTGCTCAATATAGCCAACGCTGTGGGTGGCTTGGGCAGCGATCTATTGATTGGTAGCAGTGCGGCCAATCAATTGGTAGGTGGCGAAGGAAACGACACCATCGATGGGGGCGCTGGTAATGACACTTTGTTGGGTGGAGCAGGCCAAGATCTTTTGATTGGTGGTCTTGGAAATGATTCGCTGGATGGTGGCCACGGGGACGACACTCTGGAGGGTGGCGATGGAAACGATACGCTTTCAGGGGGTCCTGGCGCCGACCAACTTTTGGGAGGTGATGGAGACGATAGCCTCAATGGTGGTGATGGAGAAGACACACTCGATGGTGGTTCTGGACATGACACCCTTGAGGGTGGACTCGGCCCAGACGTCATTCTTGGTGGAGCTGGCAACGACTTCGTGGTGTATGACCCCGACGACACCTTAATTGACGGAGGCGCTGATGTCGACACAGTGAGTTTGTCGCATTTACCAGAGGTCGACCTTCGCTCTGGCCCACAGCTATTGAACGTCGAGGTTCTAAGCCTGCTTGGTGGTGGAAGCAATACGCTGGTGCTATCAAGAGAAACCTTCGAGCGTGTAGATGGTACGAATCAACCAATTGGTATTCAGGGGCCAATTGTTGTCCAGGGAGACGAACTCGACACCCTGGTTCTCTCAGGCGCTTGGCAGAAGAACTCAACCCCAGATGCCGATGGACGAATTGAATACACCTTGGTTGCCACTGACGGTGGTACACATACAATCAAGGTTGATCCAGATGTTCAGATTGTTCGCTTAATCGGCGGAACGCAAGGCGACGACTTACTGGCAGGAACGGGAGCCGGCGATCTTATGTCTGGCGGCGAGGGCGATGACACAATCAATGCAGGTGGCGGAAACGATACCGTTATTGCTGGGCCCGGCGACGATCGATTCGATGGTGGAGACGGGATTGACACCATTGACTTCTCCCGGGCCTCAACCAATCTGAGCATCGACCTAGGCGGTCGTCCTGACCGGGCTATCGGATTCTCGGAAGATGCCAGCACTGGGCCTGCTAGCCAAGGCAACGACGTCCTGCTTAATTTTGAGAACGTGCTCGGTGGTTCTGGTAACGACACGATTCGCGGGAGCAGCGATTGGAACCTGATTGAGGGAGGTGCTGGCAACGACAGTCTACTCGGTGAGGCAGGAAACGATACCCTCTTGGGAGGGTCGGGCGACGACTATCTGAGTGGTGGTGCCGATAACGACGTACTTATTGGGGGTACTGGTAACGACACGTTGGATGGAGGGTCTGGTGTTGACTTGGCCGACTACTCGGCCGCTACTGGGAACCTTGTAGCCAATTTATCCGATGGCGGAACCGTGGTGGATGCAAACCCCAACGGTTTGGGTATCGATGTTCTATATGGAATCGAGAATTTAGTCGCGGGGTCGGGTAACGACCTGGTGGTCGGTTCAGCGGCCAATAACAGCATTGAAGGCGGCGCAGGTAATGACACTATCGTGGGCGGCGCAGGCAACGACACTTTGCGCGGAGGTGCGGGTTACGACTTCCTGGACTACAGCGACAACGCCTCCAATCAAGGTGTGGTGGTGGACTTGTCCAGCAACCAAGCCAGTGATGGCCTTGGTGGCCTGGATAGTGTCTATGAATTTGAAGCCGTTTTGGGTGGGGGCGGTAGCGATCGAATTACCGGCGATTCTGGGGATAACTTGCTGGTTGGTGGTGCGGGCGGTGACACTCTAGATGGCGGCGACGGCGACGACATTTTAGACGGTGGCGTTGATAACGATGTCTTGTTAGGTGGTGCAGGCAATGACATTTTGTTAGGAGGAGAAGGCAACGATCTCCTGCGCGGTGGTGCCGGAAACGATATCTTGGATGGTGGCAGTGGTATCAATACCGCAGACTTCTCAGACGCGACTACGCCGGTCACGCTTACCTTGAGCAATGGGGGGGGTACCGCCACCTCAAGTTCCACCGGTATCGATACGCTTTCGGGCATTCGCCATATTATCGGTGGCTCGGGCGCGGACAGCATTACCGGTGATGCCGAAGACAACATCATCTCGGGCGGTGCTGGTGCCGATTCTCTCAACGGTGGCGCTGGTAACGACACGATTCGCGGCGGTGCGGGCAACGATAACGACACCTTGGCAGGCGGTGATGGCATCGACACCCTGGATTACTCCGAGGTGTCAGGCCCGCTGATCATCAACCTCAGCAACCAATCGATCACTGGCACCTTGGCGGGCAATCCTGTGACCGTCGCTGCTGGCTCGGCACAGGGTGCTGGTACGGATGCGCTGTCGGGTTTTGAGAACGTCATTGGTTCAAAAGGTGCCGACCTGATTGTGGGTGGCGCAGAAGACAACTTGATCGATGGCGGCGCAGGCGCTGACACCATCGATGGCGGATCCGGTAACGACCGCATCCTGTTTGATGCGAACGACGCCAAGGTCATGGGCGGGACAGGCACAAAAGACACCTTGGTGTTGTCAAGCAGCGCAGGCTTCGTTGACTTCACCCTGATGCAAGATGACCCTTTCGCCGGTTTTGAAGCCATCGATTTAACGGCCTCAGGTGTGCAGTCTGTGAAATTGGCAGAAGCCGATGTCTACGCGCTGACGCGCGGCACGACCAACATTCAATTTGCAACCCTTTCAAATGGTCAGAGCCTGACGCTTGGCGGGTATACCGTAACGGCCACTGCAGACATGACCGCTGCTCAAGTGGCCGAGGCTTTCCAAAATAGAACACTGACGGGTTATGCAACCGGCCCAGCGGTTAACGGCGTTTTGACGGTCTCCACCCTCTCTGCTGCTGAGCGCATCGTTAATCTTGAATTGACTGGGAATACAGGTCACCAGGTGACGGTACGGAATGGAACCTCGACAGATCCCGAGACCGTCACCATCCACTTTGTTGCCATGGCAGATGGGGAAACGCTGACCATTGGTGATTTGTCATATACCGCCGTTGGCCCTGTGACGGCCGATACCGTTGCTGCTGCTTTTGCTGCGGGCGGCTTAGCCGGAGACATGACGGGTTTCAGCCGTGGCAGTGTCGTTTCCGGCAATGCGGTCACTTTCACATCGCTTGCGGGCAGTGGTGACGTCACCAATTTGACCGTGGTTCCGGGTGCAGGAGCCAAAGCCAGTATTCGTTCGATCTCTGAAGCCAGTGCCCTCATCCTACAAGGCGCAGCCGAAGACGGCGTGCGTTTGGTGGGCGGTTGGCAGCAGCTCGACAACAACGGCCAAGCCCTACAAGCTAACGCTTCTCCCAAAGTACAAACCATTGATGGCGTTAATTACACCGTCTGGCATTCCACGAGTTACACCCCACAACCCACCGCGGCCAATCCTAACCCCACCCCGGTTCCGTTGACGGTTTATGTACCCACGGTCATCACTCCAGGTTTGCTCATCACGTCAGGTGAAGGTGCGGATACCCAAGTGGGTACTGCTGGAGACGATGAGTATCGGGGCAACGGCGGCGACGATTCATTTAATGCAGGTGCAGGTAACGACTTTGTTGACGGAGGAACTGGTAACGACACGCTTATTGCTGGCGCTGGAAATGACACTGTTCTGGGTGGAGTGGGCAACGACGTCATCTATGGCGGTAACGACAGCGAGGGCGCTGGATCGGGAGACGACTCTATTGATGCCGGTGACGGAAATGATTTGGTCTATGCGGGGGATGGCAACGACACAGTCATAGCGGGTAGCGGAGCGGACACTGTATTTGCCGGCGCGGGAAGTGATTTTGTTGATGGTGGTGACGGTGCGGATTACATGGATGGGGGTTCTGGCAACGACACCATTTTGGGTGGTGCGGGCAATGACACGCTTGCCGGCGGTGATGGAAATGACAGTATTGAGGGGGGCATAGGCAACGACTTGTTTATTGGCGGCGCAGGCGATGACACCATGGACGGTGGCACCGGCATTGATACGCTTGATTACAGCGCTGTTACGGCAGCAAGCCCGCTGACTATTAACCTGGGACAGGGTACGGCGAGTAGTCTGCATACCGGTCAGGACACCCTGCGCTTCATTGAAAACGTGACTGGTGGTGCAGGCAACGACACCATTATTGGTTCGGACTTGGCCAATACCATCATCGGTGGCGCAGGGGCCGACAGCATCATGGCGGGTGGCGGCAACGACTGGATCTTGTTTGACAGAGACGACGTCCGCATTGATGGCGGTACTGGTAACGATGTTTTGGCCATTCGAGATAGCGGGACTGTTAACTTTTCGGACATTCCGGTGGGACGTATCTCAGGTATTGAAGAGATCGATCTAATCGGATTTGGCAACCAGACAGTTTTGCTTAATGCCCAACAAGTATTCGATCTCTCTGATACCTCAGACACTTTGAAGGTGCATGGGCAGTTGGGAGATGTGGTGGCGTTGGCGGGAAACTGGGTGGCCGATGGTACCGAGCCCGTAACTTATGGCGGCGGCGCTGCCGTTCGATACAACAAGTACACATACACCGCAGATGACGGCACCGTGGCCACCGTGCTTTTGGCGCCTGATATTCAGCTCACCATTTCTTTTATCGGAACTGCCGGCAACGACCAGCGCATCTTCAATGCCTCAGACATTGCAGTTGATGGCGCCGGTGGCGAGGGAGATGCCCTGGTCTTTTCCCCAAGCGCCGCCAATTTGATACTCGATGTGGTTGATTCCACCAACCGTCCCGCCATCCAAAATATGGAGATTTTTGATATCCGGGGAGGTGGTAATAACTACCTGGTGGTGGACCCCGCGAGTCTGGGTGCGCTTTCGTCGACTTCAGACACTCTGGTGGTTGAGGCCGACGCCGGCGACACGGTTTTCCTAGAGGGAGTTTGGAGCGCTCCCACGACGGTTGGCGACTATAAGGTTTTTACTTCGACAGTTGATGCAACGACTGTAACTCTCAGGGTGAGAGCGGCGGCGACCATTCAGTCGATCGATACAGCCACGGGTGATTTCACGGGCAATGCAGATTTTCAGTTCTTGAGGGGCTCAACGGGTAACGACACTCTTGCCGGCGGGGTGGGAGTAGACATAATTAAGGCCGGTGCGGGCAATGATGTTGTGTTGTTCGATGCAGCCGATTTGTTGATTGATGGTGGTGCGGGATACGACCGCTTGAGGTTGTCTGCAGGCCTCACTGATTTAAGCGCTGCTTCAGCGGACCGCATTCGCGGTTTTGAGGAAATTGACCTTGGCGCTGGTATTGGCACAGTGGTTCTTGGGTCGAGTGCCGTCGCTGCAATTGGCTCGAATCGAACCCTGCGAATTACGGGCGATACGGAAGACACTGCTCGTTTGGTTGGGCCGTGGGTTCAAGGAATCCCCGTCACAGAGGTCAGCCCCGCAACGCAGGCGACGGTCACCTACACGCCTTTTACCTTAAATAACACGACTGTTTTGGTTCAGGCTGGCGTAGCCGTAACTTATTTGGGCACCGATGCCAAAGATTATTTGGTCTCGGGTGAGGGCTCACAGAGGTTAGAGGGAGGACGCGGCAGCGACACCCTTAATGGCGGGCCCGGCTCTGACACCCTGGTGGGTGGTCCGGGCGAGGACGTATTTATATACGATCCCGCTGATCACACTTACTTGGGGGGTTCCACAGCCGATGACCCCGATGACACTGAGACGGACACTGTTCGTGTAACTGGCGCCGGAGTAAACATCGACTTAACGGCGGTAGGCGGCCCCGTTTTGAGTGGCATTGAAAAGTGGGACATTCGTGGAACGGGAGACAACCGCTTAACAGTTGGTGCCGACCAAGTGCGTGACATGTCGGGTTCTACCGACACCTTGATCGTGGAGGGCAATGCTGGCGATGCGGTGTTGTTGGCCGGTACAGGCTGGATGTCACGTGGTTCAGAACAGGTGTTGGGCATCACCTATAACCGGTTCACCAACTTTGCCAGCGATGGCACACCCGTCACTGTTCTTTTGGCCCTTGAGGTCAGCAAGGTTGATCAAATCGTTGGGGATGGCAATCAGCTGAGCATAACCGGGGGCCGCGGCGCTGAAGTCATCGTAGGTCATAGCTCAAACGCAGCGGAGACCATTGATGGCGGCGGCGGCGCTGACATCATCAATGCCGGCGGAGGCAATGACACGATTGTTTATGACTCGGCCGATTATTCGGTCTCTGGCGGAGATGGAGTGGACACCCTGAGGGTTCGGGGTTCGGGCACCTTGCTCGATTTGACCGATCCGGGTCGACCAGCAGCAGAGGCCAGACGACCAGACCTGAGCAGCATCGAAGTGATTGATCTGGCCAATAGTCAAAACGATTTGATCGTCATTAGCCCCGCAGCCCTTTATGCCATGGGCAATGCCGGACATACCTTGACCCTCGCTCTCGATTCTGGGGACGCAGTTTTCCTGGAGGGGACATGGTCCCTGTCAGCGCCCGTCAATGGGCAGGTTACTCGAACAATTTCTTATATTCCCCCTGGTTCCTCGACGCCAGTCGAATTGAATCTGGTTCTTCCAGAGAACCATCCAGTGTATGCAGTCACTCGGGGCACAGATAATTCCGATTCACTCACCGGCTCGGCAAACTCGGATGTCATCAAGTCGGGCGGGGGCAGTGACACGATTCTGGGTGGCGCAGGCGCCGATGTGATTGAAGCTGGTGACGGCGACGATGTGGTGACCTATGACGCTGATGATTGGCATGCTTTCGGTGGTCTCGGCAATGACACGTTGATCATCACGACGGGTTTGGTTGACCCAAATGACCAAGACTCGACACCCATAGCCAATTTGATTCCTGTCGCGGGCTCTAAGCTCAAGGGCTTTGAGGTGATAGACCTCTCCGCATCTGGCACACACGCGGTTCGCATTGATGACAACGTCGTACTGAATATGTCCGATACGGGCCGTCTGATGGTGAAGGGCACAGCAGACGACATATTGCATCTGTACGGTGGCTGGGCTTACTTCGGTCTTGAGTCTGACGCGAGCGGTGCCACTTTTAAGGTGCTGCAAAAGGGGGATGCCTTTGTATCGGTGTCCGATACCGTTAGATTAAAAATTACCAACGAGCTCGGCGGTTCTGTCACTGTTTTTGGGCCTGGCCCAGATGTTGTATCGGTGCCTGACTTTGCTGGTGCCATGACGGGAGACGGTGACGACGTCATTACCGTTACAAGCATGAGTTTTGCGGCAATTGATGCGGGTCGGGGAACAGACACTCTGAGGCTAAATTTTGCTGGTGATGTAAACACTTCACTTTTGCCACCCACCGGCCTCACCAACATAGAGATTCTCGATCTCACCACAAACGCAAGCGCCAATAAGCTAATTCTCACGCCTGAAAAGCTGGTGGCCATGACAGATGGCAACAACTTGTTGATCGTCAAGGGTACGGCGGTGGATTCTCTGTTGCTCTATGGTGATTGGGTACGGCAAGAGCCAGTCGTTCACAACGGGGTGAGTTACTCGCAGGTAGTGGGTGGGAACGGCGCAAAGCTCTACTACTCACCTGTGATCCCCAATGCCAACGTGGTGATCGACAACCCACCAACCCCTGAAATGTCCACCTTCTCCATCGCATACAACGATGGCGCCTACCTGGTGAGCAAAGGCATCGATCAATACGTTGGATGGAAGGTGGACAACGCAGGCGATGTGAACAAAGACGGAATCGACGACATCATTATTAATGCGGCGGGCAGTGCTTATTTGGTATTTGGCTCCGAGGATCTGGCAGGACAGATCGAGCTCAACACCATTGCTAGCAAGGGAATTCGCATTACGGGTATCGATTCAACATCATTTGCAAGCCTCAACTCGAACCCCTGGAGGGTCTCGGACCCATACTACGAAGACTATTACGCCACCTACGAGTCGGGCCTCACCGGCATTGGGGACATCAATGGTGATGGCTTTGCTGACATGGCAGTTAACACCGGTGCCAACCAGGTCAAAGTCATCTTTGGTAAGAGCACTTGGGAAAACTTTAATCTTTCGTCGATCACACAGGCCAGCGGACAAGGTTTCGTTATCAACACTTCGGAGCTCGCAAACAGCTCAAGTTATTACCCGAACGGCGCGTCATTGATCAGTAACCTGACGATTAAAGGCGTGGGTGATGTAAATAACGATGGTTACCAAGACTTTGCCATCGGCAACCCATTCGCAGGTCCTTATGGCAAGGTCGCGCTGATTTTCGGCAGCTCCAATGGCTTGGACTTTAGCCTGTCGGACAGCATGGGCTCTCGCGGGGTAATGTTCATCTCGGACGCCAACAACCGCACCAACATTGGCGCAGATATAGCCGCTATTGGCGATATCAACTCCGATGGTTTTGCTGACTTCGCTATTGGTGGTCCTAGTATCAACGGCATCACCATCAATGGGGTGACCGACTATAGCGGCGCCAGTCATATTGTTTTTGGAAAGAGTTCTGGCTGGGCTCAAAAGACCACTGTGGTCTACCACGACAACGATAGCTTTGGCCCGCGCATCGAGAGCTCTACACCATCCGACAATGCCACAGGTACTGGCGTAGCGACCAACATCACGATTAACTTTGATGAGGTGATCTTGCGTGGCGTTGCACAGCCCGCACAAGCCTATGTGTTGTTGTACCGTGCCGATGGTCCACTGATCGAAAAGTTTGATGTGGTGACTGGCCTCGGAAGCCTTGGCGGCACGTTAGAGATTATTGACAAGCAATTGGTTGTCAATCCTTTCCGAAGTTTGGCTAGCAGCACAAGCTACTACATCAACATTGATTCAACCGCCCTTGTAGACAAGGCCGGCAATTTCTTCGCTGGCATTCAAAACAGTTCTACGCTCAATTTCACGACTGCTGTGGCCTCTGGGGCTCCGGATGCCGTGGCCCCCGCATTTGCCAGTTCCACCCCGTTCGTGTTCACAGTATCGCCTTATGACCCTGATATCTACAACGGCTGGGTGGACCAGTACCCCAACACCGCGACTTACACAGTCCCCGCAGGCCACTTGAACAGCGGGTATGTTTATACCAACTACATCAACAATTCAGACTTGGGTCGGGTCCCTACGGCACCAACACAGAGTCTCAGCAGCACCTTTAACCTTACAGTCAACATCACGGAGAGTGTGAAGCCGTATGGGGCGATTCATCTTCAGCGGCTGACGGCATCTACTCAAGAGCAGGCCACCGTCACCTTCAAGGCGATGGCTGCAAATGAGACCGTGACCTTAGCGGGAGTGACTTTCAAAGCACCAGGCGGAGGAGTCTCGGCGGAGGCGGTTGCAGCCGCATTTGCGGGTCTTGTGCCTGGGCAGACCTATCAATATACGAGTGGAAATTTTTCTGGAAGTTTGAGTGGTTATACGGTGTCCGCGGGTTCTGTCGCAGGCACAGCCGTATTCACGAGCACACAGAGCTTTGGTGGAAATGTAACGAATCTCAGCGACACCGCGGCGACAGGCGGAGACAATTCCACAAAGCTTGCGGTTGATATTTCGGTGGTGGAGAAAACCTATGCCTCCACCGAGACCTTTAATTTACAAACTGGTGTGAGTGATAAGGGCGGCACAGTGACGACGCCCTCTAATCAGGTCACTGATGCGAGTTCATACATCCTTAAACTAGGTGCAACCTTTCAACAGAATTCCGAGTATCGAATCATGCTCGACGGGGTTCAAGATTTGGCGGGTAACTTGGCGGGCGGGACTGATTCGAATGGAAATTTTGTTCCTGACGCTAGAACTTTTGTCACTACCTCCGATACAGTCGGTCCAGATCTGCGCGCTTGGAATGTTCAAAACGGCATCACAGATCGACCGTTGCAAGCAGGCGCGTCCTTCTACGATGGTGACACCAATGTTTCGGTGACCAATGACATCGTGTTTATGTCGCCCGAAACGCTTAAATTCGGTGCGACAGGCTTTATTGACCTACAGGCTAAAGGCACCAATGCCTTGGGCACGGGCATCTTGGCACGCTTTGATGTATCCAGTGCGGCCGTGGTTAATGGCGTGGGCGTGATTCAAGGACAGCGTTGGGACAGCACCACCAGTGCCTTTGTGGCCAGTAACGCTACGCTCTACTTGGACAATCGCACTATCCGCATTGATCCTGAGAGCCCATTGGTTTATGGCACCGCGTATGAAATCTTACTGCGCACCGCTTCGAATGCAGCGTATAGCAACAGTACTGCGCCACTCACCGATTTAAGTGGCAATGCCGTTGTCAACCTGACCGTGCCCAACAGCTCGCTGGATTTCACCACTTGGGGCGGGTTGGTCACGGTGCCAGGAGGCAATGCGGTTGATAACGTATCAACGGTTGGCCAAACCGATAATTTGGTTCTTACCTTCTCTGAAGATGTTGTAGCCGGTGATGTCGGCACCCGATTCCGGGTCTACCTGAGGGACGCAGGTGTTGGCGTGCTCGTTGAGACCTTTACAAAGACTGCTCAGGGCTATGACTCCACCTACGGAGGAACGGTTGAGTTTGTGGGCAACCGGTTGGTGTTGAATCCCGGTAATCCGCTTGAGAGAGCTGCGGACTACTTCATTTCGGTTGATACAAAGGCCATCAAAGGTGCTGAAACTGGCACGTATTTCTCCGTCGCGAACATGACAGGAGCGAATTCCCCCTTCAGGTTCACGACCGAGGCAGCGGCGCAAATAGATCCAGGTTTCCAGATTACGCGCACCACGCAGTCTCCTTATAACGTTACACAGGGTGCGTTGGCTGGTTTGCAAGTTGAGGCGGCGGGTGATGTGGATGGCGACGGCATTATGGATTACATCTTTGGCTCGCCGAATGACGTTGCTGGGGTGCCTGGTGGATCATCGGTGGGCAAAGGGGTATTTCACTTGGTGTTTGGTGCAGCAGGCGACTGGCCGGCTCTTACCACCCTGGATGATTTGCGTTCACAAGGTCGAGTGGTCACTCTTTACGGAACCACGATGAACCCCTTGGTCCGTGCATCGGAGTTTGGAGACCTGAATCAAGACGGCTACAACGATTTGCTCTTGTTGGCCGGTGGACAAAATCCGATCATTGACGATAACACCGCAAGTGATACCGCAGACAAAGAGAGTGGCGCAGTATTCGTGGTTTACGGAAAAGATCGCGCTCAGTGGCAGCAGTACATGAGTGCAGACAACCTGGGTGAAGATGGGCTGATTATCACAGGGGGTTTACCCCAAGATCGGTTTGGTTTTTCCACTGCAGCGGGAGACTTCAACCGAGACGGCTTTGTGGACATCCTCGCAGGCATGCCGACCAATCAACGAGATGGCTACAACTCTGGCGAAGGATTTGTCATTAATGGCGGGGACTTTTCCGATTCCCTGATTCAAACAGGCACATCTGGAAATGACTTATTGATCGGTGACTTCAACGCCAACCGTTTGGCCGGTGGTGCCGGTAACGACACTATTCACAGCCTTGGCGGGGCCGACATTATTCGAGGTGGAAGCGGGAACGACGTGCTCTCGATCTCTAAGCTCGATTTTATTTTGATTGACGGAGGCACCGGCGTTGATACCTTGGAGTTCAGAGGCAATGGCATCAATCTAGACATGACCGGCTTTGCCGGATCAAAGTTGCGCAGTTTTGAGGTAATCGATCTTACCGGCGACGGTGCCAACCATCTCACCATCAACTACCGCGAGGTCGTGTACCTGCTAGAGCGTCAGATGACGACTGCGTATGACACGCACACTGAACTTGTAATTAAGGGCTCCGCACAGAGCTCAATGACATTGGAAGGTCCTTGGGCGGAGATGGAGAGGGTCACGGACAACAACAATGTGACCTGGATTCGATACGGGTTAGAAGGAATCTACGTCAAGGTTCAATCTACGGTGCAAGTAGAAGTTCAGAGCTGGGTTATTCCTTATCAGGGCGCGACCATCGACTTCGCCCAGTCGACAACAGGCACCAAGATCAATCTCAGTAACGTTTCGGTTGCTGGGGCAGGAAGCGACACTCTGCAGGCCGCCACTGCAATTGACGTGACCGGTTCGAGCAATGCGATTACGAATGTCGAGGCTGTACAAACAGGGGCTGGAGCCGACTCGATTGTTGGGGGATCAGTCGCTGAGGCCTTCTGGGCGGGTTCAGGAAATGACACCCTGCTTGCTGGCGCCGGTAACGACACCATCTATGCCGGCGGAGGCAATGATTCTATTCTGGGCGAGGCGGGTGCAGACCTTATCTTTGGGGATTCCGGAGACGATACGGTTTATGGCGGTGCAGGCAATGACACTGTGCTGGGCGGCGACGGTAACGACCGCTTGTTCGGCGGAGCCGACTCGACTGGTGCGGGTTCTGGCAATGATGTTCTGGATGGCGGTGCGGGCAACGATTCGCTGGATGGCGGCGACGGTGATGACACCTTGTTGGGTGGCTTGGGCAACGACACCTTGCTGGGTGGAGCCGGGCGCGATTGGTTGGACGGTGGGTCGGGTTCGGATGTGGTCAACGGCGGCGACGGCGATGACGTCATCGTTTACGACAGCTCTGACACTATCGATGGCGGCTCAGGAGCCGACACCTTGATCTTCAAGGATCAAGTGCGCACACTGACAAACAGCACTGCAGTGACCAACATCGAGGTGCTGGACCTGCGCGGTCATGGCGCGCAGTGGTTGCGCATCGATGCGGCTACCTTGGACAGCATGACCACTAGCCCGACAGTGCCATTGACCATCCATGGGGACCCGGGCGACACCTTGTTGTTGGGCGGTAGCTTGGTGTGGAAAAACTCGGGTAATGTGGTCCAAGATGGCATCACCTACCAAGCTGTTCAGGTTTACACCGACACTACACTCAATGCCACATTGCTGATCAGTGAGCGCATCACCTTGGTCGCTGCGGACAGTTCCGACACGGCTGCTTCGCAGTACACCGGTGGAACCGCATCTGCTTACAGTACGCAAAACTACGTTCCCGAGACTGTTTTGGGTAATGGTGGTAACGACCATTTGTTCCAGAGCTTGGGCGCCGAAACCCTCAACGGTGGTGACGGTATCGACACCGCGGATTACGCTGCGCATACCGGCAACGTCTACGTCAATTTAAGCGCCAGCAGCATGACCGTGGGTCAGGTCACGGTAGCCGGTGGAAAGGTCATCGATGGCCTCTTGGGGGAGGGGACGCTGGAGAGCATCGAAAACATCCAAACCGGCTCGGGCAATGACGTGGTGCTCAGCGATGGTGCTCAAGCGCGCTTCATCGCCACACACGCGGGTGCCGATTCGATCACCGCTGGCGAGGGCAACGACACGATCGACGCCGGTGTGGGCGACGATACCGTCAGGGCTGGCGCTGGTGATGACCTGATTGAAGGCGGCTTGGGTAACGACAGCCTGCTGGGCGAAGCGGGCAATGACACCTTGATCGCGGGTGCAGGCAACGACACATACAACGGTGGCGATGGCAACGATACCTTGGATTACAGCCAGCAAACCGAGTCTATCGTGGTCAACCTGTCTGGTGAAACCCAGCAGGGCGTGGCATCGGGTACCGCCAGCGACGGACAAGGCGGCACAGACACGATTCAAGAAATTGAGGTCATCCGAGGCGGTGCAGGCGACGATTTCATTTGGGGGCAAGCCCAACGCGCCACCTTGCGAATCGATGGGCACTTGTTTGTTGCCAACCAACCGGTGGTTACCAACCTAACCACTAGTTCCACTGTGGTGGTGGTGGCGCAAGGCACTGTGAGCACACCCGCGAGTATCACTGTGGATGGTGTTGCCTTCACCGCCGTGGGTAATTACGTTTCCACGTTTTCGGGCACATCGGTTCGCTCGCACATTCAAAACGCGGCTAGCTTGGGCGCGGCGATGACCTTGGATGGCGGCGCTGGATCGGATGTGCTGGTGGCTGGCAGCGGCGCCACCCATTTCGTGTTTGACGCGGGCGATGTGTCTATCGTGGGTGGTATCGGTAAAGACACCTTGCTCATTAACGACCCCAGCGTGGACTTCAGAAATACATGGCAAATGCCTGCTATCTCGGGTATGCAAGTGCTTCGTATGGATGCCGAGTCACCTCAGAGCATCACCCTTGACAAAGCCGCGGTTTACAGAATGGCGGGAACAGACCGCACGCTCACCATTGAAGGTGGCGAAGCAGATACCGTGTCGCTCAACGCCGATTTAGGCATTGCAGACACCGTCTCCAATGTTGGCTACAAAACGTATACGGCAACGCATGAAGGAGTAAGCGTCACCGTTAAGGTGGCCACCAATATAGGTACCCAAGAGGCAAGCTCGCTGCTGCTCAAAGGTAGCGAAAGTGACAACACCCTCACTGGTAGCGGCACTACCGCCGAAGCCCTGTGGGGCTATGCAGGTAACGATACTTTGCAGGGTGGAGATGGCAATGACACCCTTTATGGCGGTAGCGGCAACGACAGTTTGACCGGTGGAACGGGCAACGACAGTTTGATCGGTGGAGCTGGCAACGACACTTTGGTCGGTGGCTCAGAGAACGACACCTTGCTGGGTGGTGAAGGCGACGACACCTTGGTCTGGGACGTGGCCGGGGTGAACAACAACCTTCACAACTCCAACGTGAGCGTGCCTACCGGTGCTTACGCCATTCAAGGCGACGCCTCCATCGACGGCGGTGCTGGGTACGACACCCTGCTGATGGGTACCAGTGGTCGCGACTTCACTTTGCCAAACGCCACCAACGGCATCACGAATATCGAACTGATTGACCTGCGCAGTCGCAACGCGAATACCGTGGTACTGGATCGTGCAGCGGTACAGGCCATGACCGATGGCCGAAACGTGTTGCACATCGATGGTGATTTCGGTGACCGTTTGGTCATCAACGACTGGGCCAACTGGACGTACCAAGGTCAGTCGCAGCTGAACGGCCACAGCGCGAAAATCTACAGCGCCACAGCCATCCAAGGCAGCGTGCCGGTGACGGTTCACATCAGCGATCGCTTGCAGTTCACCGACACCACCCTCAACAATGCTCAAACCAATTTGCAGTTGGGGACTTTGAGTACCTCGGCGCTCACATCGGCACTGGCCAATGCGGGTACCGCTGCTCAGCCCATTGGTTTTTCGTTGGCTGCTGCACCGACCTTCACCAGAACGGCACTGTCGAGTGACAACACCGACAACCTGCTCGTGCTCAATTCGGCCACCATCGGGACGGTCAACGGACTAGCCGGAACAGACACCCTCAGCGTCCAATTGCGTGCTTTGGATTTGACGGTGGCTGAAAAACCCACGCTCTTGAATATCGAACGCATCGATTTGGGCGCCAACACCTTGGGTGTCGGTAACTCGCTCACCTTGTCGGCTCAAGAGGTGAAGAACCTTTTGCCATCTGGGACAACACATCTGTTCGTGCTCGGCGACTACGGTGATACGGTCAATTTGTCGACCGGAGTGTGGCTGCGCACCACCCGTGTGGACAGTGGTGTGACGTACAACGAGTTCTATCAAAACGTCGGGTCTGATCGGTACTCCGTGTTGGTCGACACCAAGGTCACAGTGGCCTTGGTGAGTGGTGCATCTTTTGGTCGGCAACACGATGACAATCACCTTGCTAACAGCCTGACTGGTTCGTCAGGAGACGATTGGCTCAGAGGAAACGATGGCAATGACACTTTGAATGGTGCTGGCGGTATGGATACCGCCGATTACAGCTACACCTCGTCGAACATCACTGCCCATTTGGGCTTAGGTGAGCAACAGAGAATCACGTTCACGGGTACACCTGCCGTAGGAACCATCACGGTTGCGGGTGTGCCAGTCACATTTAATACGGCGGCATCCAATTTGACGGTGTTTGCGACCGCAGTCAAAACGGCTTTGGATGCCCATTCATCATTTGCCACTGCCACAGGCCGTTTGGTAGAGCAGTCAGGTAGCACGTTGACGGTGACGTTCAATCGATTGGAAGGCAATGTCCAGCTTTTGAGCGTTCTCAGCGGGACAACCAATGTGACTGGTCAAGTCGCTGAGCTTGATCTCGAGTTGGGTGAAAGACAACAGTTCATATTTTCAGGTGTGCCGGCAGGTGGCACGATCACGTTTGGCGGAGTCGCTGTTGCTGTTGATGGAGCGACACCCCCTACGCTCACTGAATTAGTCCAACAGATTGCGACCGCTCTTCTTGCTGATCCAGCCTTTGGCAATGGATCAGGTCGCTCGGTGAGTGTTGTGGGCACTCAAATCACCATCGGTTTTAACCGCAGTGAAGGCAATGTCCCGGATATCGTTTTCACGACTGATACCACCAATGTGACTCACCAGATGACGGTTGTTTCTGAATCAGTCACCAAAGGTCGCGTCCTCGTTGGCCTCGGTGATTTGGATGCCCTGTTGGATGTAGAGTACATGGTTGCTGGTGGAGGAGCTGACTACATTGTGGGTAGTGAAGCAAACAATAACTTGTCAGGAGCAGGTGGCAACGATTACATCGATGGTTCTGCTGGCGACGATACGTTGCTTGGGGGTGATGGCGCAGATACGCTGTTGGGAGGTGCTGGTAACGATTTGCTGTATTTTGATACTTCGGATGTATCGGTAGACGGTGGTACGGGCACTGATACCTTGGCCATCGGCAACACCTTTGTCGACTTCACCGTCAGCGCAGGTCGTCCAGTCGTGTCCAACATTGAAGTGTTGGATCTGAAATTGGCCGGGGGGGGGACTGGCAACACCATCCTGCTCAATTCGACAGCTGTTTCAGAGCTCACAAGCGGCGGCAACACCCTGACCATTGAAGGTCAGTTAGGTGACTCGGTCTTGCTGACCGATCGTGCGCAATGGTCTGTTTCAGTAAACCCACCGACGGGTTATGTGGTGCTGACCCAAAATTCTCTGACCGTGAAGATTCACGAATCGATATCTATCAACCTGGTTCGTGGCACGGGTGACAACGCCGCCTTGGGTGGTTCTGGCGCAGATTTGGTCTTGGATTACTCGCACATGAGTCGTGGCGTCGGGGTTAATTTGAGTGCAACCGGACAGGTTTATGACGGCTCATCCGTGGCAAATAACGCTGCGGTTCGTGATGAGTCTGCAGGCAACAAGACGGACACCTTCAACACGCCGGCCTGGATTAAGACGGGCGGGGGTAACGATGTGATCTGGGGTGGTTCCGCACCCAATCGTTTCGACTTGGGGGGCGGTAATGATTGGGTCATTGGTAGTGCAGGCAACGACACCATCATCGGCGGTGCAGGTTTTGATACGGTGGATAATGCGCACCTGAGCGCTGCGCTCAACATCGACTTGCTCAAGGGGGAGGCCAGTTCAACGGATATCGGTACCGACTGGTTGCAAGGTGTCGAGCAAATCGGTGCAGGAACGGGCAACGATGTGGTGATCGGTGATGAGCAAGCCAACGGACTTTGGGGGCGTGCAGGCGATGACTCACTGGTCGGTGGCGCAGGCGCGGATTCCTTGTATGGTGAGGGCGGTTCAGATACTTTGATCGGTGGCACTGGTGATGATCTCTTGGTGGGTGACGCCTTGGACCCATCCAATGGTGGCGCTGCCGACAAGATTGATGGCGGAGACGGTAACGATGTCATTTATGGCGGGGAAGGACACGACCAACTGTGGGGTGGTGGTGGGGATGATTTGATCGTGGGCAGTGGTATCCGTTTGATATGGAATGACTACTACAACTGGGAGCTGGCTGACAACGACACCATTGACGGGGGAGTAGGTAACGACACCTTGTTTGGTGGCGATGGCAATGACGTTATCAGTGGTGGCGATGGCAACGATTACATTGGTGCGTTTAGAGGTTGGTTCACATTCCGAGGTCATGGGTCAGACCGCACATATTTGGATGAAATAGGCGATGACACTCTGATGGGTGGAGCAGGTGAAGACATCATCGTCGGTGGCTACGGAAACGATGCCCTGTACGGCGGTGACGGCAACGATGTGTTAGGTGTCGATGACGTTACTCATGCCAACCAACCTTGGTTTAACCAAGGATCGGACACTTTTATCGGTGGTCTGGGCAACGACATCATCTACGGTGGCAACTACAACAACGCCGATCGCGATGTTTTGGATTACTCCCAATCGACCCAATCGGTGGTGGTGAACCTCAGTGATGTTGCACTGAGCCTCACCGGCACCGCGTTGACGACCCCGACAGGGCCCAGTACGGTAGGCGTCAATCAAGCCTTGGATGGTTTGGGCGGTATTGACACGCATTACGGTATTGAGGATGTTGTTGGTGGTTCACACAACGACATTTTGGTGGGCTCCTCAGGCACCAACCTTTTAAGGGGTGGTGCTGGCAACGACACCATCTGGGGCGGCGAAGGTGTTGACACCCTAGAGGGTGGCGATGGTGATGATGTCTTCTTCCTTGACCTGGGCGATGCCTCGGTGGACGGAGGAGAGGGTACCGATACTGTCTACACAAGATACGTGAATACCGACCTGACGCAGGCGGGCATCGTTGCACTCAGGAATATCGAAGTCATTGACTTAAGTGCCAACGCAGCCAATGTGGGTAACACTCTGGTGTTGAATGCAACAGTGGTTTCAACTATCACGACCACAGTCAGCGGCCTTAACACACTGCGCATCAAAGGTGAGGTGGGCGACAGCGTGTTATTCGCTGACAGCGGTTGGACTCAGGGCGCATCGAGTTTGACTGGTCACCGAAAATTCACCAATGGCAGCGCGGTGGTTGAGGTGGAATTCGCGGTCAGTACCGATGTGTTGCGTGGGAATCAATCTGGCAACGACACCTTAACTGGCGGACAAAACGGCGGTCAGAGTGCTGACACCGCCGAGCTCATGGACAGTGGTTCGACCTCAACAAGAACCATGCTGGACTACGCCGACCAGATTCGTGCGGTGCGTGTCAACCTCAGCGCCGATCGGTATAACGGCGTGGCCTCCAACACCGCGGTGAACTCTTTGGGATATGTGGACACTTTGACTGGCGTCGAGTGGGTCAAAACTGGTGCGGGTGACGATTGGCTCATCGGCTCGGCGGCCAACAACCGCTTAGAAGGTGGTTTGGGCAATGACTGGTTGCGTGGTGGAGCGGGCAATGACACCCTTTGGGGTGGTTTGGGTGTGGACACCGCCGACTATTCAGATGCTGACCAAGGCGTGACCATCGTGCTGCGCGGAGATGGTATCGCCCAAGCCGGAACGGCTATCAGTGCAGGCTCCACAGGTTCTGACGACCTCTACAGCATTGAAAACATATTGGGCTCAAGCCACGCCGATCACATCACGGGCGACACGGCGGCCAACTGGATCGATGGGGGAGCAGGTTCCGACACCATTTTGTCGGGTGACGGCGATGACACGGTGGTCTTTGACGCCACAGATGCCTCGGTTGATGGTGGAGCAGGTACAGACACCTTGATGGTGCGGGACGAAGTCGTGGATCTGGCGACCTTCACCGCAGGCGGAAAATTCAAGAATTTTGAAGTGATCGACATGCGCGGCAGTTTGGGCACGCGCTTGGTGTTGACGCCCGATGCCCTCAATGCCCTGGCCGTCACGACCTTGACCGTCCATGCCGATGCGCAGGACACCATTGACTTGGTGGGCGCTTGGACGCTGGGCAGTGTCAGCACCATCAACGGCAAGCTCTATCAAAGCTATACCGCTGTTTCAGGAACCAACGTCACCCTGACGGTCTCTGTCGAGGCCGCCGTGAGGTGGGTGGGGACTGCCAACAACGACACCATCCTAGGCTCAGCCAATCCGGACTTGATCATGGGTGGTGCAGGTGACGACAGCCTGAGCGGCGCGGCTGGAAACGACACCTTGTTGGGGGGGGCTGGCAACGACACCTTGAACGGCGGGGACGGGTTTGATACGGCCGATTACCGCGAAGCCACCGCCGCCATCACCTTGGGTTCTGGCACGGTGCAAGGTGAGGGTACCGATACCCTTCAGGGCATCGAGCGGGTTTTGGGCAGCCAATGGGGCGACTCCATGACGGGTGGCGAAGGGGCCGATGTGTTCGAGGGCCAGGCGGGTAACGACACCTTGGATGGTGGTGCAGGTGATGATGTCCTGTTGGGACAGGCGGGTGACGATCGCTTGGTCGGTGGTTTGGGTAACGACGACCTCGAGTGGGGGGATGGCAACGACACACTCGATGGCGGTCAGGGCGGCGATGTCTTGCGCGGTGGGTCTGGCGACGATGTGTTGGTCTTTGACACCAATGACAGCCTGATCGATGGCGGTTTGGGTTTGGATACTCTGCGCGTGGCCGACGCCAGCGTGGACTTCACTCAAGGTGGCATTCCCAAGATCCAAGGCATGGAGCAGTTGGATCTTCGGAGTGCTTCTACGGGTGTGACAAGCAACACCACGGTCACTTTCGATTTGAGTTCGGTGCGGGCAATGTCGGGCGAGAGCAACCAATTCATGATCTTGGGTGACAGTGGTGACAAGGTCATGCTCAAAGACTTTGCCCAATGGACCACCAGCACGTTGGGGAGTGATACCGTTTACGCTCAAGGTGGTGTATTGCTGCGGGTGGCTGCTGGTGTGGCGGTGGAGGCCGTGCCGATTCCTGGTGCTGGACAAACCTTGATCGGTAACAACGCCAACAATACCTTGGCCGGTGGCAACAACAACGACACCCTCCAACCCCTGGGCGGATCTGACAGCCTCAATGGTGGTGCAGGAACTGATACGGTCATATTCACACCGCAGTTGCGCATCGACACGATTTCTTTGGCCAGTGGGCTTTCATTCGGCTCACAAAACAACTCGTACCTTGTGGCAGTGGGTGACGTCAATAACGACGGTCTGATGGACTTTGCCATGCGCACTGTGAACACTGTTTCCACAAGTGTGGCTTATGTACGAAGGTATGACACGTATTCATCGAGTGGCGGGTACTCCTACTGGAATTCATCGGTTGCTGATTTGCAGCAACAAACTTATTACTCGGGTCATGTGTATTTGGTCTATGGCTCGGTCAATGGTATCGGGGGACTGGATATCAGCACATCCAATGGTGTATCGGGTACTGACAATGGCTACATTGCACTGACTTCCACTGCGTCAGCCGGAGAAGGTTTTGGTAATGGATTGGGTGCATTGGGCGACTTTGATGGCGATGGGCGTTCGGACTTCTTGGTCACCGCCAGTGGCTCGGATTCGATGGGTTATAGGATTGGCGATCGCACGCAAAACACAGTGTCAAGCGATTGGTGGACTAGCAGTAATGAAGGCCGGATCTATCTGTTCAATGGTGGCAACGACATACTGATAAATCGCGAATCAGGTTTGGTTAATGAAACCACGCTATCCGCCAGCGGAACTGGCGCCACAGGTCAAGCTAATGCACTGCCTACAGGTACACCAACCAGTGCCTATTGGAACAGTGTGAATGGATCTACATACACTCCCCAGAATCATTGGGAGGTTCCAGGCGTCGACACCACCTACACCTACACCACCAGTGCGACCACAGCTGATGCAGTCTACAAAGGCACTGCAGGAGCTAATTTCGGTAATGGTTGGGCCCCTGTTTCCTTAGGTGACTTGAACGCCGATGGTTTTGATGACTTTATGACCGGCTCCAGCGGCCAAGTGTATTTTGGTCGAGCTCAAACGGCATCGGGCTTCAATTTGGCTGCTGCCGACTTTGCCAGCTCAAGGACCTTGGGCACGGTGGGGCGTATCGCTGCCTTGGGTGACGTTGATGGCGATGGATACCAAGATTTCATGGTCTCTCGCACCGACACCACTGTGAATGCGGTCAATTTCATCGTTTATGGTGCATCCAACGCCACTTCATGGGATGCTCCCAGTACTTGGGCTTCAGGTGCGGCCGCGGGCAATACCCCTGCATTGAACAAAATCGTCCCTGAGTCTGCTTTCACAATCAATGGCAGCTATTCAGCTTTGGGCGACATCAACGGCGACGGCTTCGATGACATTTTGATTTCTGCCAATGGCCCCTCGAACGACCCGAACGATTTCAATGCCAAAGACAATGGCGGCCTGTATGTAGTCTTTGGCCAGGCGGGTCGTTGGAACAATGGCGATATCGACTTGGCTGGCTTGGCCGCGGCTCAAAAGGGCTTCCGCATAACAGGCGCGGTGGACTTTGACGATGCTGGTGAGTATAGCTGGACCGGTGTTGGCGACATGAACGGCGACGGCATTGAGGACTTCATTCTGCAAGCCCCGGGAGATGATGAGGCCGACAACGCTGGCACCACATCGCTTGGATCGTCTTATCTGATTTTTGGTCGCGAGCGGGGTTGGCAAGACATCAGCCTCCTAGAGATGCAGGACTATGGCATTCAATTGCTCAGAACCGACAACGGCTACTGGACCAAGCTAGGAGACATCGATGGCGACGGTTTTGACGATGTCGCGTTGACGCAATCCACCTCGATGAAGGTCTTCTACGGTGGTGATTACCTTACCAGTGGCAGCAATATGGCTGTGCAGGTAGTAAAAGTGTCCGAGGGAGAAATGCTTACGGCCAACGCGGCCAAGACCAATGCGAACCCCACTGGCGCAGACCGTCTTATAGGAAATGTGGGCAACGACACTCTGGTCGGGGATGGCGGAAAAGATGTGCTAATTGGTGGTGCCGGCAATGATCTCATTAAGGTGGCGTTCGAAGCCCCAATTACCGACCTAAGCCACGCCGACTACTCTGCTGCCGATGCCGCGGACGGCGTGAGGGACTCCAGCATCTTCTTCAAGATCGACGGTGGTACGGGTGTCGACACCGTTGAGTTCACCTCAGCAATGGGTACCGGCTCCACCTTCTTTAACCTCTCTGGCTTACGCAAAGGTGCCATAGAGAACGTCGAGATATTCGACTTGGGCGCAGGAGATCAGTCGATTTCACTCAACCATTTCGATGTTCTGTCGATGACTGGTTCAACGAATACAGCAATCGATGATCCGACCTATCAGAAAGGCAATACCCTGGTGATTAAGTCAAGCGCTGGCTCGGACAAGGTCGACTTAGACCTTCGCCCGGGCGCCTGGAGAGACACTTTGGTCGATGTCAGTGTCGAGGGTCAGAGTGGCTTCTCCGTCTATCAGTACGGCTCGAACAATATCCATATTGTGATTCAGAACACCATTACCGTCGCTTAAGCCTTATTAATCGTGGACCTCAAAGAGCGCCCCTCTCCGCAATTGCCTAGGCAGTCTGGCATAGATAGGTTAAAGGACTATGTCAGGGAGCTTCGCCCATGGTTATCTCAAAAAGATGAAAATGCAGGCTCGCGCCTGCAGAGCAAGGTATCTATCGAAGACAAAAAAGATTGGCTCCGCGATATTCTCTGGCCGCATCGCAAGGCTTACCGTCAGGCGATTCTATTGGCACTGGCCATTAACTTTCTTGGCCTATTTGCAGCAATTTTTAGCCTACAGGTCTACGATCGGGTGGTGGCCCATGCAGGCTATGCGACCTTATTTGCTCTGGTAACGGGAATGCTTTTGGTTATTGTCATGGACCATGTCTTTCGTGCAGGCCGATCTCTGTTGCTTCAGCAGATTGGCGCACGAATAGAGGTAGCCATTGCCCGGGATGTCTTTCGGCGCATGCTCCACCTCCCAGCGCAACAGCTCGAGAAGTTTCCCCCGAGCTACTGGCAGGCTGTCTACCGCGATGTCGAGGTGGTGCGCGGCACATTTTCAGGTGCGGCGGCCATGCTGCTCATTGATTTGCCATTTTTAATTTTGTCCTTGGCCATGATCGCCTTAATTGCGCTGCCGCTCTTGCCGATTGCGCTGATCACGATCATCGCTTTTGTTCTGCTCGCTTGGCGATCCGGAGAGGTGACTCGCGATGCGACCGAGACCGAGCGTGAGCAACTTGTCCACCGAGATGCAACCATTGCCGAACTGGCGGGTGCGCGACTACACCTCAAGGCCATGGCCGCAGACACTGCCACTGCAGCTCGCTGGGAAGACCGCTACGCCACTTGGCTCAATGAGTCCTTGGTGCGCAGTCGAGAGGCCGATCACTATCGCGAGGTAGCCCACGCCATGACCACCGCCAATACCGTTATGGTCACTACCGTGGGTGCTCTGATTATTTTGAGCCAAAACCTAACATTGGGTGCTTTGATCGCAACCAACATTCTGACTGGCCGCATGGTCTCGCCATTGGTTCAACTGGTTTCCCAATGGCGTATGTTCGGTCAATACAAGTCTGCAAAGAAGAGACTTGATCAGCTCTTTGCGCAGGAGCTAGACCGCGAGGAAGTCGCAGTAGAACTCCCCCCGCCGAGGGGAATCTTGCGACTGGAGAATGTCACTTTTCAGTACGCTGGCACCGAGACCCAACAGGTGCAGCCAATCACCGGGCAAATTGGGCCACTGGGCCTGCATGGTATTGTCGGACCGAATGGGAGTGGCAAGACAACGCTGCTCAAGTTGTTGCGTGGCCTTTACATCCCCAGCGATGGCCGTGTGTTGCTCGATGGCGCGGACCTTAATCAACATTCGCAACAGTCTTTGGCCAAGCAGATGGGCTATTTGGCTCAAGACGCCCAGTTGCTCTCGATTAGTGTTCGCGACAACATCGCGCTGGCCAAGCCCGAGGCCTCTGATGAAGAGATTGTTCGCGCGGCCCAACTCGCTGGCGCACATGAATTCTTGATCGACCTCCCCGATGGCTATGGCACCATGATTGGCCCGGAGGGTCGAGGGTTTTCAGTCGGACAGACCAAGCGAATCATTATTGCCCAGGCCTTGCTCAATGATCCCCCCATTGTTTTACTTGACGAACCCACTTCTGAGCTCGATCGAGATGCCGAGGTGAAGTTGGTCATGACCCTTCGTGAATTAGCCAAAACTAAGACCGTCGTGGTGGTCTCCCACAGCCCATTCCTGCTCGCCCACTGCCAGGGCATTCTGGTTATGAACAAAGGTAAGTTAATGGCGGGTGGACCCGCTGACAAGATCCTCCCTAAGTTGGGTATCCAACCCGCTGGCCAGCCCAAGTCAGCTGGGGTTAGCAAGGCGGCTGCATGAGCAGTTCAGCTCTTGATTCTCTTCTGGATCGTTTCGGCCAGCCTGGTTGGCGTGCACCACAGCGTTACATGATTATTCTGCTTGGCCTCATCATTTTGTGGATGCTGGTTGCGCGAGTTGATCGCGTAGTAACAGCACCCGGCAAAGTGGTTCCGTTTGATAAGGTCAAGGTTATTCAGCACTTAGAGGGAGGAATCATCGCCGATATTTTGGTTCGGGAGAACCAAGAGGTTCGCATTGGCGAACCCCTGGTGAAACTTGATCTTGCCACCTCGGGCATCAACAGTGCTGAGATGAATGCCAGAATGTTTGCATTACGCCTTGCCAAAGTAAGGCTGGATGCAGAGTCGAGTGGACAGTCTCCTAGGTGGCCGGTCGATATCCCTAGTCAGTTTAAGGATCTTGTCGATGCCGAGCAATCCACCTATCGAAACCGAAAGATGGAGCGTGACAACTCACTGCAGGCACTTGAAAACCAAGTCTTTCAATCTCGCAAGCGACTTGCTGAATCTCAAGAGAGGCTCACAGCATTAGAGCAGAGCTTAGTTTTAGCCCGGAAGGAGCTTGCTGTATCGGAGTCGTTACTGAATGACAAGCTTGTCTCTCAGCTTGATCACTTCCAGCGGCAGAGCCGTGTGACCCAGCTTAATGGTGAGGTCTTGTCTCTTCGTCAGGCAATTTCCGGGGCTGAGGCAGCAATTGAAGAGGCTTCGGCTAGGAGGCGCCAAGAGGACGGTCGTTTTCGAAGAGAGTCTGCCAATGAGGCTAGCGAATTAGAGCGAAAAATTGCGAGTCTTACTGAGGAATTAGGGCTCGCGAAAGATCAAGGGGATCGTTCTGTAATCCGCTCCCCCATAGAGGGAGTGATAAAGAACCTAAAATTTCAGACCGTCGGCAATATTGTTCGCCCAGGTGAGCCAATGATGGAAGTTGTGCCCCTTAAGGATCAGTTAGTTATAGAGCTGAAGCTTAATCCGTCGGATCGTGGTTATGTGGTAATAGGTCAAGAGGCTTTAGTTAAGATCTCGACGTACGACTACCTTCGCTATGGCGGCCTATCTGGAAAAGTAACAGCAATTGGTGCGGATACGGATTTGGGTCGTAACGAGGAGCAGTTTTACAAAGTCGTCGTGAGCACCAACAAAGCGTTTATTGGCGATGGTCCTAACGAGTATCCGATTACCCCAGGGATGCTTGGTGAGGTTGATATCAAAGTTGATACACGGTCTATCTTTTGGTCCTTACTGAAGCCTGTCTTGAAGTTAAAGGCTGAAGCCTTTAGAGAACTTTAATAACTGGAGTTTCGATGAAACGGTGCAAGAAAGTAATTGTCTTTTTCGGGGCTTTGGCTTCAACTATGGGCTCATCTATGGCGGGCGAGTTACGAACCGAGTTGCAGAAGCTTCGTGACACTCATCCTTTAATCCGAGCGAGTCAGTTCGCGGTTGAAGCATCCGATCTGCGTAGACAGGCAGCCATGGCAGGTTTCTTGCCAAAGATTACGATCAGTGGTGATACGGGTGATGAAAAGATCGAGAGCGCTACCTTACCCATCACACCACCTACTAAGACTGATTACCAGCGGAGCAAGCGCACTTATACGTTAGAGCAAAACATTTTTAGTGGTGGTAAGACTTTTGCAGAGGTCGATATTGCAACAATCGATCGCAGCTTAAAGCAGTCTGAGGCCAGGGCTAGCTCTCAGGATATTCTTTTAGAAGCCCTCGTAGCCTACCTTCAGGTACTTCGTAATCAATTGCTAATCCGTCTCTCAGAGATCAACGAAGAGACCACCCAGCAACAACTCGCCATGGAAAAAGCTAGAGTTGAGCGTGGCGGCGGAGTGGTAGTAGATGAGCTTCAAGCTGCGACTCGGTTGCAGATTGTTCGTGAGCGCCGAGTTTTTTATGAACAGGGTATGCGAGATTCAATTGCAAATTACGAGCAAGTATTTGGCCATGTACCTAGCCAGGAAAAAATTCAAGATCTTGATAATTTTGTAGACCTAATTCCTGCTGATGTTGAAGTTGCTGTTCTTCGAGGTCAAGAATTTAACCCGAGACTTCAGCAGATTCGTTTGCAGATTGACCGTGCGGCGAGGTCGATTAACTTAGAGCGCTCGAATCTTTTGCCGAAGGTGGACTTTGTCTTGTCAAGAAGCAGGGATAAGGAAGTGGCGGGAATTTTCAAAAAAGACGAAGATTCGGCGCTTGTTAGATTTTCTTGGAACATTTTCTCTGGTGGTGATTCGATGAATCGTACTCGTGCGGCCGCATTAGACCGCAATGAGGCGATGGAACGGGAGATTAGTACCCAGCGTAAGACATCTGAGTCCATTCGCATGGCATGGAACCAGTATCAAAAAGGGCAAGAGCGCCTAAAGCTCCTTGAGACTGCTGCAGAAACTTCTCAGAGGGTAATGGAAGGTCGTAAGCGTCTTCGCGACTCTGGTCGCGAGACCGTATTGGCAGTGCTCGATGCCGAGGTGGAACATTTCGGCATCTTGGCTAATAAAGTTAATGCAATGATTGATGCTCGACTTGGAAGCTACAGGCTATTACATGTGACTGGCCTGTTAGATATTTCTACGCTTAATCTTGACTCGGATAATTTTCGGCTTCCTATTCGACCTTTAGAAGAGACACTAAATCAGCTGTTAGGCTGGAAAAAGCAGCCCGTAAAGCCCTCATCGATAGTTGCTTCCGCGCCAAAAGTTGAGGAAGTTCCGTCGGTTGTTACTCCCCCATCATCGACCACTTCCTCGATTCCGCCCACATCGCCCAAACCAAAAACTCCGTCAGCAAAACCGACGCCCGAGATAGCCCCTTCGGCGCAGACTGCAACGCCAGTAACGATTTTGCCGGTGAATGATCCGCTAGACCCCAAAGCAGATGATGACCCGTCTCTGACTCTTACTAAAAAGGTCCTTGACTGGGCTGAGGCATGGTCCGGAAAAGATTTTGATTCTTACTCAGACTTTTACAGCGAGGTCTTTCAGACAACTAGGTTTAAGTCTAAGTCTCAGTGGCTGGATTATCGAAAGCCACGAATTGTTGGCAAAAGATCAATCTCTGTAGAGATCCGTAACCTAGTGGTTAAGGTACTTGAAAACGGTAGAGCCGAGGCGGTTTTTGAGCAAAACTATAAGGCGGGGAATTTAAAGGTTCGGTCTGCAAAGAAGCTTCAATTTATCAGGGAAGATGACAGCTGGAGGATTCTCTGGGAAGGCAATTGACTCTTTATAGGACTTTAAGATGCGCTTTTTGTTTATTCACCAAAATTTTCCAGGCCAGTTTGTTCATTTGGCACCGAAGTTGGTTGAACGAGGTCATGAAGTACACGCGATAGCCATGCGCAAAGATTTTTCAGGACTTTGGAGCGGGGTACGCGTTCACCAGGTAAAGCCTATTAAGGGCAGCACTCCTGGGGTCCATGCTTGGGTTGTTGATTTTGAGACCAAAGTAATTAGGGCAGAGTCTGTTTTTAGGGCAGCCTTAAAGCTCCGCCAATCGGGGCTCGAACCAGAGGTAATTATTGCGCACCCCGGTTGGGGTGAAAGCCTGTTTCTGAAGGACGTCTGGCCAAAAGCAAAACTCGGGATCTACTGTGAGTTCAACTATGCAGAGTCGGGCCTAGATGTGGGCTTCGATTCAGAGTTTTCTGTGACTGATGAAGGGGATCCTTGCAGGTTGCGGCTTAAAAACCTTAACAATGTAATGCACTTTGACCTTGCTCACGCAGCGATTTCTCCAACACGGTTTCAAGCGGGTACATTTCCCATGCCGTTTCGTCGGAAGATTCGAGTGCTACATGACGGAATTGATACCCAACGAATTCGACCGAATCCAGATGCGAGGTTCACCTTGCCGGATGGCACTGTTGTCGGACGGGACGATGAGGTTGTTACGTTTGCCAATCGAAACCTCGAGCCATACCGGGGTTATCACATATTCATGCGGGCCTTACCAAACCTTTTGGCGGAGCGGCCAAACGCAAAGGTGATCATCGTAGGGGGGCATGGAACAAGTTACGGAAAAGCTCCAGGAAATCAGAATACTTGGAAACAGATTTTTATTGATGAGGTTCGCCCTAAGATTTCCGATGAAGACTGGGCTAGGGTTTTCTTTTTACCCAACCTTGATCGCGAGCAGTTTCTTTTGTTCCTGCAGGTCAGCCGTGTCCATGTTTACTTAACTTATCCCTTTGTGGCGGGATGGAGTCTCTTGGAAGCCTTGAGTGCGGGTTGCGCTGTTGTGGGCAGTGACACCGAGCCGGTTCAGGAATTCATACGGCATCGTCATACGGGACTTCTGACCTCGTTTTTTGACACTCAGGAATTAGTCCAAAGTATCGCCCATCTGCTTGAAGATGAACGACTGCGCAATAGGCTTGGACAGGAAGCTCGTAAAAAAATGCAGAGTTATTTTGACCTTCACTCTGTTTGTCTTCCCAAATTGGTTCGATGGGCGGAAGGCCTAGGATCCAAGAGGTCTAATCGAAGGGCGGTAGCCATTCAAGCCAATCGGACTGAGAATTTACCTTGAAGGTGGCGCTTGTCGTGCCGCATTTTTACAGTGCTGACGAGGCGCCTGTTTATTCATCAAGGTCATCTCTCAAGCTGGATCAGAGGCGCCTGGCAATACATGAACTAGTTTTTAATTGGCGAGCCGTGTGTGAGCAACCATTTGTTTTGGATATCGAAAGAAAGTCTTTTGTATCTGCCGAGGCGGAGCCGATCAAGCTAGATATATACATTCTTGTGAATGGGAAGAACCACCTGTTAGAAGACATGTTCATTGAAAAAAATGGGATAAAGCTTGTCACCGTTAAGACGGAGAACCCATTAATGATCCCTTTCGCCTCGTATCATGTTTTTTTCAAGAACAAGGGCGACTATGACTGGTTTGTCTATTCTGAAGATGACTTGGTACTTCGAGACCCATTTATTTTTCAGAAGCAGGCTCTTTTTAGGAGGCACTTTGGCGAGGCTAGGTTGCTCCAGCCGAATCGATTCGAGTTTAATCCAGACGGACCGAGTATCAAGACCTACGTGGATGGAAACTTAAGGGAGGGTTTTATCAAGCCATTCTTGGATAGAGTTGATGAGAGGGAGGATCACCTAAGCTTTGATTACGGGAATCATATTATCGTGCTTACATGAGCACGGAATCCGCATTCTGGGTTTTTTATGCTCTCAAAGACCCAGTTAGAGAAGTGGGTCTCTTCTAAGACATTTTTGGACATGGATTGTTCTTTTATCTCGCCACTCGAAAGCGCTGCAACTTTGGGAGTTCTCAAGGTCTTCTCTGTTTTTAAACCGAGCCCCTCAAATTTCGCGTTTTTTGAAATCGAGCACTTTGATAGAAAATTTTCGGGAATGAAGCTCCCACGAGTGCAGGAAACTCTTTAGCCCAGCGTCTTTCCAACCAGCCAGAAGTAGAGTCGGTAGGGCAGGACCCGCAGTAGCTTCATGAACCAGGTAAAGCGCTTTGGATAGTGAATCTCAAACACACCCCGCGAGAGCCCCCGCAGAGTCGCCTGGGCCGCCTCTTCCGCAGAGATGAGCGCGGGCATTGTGAACGCGTTTCCATCCGTGAGCCGGGTCTTGACAAAGCCCGGGCAGACCAGTGAGACGTCAATGCCCTTGGGCTTGAGCTCCACAAAG
>Ga0194124_10000856_pt1 | contig 43115 bp, 37 predicted proteins | sample TA2KigCas0mmetaG_FD_148605 | JGI IMG/M metagenome (GOLD analysis project Ga0194124, IMG submission 148605) | Freshwater microbial communities from Lake Tanganyika, Tanzania - TA2015031 Kigoma Deep Cast 0m | ecosystem: Environmental > Aquatic > Freshwater > Lake | place: Tanzania: Lake...
GGGGTTTCTTTGTCGACCTCGTACTTGATCGGATCGGCATTCATCGGAATTTCAATAATGACGTTGAAATCATTCGGCACGTCGCGTCCGGCTGGAACATTATTCAGACTCATGAGATTCCCTGGTGTGTTAAAGACTTTTTGATGTGGGTACTTGGGTGGTCAGCGCACACAAACGAAAGTGCGTCGCCGCCGCCTCGGGCTGCCCCAGGACTTCATACATTTGCGCCAGACGCAAGTGCGCCTCTTGCAAGGTAACTCGATCGCTGGCGCCGAGCACGGCTTGCTCAAGATGGCGCTGCGCCTTGCCCCATAGTTTTTGCTTCTGGCAAAGCGCGCCGAGCAGTAGCGCAAGCTCCGCATCGTTGGGGCGCTCACGCAGCCATTGCTCGACATGCTCTATCTGCGACAGCAGCGTTGCCGAACCCTCTGGGGCGGCGCACTGCCGGTAGGCTCTTAGTAGTCGCACATCCCACTGCACCGCCAGGGCTTTCTGCAAGATATCTGCCGCCTCTTGCTGGCGCCCGATTTTCATGAAGGCGCTGGCTCCCATGGCGGAGACGGCAACGCTCTGACGGTCGGCAGCAGGTATGGTGGCCCACAGTTTTTTGAGTGATTCAGCGTCGTCTGCTGCCTTGGGTAGTAGCGCTTCATAGGCCATATCCCGCAAGCGACGCGATAGGGTCGGGTGTAAGGCCGAGTGCTTGTCAAGCAGATTAACCAGCCGTAAAACCTCGGGCCAGTTACGCGCGCTTTGGTTCACTTTTAGCGCCAGCCTGAGCGCGTGCGCGTGACGCACGCCACTGCTAGTGAGCTCCTGCAGCGCGGCGAGTGCGGCATCCAGATCTTTATTGTCTTCCGAGAGTAAATCGACGGCGCTCATCAGGCGCGCCGTGCGCAAGCCGCTGTCGCTTGCGGCATCGCTCAGCCACTTGTCGCGCCGAAGTGGCTCTTGCAAGCGCTGCGCGGCACGCGCACCAAGCAAGGCGGCGAGGCCTGCGTGCTCTGGCGACTGAGCCGCTTTGCGCGCTGATTTTTCGACACGACCGAAGCGCCCCTCGAGATAGGCGCGCAGCGCGTCTTGCAGCGCCCGGCTAGATTCACGTAGTTGCCGCATCGCTCGGTACTGCTCCACCCGGCGCGGTAAGGCCATGGTTGCTCTGACAGTATTCACGATCAGCAGCAGCAGTAAAAAACCGAGCAGGAGAATAACGAGGAAAAAATTCAGCGAGATATCAATCCGGTGCGGCGGATAAAATAGCACCACATTGCCCGGATTAAAGCGCGCCAGCACCGCCAGGCCGATTGCCGCAGCAAACAGTCCAACCAACCAGAGAAAGATACGGGTACTCACCAGCACGCCTTGCTCATGGACGCGCGCGCGACTGGCGCACTGCCGCCAGACTGTGCGACAGCGTGGGCATTTCAATATTCAAGACACTCTCGCGAATCTGTCGAATGAGCTCGCGCCCGGTGCGGGTGTGCGAGTCGCGCAGATCGAAGTAGCGCTGCAAAGCACGGTCGGCCTCTGCCAGATCACTACGAAATGCCGCGTCATTGCGCGACAGCAGCGCGACACGTGCATTGAGCAGACGCAGCTTGACATTTTCGCGCGCAAAGAACGCTTGCTCCGGCGTTAACAACAAGGCCTCGGGCGCGCTCACTGTTCGCACTCGCAGTAACTGCTTTAGATCTGCCCATAGCTCACCGCTCCAGACAGACCAGCGCTCTTGCATCTCAACACGCCAATCAAAGGCACTGTTGCTCTCCGCTTTCTGGCGATTCGATAGTTTGGTTTTGGGTGCCGGCGCGACGATGGCTGGCTTTTCATCTGACAGTAACGGCATCGCATCTACTTGCGCGATGAGCGAATCAAGCCGGACCGCAACGCCTGTGAGGTCGACACTGGGCAAGCTTTTGAGTTTGTCGATATCTTGCGCAATCGCGCGGCGAATCGCGATGAACTGCGGGCGATCTACCCGCGACAGCCGCGCATCAGCGTTTTGCAAGGCAACTAAGGCACTGCGTACATTGCCCGCGATCTGAAGTTGTTGGCTGGCAGTAGAGAGTACCTGTTCGATTTCTGCTAACGCCCAGTCATCACGATTTTTCGCCAGATCCCGGTAGAGTTGCTCGAGCGCTGCTTGTTGGTTCTGCGACTCTGACTGACGCGCCTCGAGCACGGCCACTTTGCCTTGCAATACACGAAGCTGATCATCAACCCGGTCGGCGATGAGCTTGGTTTGGCTGTTGAGGTTTTCGCCAGACTGAAGGCGCTGCGCAACCTCACGCCGGAGGTCGGAGATATCAGAGCGCGCGCTCCACCATTGCAGCGCCAGCAGCGCTGCTAGCCCAGCGAGCATTAACTTGAGACGAGCCTCGACATTTTCAGGCCAACTCGGCCACCACCAAGGCCGCTCGCCTGCAGATGTTTGGCCAGGCTCACTGATTGTTTCGGTGCTTGATGCCGTCAGTGGCTGCGGCTGCGGCGGCGGCGCGGGGCTGGGCTTGACTGACTCCTCGTGCCCGTTTGGAGCGCCTGCATGGGCCGTGACATCGTTAGACGCGACATCGATCGCCGCGGCATCGCCAGCAGCGCCGCTCGCCGGTGTAGTTGCGTCACCCTCAAGGGACTCCCTTTCAGGCGATCGCGCTTCAGACGACTTAGCTTCAGACGACTTAGCTTCAGACGACTTAGCTTCAGACGACTTAGCTTCAGACGACTTAGCTTCAGACGACTTAGCCTCAGACGACTTAGCTTCAGACGGCGCTGCTTCAGAGGGAATGTTGTCGGAGGGTGACTGTTTGTCGCTCATGTCACGGATTGTATCGCGGCGACTAGGGCTTCGTCGCCTGAGGACGTCTGCGTTACATGCGTAAACCCAAGTGTTTGCGCGCTTTCCGCAATACGCGGGTGGGGTACCAATAGCTGAGTGTTCAAGATCTGCTGGATGCCTGCTTGACCGCAAGCGCGCTGTACCATTTCAAGCAGATGACGCAGTGCCTCGGAACTGGTGATGACCCAGCAGGCATCAGCAGTGATCAGCTGATTCAGCTGTGCATCTAGCGCCGTATCGAGCTCGGGCATGCCACGTCGGTAAGCGGCGATTTGTTCAACCTCGACGCCGGCAGCGCGCAAGCGATCGGCGAGCAATTCGCGGCCAGTCTCGGCGCGGATGATCAGCACGCGCCGGCCTTGCAGGGCGGGCAGATCGAGCACTTCGAGCAAGGTCTCGGAGTCGGTGCGCTGCGGGTCAATCGGGCTCACCACCCGGGCACCGCTACCGTTGAGGCCATGACGCGCCAGCGCCAGCCGGCTGCCCTCACCGACCACCGCCGCGATCACCTGATTCGGCCACTGATCAATATGTTCGAACGCCGCATCAATCGCGTTCGGGCTCACGAACGCGACCAATGCGTATTCGCTGAGGTGTGACAGCGTGCTGCGCAAGTGAGCGGTGTCGGCCAGCGGCTGAATCTCAAGCAAAGGAAAGCGATGAACCTCGACCCCAAGCTCAGTCAACCGCGTGACCAACGCATCCGCTTGCGCACGAGGACGGGTAATGACGACGCGCCTACCCACGCCACCGGAGTCAGTCAGTGCGACAGGCGGCAAGGATAGCGGTCGCGTCTTGCGCTTCGAGCGCTTGCGCTACCTGCACACCCACCGCCTCCGGTGTCGCCGCAGCACCATGAACCTCGGCGCGCGCGATGCGCTTGCCGTCCGGGGTGGCCACCATCGCTGTCAGGGTCAGCGCGTGCTGATCAACCGTCGCGTACGCCGCAAGCGGAATCTGGCAGCTGCCGCCAAAGCTGCGCGAGAGCTGACGCTCGGCGCGCACGGCTTGCTCGGTCTCGGCATGATTGAGCGGCGCAAGTAGCTGCACCAGCTCGTTGCGCCCGCTGCGGATTTCGATGGCCATAGCGCCTTGTCCTGGTGAAGGGAGGCTCTGCGCGGGGTCGATGAACGCACGTATACGCTCTGCCATGCCCAATCGCTTCAGACCTGCTGCGGCGAGGATGATGGCGGCGTATTCTCCGCGGTCGAGCTTGGCGAGGCGGGTATCCAGGTTGCCGCGCAATGGGTGAATCTGCAGCTGCGGGAAGCGCGCCGCTATCAGTGCCTGACGCCGCAGGCTGCTGGTACCAACCACAGCGCCGGGTGGCAAGGCCTCGAGGCTGTCGTATTGGTTGGAGACAAAGGCATCACGCGGATCTTCACGCTCGAGTACCGCCGCCAGCGTAAAGCCCTCGGGCAGCTCCATCGGCACGTCTTTCAGTGAGTGCACAGCGAGATCAGCGCGGCCTTCTTCCATCGCCACTTCGAGCTCTTTGACAAACAAGCCCTTGCCGCCAACTTTGGATAGGGTACGGTCAAGAATCTGGTCGCCACGCGTGGTCATACCGAGGATTTCAACGGTGCTGTGCGGATATAATTCGAGCAAGCGTGCGCGAACGGTTTCAGCTTGCCACATCGCGAGACGACTCTCGCGTGAGGCAATAATCAGTTTTCCGGAAAATGTGGCGTTCAATGCGGTCTTTCGTTGGAAGGTCGCAAGGCCAGCGACGCTCTAATGATCGGCGGCTAACCGCGGCGCATTCTATCACCCCTACCACCCTCGGCAGCGCGGGCTCAAGCTCGACTGAAACATCATGGCGCTTCGAACTCCCGCAGTAGCTCGCCCCTCCAAAACGGCCGACAAAGACGCGCCGCTGCGCGAAGATATTCGTTTGCTCGGCCGCTTGCTGGGTGAGGTAATCCGGCAGCAAGAGGGCGAGGCAGTTTTCAAGCTGGTTGAGAGTATTCGGCAGACGGCGGTGCAGTTCAGGCGTGAATCTGATGCTGAGGCGGGCGCTGATCTCGACCGTTTACTAAAAAAACTTAGCCGCGATCAGACTAATGCGGTGGTACGCGCGTTTTCGTATTTTTCTCATCTTGCGAATATCGCCGAAGATCAGCACCATAACCGCCGCCGGCGGGCTCATCAATTGGCGGGGTCGGCGGCGCAACCCGGCAGCTTCCCGGCGACGCTGGCAAAGCTGAGCGCTGCAGGCGTCGCTGGCAAGTCGGTGCAGCAGTTTTTTGATGGTGCGCTCATCTCTCCCGTGTTGACTGCGCACCCGACCGAGGTGCAAAGAAAAAGTATCCTCGACGCCGGGCGCGAGATCGCCCGGTTACTCGCGCTGCGTGATCAGCCCAATACGCCGGCGGAACGCGAACGTAATACTGCGCTGCTACATGCCGAGGTCGCCAAGCTGTGGCAGACGCGTATGCTGCGCTACCAACGGCTGACGGTGGCGGATGAGATCGAGAACGCGCTCTCGTTTTATCGCATCACTTTCCTGCGTGAGCTACCAGGGCTGATGGAAGAGATCGAGCATGACACGCTGACCCAATACCCACATCTGCGTCAGCTGCACCTACCGCCATTCGTGCAAATGGGTAGCTGGATCGGCGGCGACCGCGATGGAAATCCGAATGTCCATGGCGCCACCATGCAGCAGGCGATGTCGCGCCAGTCCACGACGATTTTCGAGTTCTATTTGGAGGAGGTGCACGCGCTCGGCGCCGAGCTGTCGATCTCGACACTGCTGGTATCGGTGAGCCCTGCGCTACAAGCGATGGCGGATGCGTCGCCGGACAACTCACCGCACCGTACCGATGAACCCTACCGACGCGCGCTGATTCTGGTGTACGCACGACTTGCGGCCACTGCGCGCGGACTCGGCGTGTCGAATATTTTGCGGCATGAAATCGGCTCGGCCGAGCCGTACACGTCACCCCAGGCATTTATCGCTGATCTGGATACGATTGGTGATTCGCTGCGCGCGAATCACGGAAGTGCACTGACCCGACCGCGCCTGAATACGCTGCGACGCGCGGCTGATATCTTCGGCTTTCACCTCGCCACACTCGATATGCGGCAAAGCTCCGATGTGCATGAGCGCGTGATCGCAGAGCTGTTCAAGGTGGCCGGTCTGGCTGAAGATTATCGTGAGCTAGACGAGCAGCAAAAACAGGCACTGCTGAGCGCCGAGCTGGCGCAGCCAAGATTATTGCGCTCGCCGTATGTCAGCTACTCCGACGAGACAGTATCCGAACTCGGTGTGCTGAAAGCGGCGCGCGAAATTCGCGTGGCGTTCGGCGAGCGCGCGATTCGGAACTACATCATTTCGCACACTGAAACGGTGTCCGACCTGCTTGAGGTGTTACTGCTGCAAAGAGAAACCGGGCTGTTGCGCGTGCTGCCTGACGGTCGGCTTGAGTCCGGCGTGATGGTGATTCCGCTGTTTGAAACTATTCCCGACTTGCGTAATGCGTCGGAGATCATGGAAGGCTGGTTATCACTTCCTGCGGTGCGCGCGTTGGTCAAGCACCAGCACTCGCTACAAGAGGTCATGCTTGGCTACTCCGACTCGAACAAAGATGGCGGTTTCCTGACCTCGAACTGGTCGTTATATAAAGCCGAGGTTGCGCTGGTCGAGGTATTTGCGCGTCATGGCGTCAAGCTACGCCTGTTCCACGGGCGTGGTGGTACCGTGGGCCGTGGTGGCGGACCAAGCCACGACGCCATTCTGGCGCAACCGGCGGGCACGGTGAATGGACAATTCCGCTTAACTGAGCAAGGTGAGATCATCGCCTCCAAGTTCTCAAACCCGGAGATTGGTCGCCGTAACCTCGAGCTTGTTGTGGCCGCCGTACTGGAAGCCAGCCTTCGACCCGACAGTAACGACAGCAAACACGCTCAGCGACTGGCCGAGTTCGAGCGCGTGATGGAGCTCCTGTCTGAGTACGCCTACCGCGCCTACCGACAGCTGGTCTATGAGACCCCCGGATTCACCGATTATTTTTTTGCAGCGACGCCGATCGCAGAAATCGCCGAGCTGAATATTGGTTCTCGCCCGGCATCGCGTAAATCTAACCGTCGCATCGAAGATCTGCGCGCCATACCATGGAGTTTTTCCTGGGGCCAGTGCCGGCTTCTGCTACCAGGGTGGTACGGATTCGGCAGCGCTGTCGAGCAGTGGCTGGGTGATGATAGCCACGGCAGCATTACAAAGAAAAAAGCCTTACTGCGAGCCATGCTAAAAGAATGGCCTTTCTTTTCGACGCTGCTGTCGAATATGGATATGGTGCTCTCCAAGACTGATCTGGCGCTGGCATCGCGCTACGCTTCGTTAGTCGCCGACAAAAAGCTGAGGCACACGATCTTTGCACGTATCACTGCCGAGCACGAAAAAACGCTGGAAGCACTTTGGCTGGTTACCGGGTCACGTGAGCGTTTGGCGAGTAATCCGACGCTGGCACGCTCGATTAAAAACCGGATTCCGTATCTAGATCCGCTCAACCATTTGCAAGTTGAATTAATACGACGCCACCGGAGCCAAAACGATCAGGGTCGTGAGCCTGATATCCGGGTTCACCGTGGCATTCACCTCTCGATTAACGGAGTCGCCGCTGGTCTCAGAAATACTGGCTAGATCAAGCCATACTCCCGCTTGCCGGTAGTACGTAGCGCTCGATGTAAACCCATTTTTTTAGCCCTTTATAATCACGCCATGAGTGATCAATTTTCAAAAAAAGCAGATGCCTGGTCGGCTCGTTTTAACGAGCCCGTATCCGACTTGGTCAAGCGCTATACGGCCTCGGTGTTTTTCGATAAGCGTCTGGCACACGTCGACATCCAAGGATCACTGGCTCATGCAGAGATGCTGGCAGCACAAAACATCATTACCGCACAAGATTACGCTGACATTCAACGCGGTATGGCGCAGATTTTGAATGAAATCGACAGCGACAAATTCACGTGGTCGCTTGATTTGGAAGATGTGCACCTCAACATCGAAAAGCGTCTCACTGAACTTGTCGGCGACGCAGGCAAACGGCTGCATACGGGCCGTTCACGCAATGATCAGGTCGCGACAGATATTCGCCTTTACCTGCGCAGTGCGATAGATGACATTGTTGGCTTACTCAAAGCCTTGCGCTTGGCGCTGCTACACGTTGCAGAGCCGCACGCAGATACGATTATTCCTGGCTTCACGCACTTACAAGTGGCGCAACCGGTGACTTTTGGTCATCACCTGCTCGCCTACGTTGAGATGTTTGGACGCGATACCGAGCGCATGGCCGACTGCCGTAAACGCGTGAACCGTCTGCCGCTCGGCGCGGCTGCCTTAGCGGGAACCAGTTTTCCGATCGATCGCCTGAGAGTCGCAGCCACATTGGGCTTTGATGATGTCTGCCACAACTCGCTTGACGCCGTTTCCGACCGTGATTTCGCGATCGAGTTCTGTGCGGCCTCTGCGCTACTGATGACACATGTGTCGCGGCTTTCTGAAGAGCTGGTGATCTGGATGAGTCCACGGCTTGGCTTCATCGATATTGCCGACCGGTTCTGTACCGGTTCATCGATCATGCCGCAAAAGAAAAACCCCGACGTACCAGAACTCGCACGTGGCAAGACAGGTCGCGTGAATGGCCATTTGATCGCCTTGCTGACACTCATGAAGGCGCAGCCACTTGCATACAACAAAGATAATCAGGAAGACAAAGAACCATTATTCGACACCGTTGATACGGTCATCGACACGCTTCGTATTTTTGCTGACATGGCAGCCGGCATCACCGTAAAAGCCGATGCCATGCGTGCAGCCGCACTACAAGGCTATGCAACGGCAACCGACCTCGCTGATTACTTGGTGAAAAAAGGCCTACCGTTTCGTGATGCGCATGAAGCGGTTGCACACGCCGTACGAAGTTGTGAGCAACGCGGCTGTGACCTTGCCGATTTGAGCTTGGCTGAGCTGCGAGCGTTTTCAGCGTTGATTGAGTCTGACGTGCACGCAGCGTTGACGCTTGAAGGCTCTGTCGCAGCACGCTCGCATGTTGGCGGAACGGCGCCAGCACAAGTTCGCGCTGCGATCGAACGACTGAAACAGCAGCTTCAGTGATCCTATTTTTCAGGGTGGCGATGTTGTATTAACGCGTCACAAACGCTGAACTTCCCCACTTTCGAATCTGGCTTGACCGGGCTATTGCCCGGTAACACTACATCTCTCCTCAAGCGCGGCTACATTGCTGCGCTCACTTGCCGCAACGGTGTCCTGCCAACAAGACATCCGCCCTCGCGGTAGTGATTATCCCGGCAGTCACTAAAAACAAATAAGGAGACCTCCCTAATGGCCCCCGGGTCATTGGCGGCCGCCGTATCTGTCGACTGCCTCCATTCTTTGAGAGAGCTTCGTCATGTCCTTCTTCCTGTCGCTATCTAAATTGATCGATGCGGTGAACGAGCGTATCGGACTAAGTATTAGCTGGGCACTGCTCGCCGCCGTGCTGATCTGTGCCGGTAACGCGCTGGTGCGCTACTTATTCAACATCAGCTCAAACGCCTGGCTGGAAATTCAGTGGTATCTGTTTGGCGCCATCTTCCTGCTCGCCTCCTCTTACACCTTGAAGCGTAATGAGTATGTTCGGATTGATGTCGTTGTCGGGCGATTTTCAAAACGAATTCAAGTATGGATTGATGTGTTTGGCTTTCTGCTGTTTCTGTTACCCGCAACGCTGCTGATTCTTTATTTCTCGATTCCCTTTGCATTTGAATCAATCCGTAGCGAGGAAATGTCTAGCAATGCCGGTGGGCTGATTGTCTGGCCCGCCAAGCTGCTAATACCGCTTGGCTTTCTCATGCTGAGCTTGCCGGGATTCTCGGAGCTGATCAAACGCATTGGCTATTTGATGGGCATGGTAGATGCCAGTGTTTTCGAGAAACAGCAAACCACCCCGCAGGAAGAGATCGAGGCCATCGCCGCGGCTAACCAGCTGCAGGTGGCAGAAATGAATGATTCCTTTCATCCGAGTACTGCCAAGGGAGCGTGATCATGACTGAATTTCTCATCGCGAATATGGCGCCTGTCATGTTCGCCACCCTCGTCCTATTTCTTTTATCTGGCTTCCCGGTGGCGTTCTCTTTGGCTGCCAATGGCTTGTTGTTCGGGTTGATCGGTATTGAGCTCGGCCTGCTCAAGCCAGAACTTCTTCAGGCACTACCTAACCGGCTGTTTGGCATTATGGGCAACGATACCTTGCTCGCTATTCCCTTCTTCACATTCATGGGCCTGATACTTGAGCGTTCCGGCATGGCGGAGGATTTGCTCGATACGATCGGTCAGCTGTTTGGTCCACTCAGAGGCGGCATCGCGTATGCGGTCATTTTTGTGGGCGCTTTACTGGCAGCCACAACCGGCGTAGTCGCTGCATCCGTGATCTCGATGGGCTTGATCTCTCTGCCCGTCATGCTTCGCTATGGCTACGACAGAAAAATCGCCGCCGGCGTGATTGCTGCCTCGGGCACCTTGGCACAGATCATACCGCCGTCACTGGTGCTGATCGTGATGGCCGATCAGCTAGGGCGCTCGGTTGGCGACATGTATCAGGCAGCGTTCATACCGGGACTCCTGCTGACTGCGCTGTATGCTGGCTATATCTTTGTAATTTCTATCCTGCAGCCCGCGTCATTACCTGCGCTGCCACCGGAAGCACGCAACCTGCGCGAATCCGATGGCTCCAGTGGTTTGCCATCGCTACTGGTCATACTGGGTGTTGGCTACCTGAGCGCATGGCTATTCAAGACGGTATACCTGGCGGGTGCATACCCATCACTCGCCGGCGACGAAGGCTTGGTGTACAGCGCTGTAGTAGGCACGCTTTTGGCGTACAGCATTGCGCTGGCCAACCGCAAGCTCAAACTCGGTTTTTTGTCGAAGATGACGGACCAGGTCATCTTGGTTCTGGTGCCGCCGCTGGCGCTGATCTTCCTGGTGCTGGGCACGATTTTCGTCGGTATCGCCACACCGACCGAGGGCGGTGGTATGGGCGCATTGGGCGCTTTGCTTCTCGCGCTCAGCAACCGCCGCCTGACGAAAGATCTGCTCAAGCAGGCGATGAATTCCACCACCCGGCTCTCTTACTTCGTGCTGTTCATACTGATCGGCTCCAGTGTGTTTTCACTGGTATTCCGCGGCATTAATGGCGATCTGTGGGTAGAGCATTTACTGAGCTCCTTACCCGGTGGTCAAGCGGGCTTTCTGATTGTGGTGAATCTGCTGTTCTTCGGTTTGGCATTCTTCCTCGACTTCTTTGAGTTGGCGTTCATTTTGGTGCCACTGGTCGGCCCGGTCGCGGAAAAAATGGGTATCGATCTGATCTGGTTTGGCGTGCTGCTGTCGGTCAACATGCAAACCTCATTCATGCATCCACCTTTTGGTTTTGCGCTGTTTTATCTACGCTCAGTCGCCCCGAAAAAAGTCAAGACTGCCGATATCTACTGGGGTGCTGTGCCTTTCGTCGGTATACAGGTAGTGATGGTAGCGATGATCATTGCCTTCCCCGGCATGATATCTGTCGCAAACAAAACCGATATGAAAGAGCAGATCGAACTGAATATCGATATGGACGATGACCTCGGTAGCGTCAACACGCCAGACATACCCAGCGTCGAGTTCTCATCGGATAGCAGTACAGGAAACGAGCTCAAGCTAGATTTTTCTTCTGGGCCGCTGAAGAAATGATCTGTTGATACATCACCCGCGCCAACCGAGTGCTAATCACTTCAACCAAAGCCGACTTAGTGATTAGTGCCTGGCAATAAAAAGAGCCCGCAGTTGCGGGCTCTTTCGTTATCAGGATCAATCACTCAGGACTTGCGGCGTCCGATCAGATAAGACTGAACTGGCGACTCGGCGACCGAGTACCAGGTATTTTGGTCTTGGTGAAAACGACGCCACGGCTCAAGTACTTTTTTGAATTTTGCATTCTTCGACGCCTCTTCTTCAATCACCTCTTGCGCTGCTTCATAGCAGGCATCAAGAATCGACTTGGAGAAGTTACGGAGCTTGACACCGTTTTTCATCAGACGCGCCAGTGCAGATGGGTTACGTGCGTCATACATCGCTTGCATTGCGATATGGGCTTCATAGGTGGCAACCTCAAGCGCCGCCTGGAAGTCCTTCGGCAGCTTGTCCCATTCTTTCTTATTGACGTAAAACGATAACTGCGCGCTTGGCTCCCACCAGCCCGGAGTATAATAAATCGGCGCAACTTTGTTGAAGCCTAGCCTCTCGTCGTCATAGGGTCCGATCCATTCGGCAGCGTCGATCGTGCCTTTTTCCAGTGCTGGATAAATATCACCGCCAGCGATTTGCTGAGGCACCACGCCCAGCTTTTGCATCACGTGACCAGCAAAGCCGCCGACGCGCATTTTCAAGCCATGCAGGTCCTGCGGTGTCTTGACCTCGCGGCGAAACCAGCCGCCCATTTGACAACCTGTGTTACCGCCCATGAAATTGACGATACCGTACTCCGCGAAAAAATCGCGCAATAGTTGTCGCCCACCCCCTTGATCGATCCATGCAGTTTGTTGCCGCGCAGTTAAGCCAAATGGAACGGCAGTATCAAAAGCAAAGGTCGCGTCTTTGCCGAAGTAGTAGTACGAAGCGGAGTGGCCCATTTCAACTGTTGCCGCTTGAACTGCATCCATGACTTGCAGCGCAGGTACCAGCTCGCCGCCGGCAAATACCCGGATGTTGAATTTTCCATCGGTCAGCGCCGATACGCGCTTGGCCATGACCTCGGCGGCGCCATAGATGGTGTCGAGAGATTTGGGAAAGCTGGATGCCAAGCGCCAGTTGATCGTGGTGTTTGCTTGCACAACAGCAGGCGCGCTGATGATGCCGGCAGCTGCGCCGGCGGCGGCGCCGGAAAGGAATGAACGACGTTTCATGAAAGTCCCCTATATGCCTGGTCTTTGATATGAAGCCAGCGCACTGACCGGCGCGGCACACTGGCAAGGTTTGTTAAAACCTTGGCAATTCTAGGAGGGGCTTTCGAGGGCGGGCAATAGCTATTTCATAACAAAATTCCCGATGTTGTTTTGACGCACTGGCTGCAACATTTCTCACAACACAAGCAAAGTTTCTCTCAACTAAAGAAAAAACATAATTGACGGCAACACGTTGTAAGCGCGCAGCAAATGTCTTGGTGAGCGACCTCAGGCTCAAAGCGAAGGCGACTAATCGCAGTGCCGATAAGTTCTGCGCTATGTAGCTGCCTCAATGACCCGACTTGAGGGCAATCAGCATGCCCAAGCGCAAGGGTGTTCGCTTATCGGCGTAAACCTGCGTTTTACGAACGAAACAGGGTGAGACAAGCGTTCAATGTTTTTACGCGCCGGCAATTGTCATGCTACCGATCAGGATCGAACCCGTCGATTTCGTGCCACGTACCAGCACGTCGCTACCGATCGCCGCGATATCTTTGAACATATCGCGCAGATTGCCGGCAACCGTGATCTCTTCAACCGGGTACTGAATGACGCCATTCTCCACCCAGTAACCGGACGCACCCCGCGAGTAATCACCCGTCACGTAGTTGATGCCGTGTCCCATCAGCTCGGTGACCAGTAAGCCGCTGCCCATTTTTTTCAGCATCGCCACGAAATCGTCATTGGCATGCGTGCGAGACGACAGGATTTGAAGGTTGTGCGAGCCGCCCGCATTGCCGGTGGTTTTCATACCGAGCTTGCGTGCGGAATACGTTGACAAGAAATAGCCTTGTACGACGCCCGCGCTGACGACGTCTCGCGCCTGCACCCGAACACCCTCCTCATCGAACGGGGCAGAGCCGGTGGCGCTGCGTATCGAGGGGTCTTCGACAATACGAATATCGCTACCGAAGACTTGGGTGCCGATTGAATCAGTCAGGAATGTCGACTTGCGATACAACGCCCCACCCGAGACAGCCTGCACAAATGCGCCAAGCAAACCCGCGGCGAGCGGCGCCTCGAACAGCACCGGGCATTTACGTGTATCAAGCTTGCGCGCGTTCAAGCGCGCCAGCGCACGCTCGGCAGCGTAGCGCCCAATGGCCTCAGGTGCAGCAAGCTTTTGCGGGTTGCGGTCAGAGCTATACCAATCATCACGCTGCATGTGCTGGCCCCTGCCAGCGATCGGCGACACCGAGATCGAGTGGCGGGTGTACGGGTAGCCACCCACAAAGCCGCGAGAATTTGCTAGTACAAAATGCGACTGCTGCGCATGTACAGCGGCACCCTCGCTATTGGTAATGCGCTTATTAACGGCGAATGCAGCAGCCTCACAGGACAGCGCAATTTTCACCGCCTGATCCGCATTAATCGCCCAGGGATGAAACAAATCAAGATCATTGGGCGAACGCTCTAAGGTATCTTCGTCAGGCAAACCTGCGCAGTCATCCTCAGCGGTAAAGCGCGCAATGTCATAAGCAGCTTCTACTGTTTGCTGCAGCGACTTCAGTGAAAAATCAGAGGTGCTTGCGTTACCCCGCCGAATCGCGCGGCCCTGCCCTAGGAAAATAGTGACACCAATACCTTTGTCTTTGTTTTGCTCAATCGTGTCAACCTGCCCTTTGCGCACGCTCACCGACAATCCCTGCCCCTCGCTCAACTCGACCACTGCATCCGATGCGCCCTTTTGTTTGGCGATACGGAGCACATCAGCGGCGAGCTCTCTGAGCTGTTGTTGGGTGTGGGTGAAGATATCAGGGCTCATGCGCGGTTCTCTCGGGAAAAGATCAAAGCGGTTATCATAGCAGTCGTTGCATTTTTCAATCGGCCGTCCCCCATGCCTAACGCCAACCGCGGCTCGGTCGGGTTCCAGTCCAGCGAATTCGAGCAGAAGTACGAACGCCCATCCAAGTCTCAGCTTAAACGCGAGATGACAGCGCTGCAAAAGCTGGGTGAGGCGCTGGTCGATGCCCCACGTGATCGCGTCAAGAAAGTACCGATGCCGGAGGACGTGCTGGAGGCAATCCTTGAGTGCCAGCAGATCAGTAGCCACGAGGGTCGGCGGCGTCAGCTGCAATTCGTAGGCAAGAAGATGCGCACGCTGAGCGAAGAGGAAACTGCCATCATCCAGAAAACCGTCGATGGCTGGCGCGGCACTTCGAAGGCCGAAGCTGCAGCGCTGCACGCGATCGAGCGACAGCGCGAGCGTTTGCTCAGCGACGATAAAGCGCTCACCGATCTTTGCAGTCAGCACCCATCGCTCGATGTACAGCAATTACGTACGCTGATACGTAATGCACGCAAAGAGCAGGCGGAAAACAAACCCCCGAAGGCCTACCGCGAGGTATTCCAGCTACTGAAGTCATTACACGCTCCAATCCACGATGCCGCTGCCGATGGCGCGGCAGCACCACACGACGATGAAGAAAACGAGAACGCATCCTGATGAATTGCTGATCGGCCTAGTATCGATTTCTGATCGGGCATCCAGTGGTACTTATGAAGATCAAGGCGTGCCTGCGTTACGCGATTGGTTTAGCCAAGCACTGACCAGCCCCTGGCAGATGGAAACTCGGCTGATCCCGGACGATCAGGCCACGATCGAACAAACGCTTATCGCGCTGGTGGATGAAGCTGGCTGCGATTTGGTACTGACCACCGGTGGTACCGGTCCTGCGCGTCGCGATGTCACGCCCGAGGCTACCTTGGCAGTAGCTACCAAGCCTATGCCTGGCTTCGGCGAGCAGATGCGGCAGATTAGTTTGCGCTTTGTGCCTACGGCTATCCTGTCGCGCCAGGTGGCAGTGGTTCGAGAGTGCGACGACCACGCGGCACTCATCATGAACCTACCGGGACAACCGAAATCCATACGCGAGACACTGGAAGGACTCAAGGACGCCGACGGCAACACGGTCGTAGCAGGAATTTTTGCTGCCGTACCCTATTGCATCGATCTGATTGGCGGGCCTTACATCGAAACCAATGACGCCGTGTGTAAAGCATTCCGACCGAAATCGGCAATACGAACAAAATAAGATCGCATGATGAGCCAGCCTCCCCACCTTGAACCGATAGAAATCGAAACTGCACCATCGCCAACCGCTGCCGTGATCTGGATGCACGGGCTCGGCGCAGACGGGCACGACTTCGCACCGATTGTGCGGGAGCTGGACTTATCCGGTTGTGCTGGTATTCGTTTTGTATTTCCGCATGCCGAGACCATGCCAGTCACCATCAACAACGGCTATGTCATGCGCGCTTGGTACGACATACTCGGTATGGATCTTGTAAGGCGTGAGGATGCGAATGGCTTGCGCGCTTCGCAAAAGCGTATTGATGACCTGATCGAGCGAGAAATCGCGCGTGGCATTCCGGCTGAACAAATTGTACTGGCTGGTTTTTCGCAAGGCTGCGCGATGGCGCTGCAAACCGGTTTACGCTACCCGCAACGACTGGCAGGGCTGATGTGCTTGTCGGGCTACCTGCCGCTGGCAGACACCATCGCAGAAGAGCGTCACACTGCTAATCAAGATACGCCGATCTTTATGGCGCACGGCCGCGGCGATGGCGTGGTGATCATCAATCGTGCCGAGGCATCGCGTGATCTACTACAGCAACTTGGCTACCGTATCGAGTGGCATGAGTACATGATGCAGCACTCGGTCTGCGCAGAAGAAGTGGATGACATCAGCCGCTGGCTGCAGCAGACGTTGAAAGCATCATGATGCAGGCCATACTCTGGCGAACAGCACCAACACTGCACCAACGACTGCGCGGTTGTATTCGCGCACTGCTGCTGGCATTGCTTGTGATGTGTAGCGTTGCCCATGCATCAGGTGATCTGAGCTGCACCATCGTCGGCGCTTCAGAGGTCGCGGCTGATGGTAGCCTGAATCCGCTGGCCGGCAAAAAGAATTATTACGAAAACGTATTCGGCGCCGAGTTTATCGTGCAGCGCGAGTCCGGCACCATGATGGGCCGCTTTGTGAATAACAGCGGCTTCAAGGTCAGCATTATTGATCGTGGCTCGGCCAACACCAGCTACAAGGTATTGTCAGTGCGCTCAGGTGGCCGGGTGCAGAGTCAGTACTTCGAGGTGCGATTACAAGAACCGGGCGAGCGAAAACCTTTTTTTCTCGTGGCGGCCGAGGTACTGCACGGCTACTGCACCTGGTAACTGATCGACCATGAAGAACAATGCTTATCCGAATACACGTTCGCTTGAATCATCGGCGGATGTGCGCTACAGCGTACTGTTTCTGTGCATGGGAAACATCTGCCGCAGCCCTACAGCGCACGGTGTGTTTCGTCACAAGGTACAGATGTCAGGGCTTGCCCAGCAGGTGCAGGTAAGCTCAGCCGGTACACACAATTACCACCCGGGCGAAGCGCCTGATCTCCGTAGTCAGCACGCCGCCGCCGAGCGGGGCTATGATCTATCCGACCTGCGGGCGAGACAACTCAACGCACAAGATTTCGAGCGACATGATCTGCTGCTCGCGATGGATTGGGATAACCTCGCACTAGCCGAGCAGCTCTGCCCGCCAGCGCACCGCCGTAAGCTGCGACGGCTGACAGAATTCTGCCGGCATCACGAGGCCGCCGTGGTGCCGGACCCTTACTATGGTGGTGAAAGCGGTTTTCAGCAGGTACTTGATCTGATCGAAGATGCCTGCGATGGACTGCTGGAGCATGTAAGCTATCAACTTGTATTGCCACCTGCAGCCATCAAGGGAGCGCGCGAATGAGCAAGCTTATCGCTATTCTCGTGGGTATTGCGATCACTGTCGGGCTGATCGCGCTGGCGCACTTTGCCGGCCTGATCGCGCTGGATCTCGGCGGTAATGCCAAATCCATCAAGTACAAAAACAAGGGTGTACTCGAAGTGATCTGTGACGCCGAAATCAGTCGCCCCGGCGAAAAACTGTCGCCCCCATTTGAGACCAGCCGCATGCCACTGCCAGCGACGTTCGATTTCGAGGAAGGCACCGGTGCCTACGCAGGTGAGTACACCATCTCGCTTAATCGTAAAGGCACCCTCAAGGCGCAAGGCGATCTGCTCGAACTCTACCGCCCTGCAATGTTCAAGCGGCACGGCGTGGTCATTATTGGCGAGCACGTCACGCTGGATCGCCGTACCGGCGAGTTCAAGCAGTGGCTTGATCTGGATGGTGGCAAGCGGCTGGACCTGATCCGCGGCACCTGCAAGCGCACCGATAACGCACCGTTCTGAGTACGACCGCAGCACAGGCACCCTCGGCGCTACGAATTGCGATTGCCGGCGCCCTCTCGCTGGCAGTGGCGATGGGCATTGGGCGCTTCGCGTTCACGCCGCTGATGCCGCTAATGCTGCAAGAAAGTCTGCTGGATATTGCGGCGGCCAGCTGGCTGGCCAGTGCCAACTATCTTGGCTATCTAATTGGTGCGCTCTTATGCACCTTCCAGCCCGCACTCTGGGTGCGCTGGTCTTGGCGCACGCTGCCGTCCTCCGCCATGGTCAAACTCGGACTCTCCCTGACCTGCGTACTCACTGCCGCCATGGCACTGAATCGTCCCGAGGCATGGCCATGGCTACGATTTATCACAGGCATCACCACGGCGATCGGCTTTGTGTATACCTCAGCCTGGTGCCTGGCGCACCTGGCGCAACTCAACCGCCCATCGGCCGGCGGCATTATCTACATGGGCCCGGGTATCGGTATTACCTGTAGTGGCTTGTTGGCAAGTGTGATGGTTCAGCTGGCCTGGCCGTCAAGCTGGGGATGGCTCGCATTCGCCTTGCTGGCACTGATCATCACGCTGCTGCTGTGGCCCGTATTTCATACCGATGATGGTCTGCATACACCGGCCATAGCAAACGCAGCAGCGCAGCTCTATGGCGGCTCTAACGCCGAAAAAGCGACACTGGTGATTGCCTACGGATTAGCCGGCTTTGGCTACATCATCACTGCAACGTTTTTACCTGTCATAGCGCGCGCTGCATTACCGGGCTCCGTTTGGGTGGACCTGTTCTGGCCGTTATTGGGTATCGCTGTGGCCTTTGGTGCGTTACTCGCCTCGCGCATTCCAGCACGTGTTGATCAACGCGTCTTGTTGATCGGGTGCTACCTGATGCAGTCGCTTGGCGTTGTGATCGTCAATTGGATACCTACCCTCACAGGCTTTGCGATCGGTAGCGTGTTGGTTGGATTACCGTTCACTGCAATCACATTTTTCACCATGCAGCTCGGTCGCCAGCTCCATCCGCAATCAGCACCCGCCATCATCGGTTTATTGTCGGGTGCGTTCGCGCTCGGTCAGATTATCGGTCCGCCGGTGGCAGCTGCGATGCTCGCGCGCGCATCTAATCATGCTACCGGATTTGCATGGGCGATTGACCTGGCCGCAGCATCATTACTGTTTGGTGCCGCCATGTTCGCTTGGATGATCAAGCGATTTTCAGACAAATAAATTTGGTGATCAACAACACCAGCAGCTTCCCGACGTCAAGCCGTCGCCACTATTTTTCGAGAGGGGGGTCGTTGTACAACACCGTAATACTGATCCGACGGTTACGAGGATCAGCCGGATTTTGCGGGTTAAACGGCGCAGTATCGGCGACGCCTTCAATGCGAACAATACGCCCGCTCCCGATACCGCCTTGCTCGAGCATGCGTCGCGTGGCCTCAGAGCGTTCGATTGACAGAGACCAATTAGTGCGTTCGCTCCCCTCGGGGAAAGGCGAACTATCCGTATGCCCTTTGACCGCCAGCTTATTCGGCATGTTGGCCAGTGAACGCGTAACCTCGTTGATCAGTGCCCGCGCACGCGGATCCATGGCTGCACCACCGCTGCCAAACATCGAGAAGTTGGCTTTGTCGATAATGTCGATGCGCAGACCCGTTTTCTCGCGGGTGAACTGCACCTGATTTTTCAGATCCGCCAAGGTTCGGCTAAGGGCCAAGTTCTCGGTGATCTCCTGCTCGAGCTTGTCGAGTTTTTCCCGCTCGGCTTGCTCGGCGATTTTTTGTTTTTCGGCTTCGCTCAGATTCTTGCCATACTTCGGGTTCGGTTTGTCATCTGGCGAGGTGCCGTTATCTTCGCCTTTGCCGCCTTCTGCGCGCGGGGTCACTCGCTCGATCAGCGCCTGCTGCTTGGGATCCATCGGTAGCGTCTCCGGGTCAATCATCGAGCGGCCACCAAACATCCCATTCGAGCCTGCGGTTTCACCCGAGCCCGACACTTTCAAATCGGTGGGCTGAAAATATTCGGCAATGCCAATTCGCTGCTCTTCAGGCGTCGCACCCAGTAACCACATCAGCAGAAAGAACGCCATCATGGCGGTCATCATGTCGGCCAGCGCGATTTTCCATGCGCCACCGTGAGCGCCCGCGTGACCTTCTTCCTCGATTTTTTTCCAGATAACCGGCGGTTTAGGCTCCTCCGCCGCCTCCTCAGCGGGGGGTGCGTCCGGCGCGCCTTCGGCGGGCGCGGCCGCTGCGGCTTCGTCTTCGGGCTTTTTCTCTTCTTCTGCCATGGTCAGATCGGGGGTGAGCAAGGCCGCGCCATCGCGGCGAACGCCCTATGAATCGACAGCAGCAGCTATCGCTCCAGTCTTGATTGCGGAAATATAAATGAATCAGCCGGCGACGTCGATCAACTCCTACCAACCAGAGGAACAAAGATAATCTTTTGAAAACTATTTGAATACGCTACTGCGAAACTTGGGCAGGCACATTTAATGCACACAAGCGATTGATCATGTCGGTTTGCAGACAACTGCTGAGCCGATGGTGTGGCCCGCAATAAAAGATGAGCGGTGAAGATTCGCGGTGAAGGTTGGTCATTATGGTTCGCGATGAAGGTTCGCAAAAGCGGTTCGCGATAAGGGTTCGTTCGTGTGGTTCGCAGTAGCGGTACGCTGTGATGAAGTCGGAGCAGCAGTCGACGTATTTGAGTGCTAGTGCAAATAAGTCGAATTACTATTGCCTGCTTCATAGTTCGGTATTAATTTCTTATTTCAGCAAGGAGGACCGAGCATGGATTTTCAACCGTATATTCGCGCCAGCTGGGAAATCGTGATGGAATGCGAGAGCCGCAGCAAGGTGAATCTCGATGAAGAACTCGCGGCTTATTTGGTATACATGGTGGCGCGTAATTTTCGCAACGCCGAGTTTCCGCCTGACGTGATCTGTCTTGAGTTTAATAAAGCCCGTACGCGTGATGATTTTCGGCAGATCGGTGACAGCTGCTTGATTGTTGATGCTTGGGATGTACGACGCGCGCGTCTCACCAGCCAAGACTATTACGAAAAACTCGGTCAGGCAGCGTATGCCTATGCAGCGATGGCCACACGACCAATAGACGAATTATTTCAACGTATCGCGCGTGAGTTCTCGTGTTTGTCGAAAGTGCTCGCCGGTGTGAAACCGCAGCTAGATAGCGCAAGGTCACAGGTTTTAAGTAAATGACCGCCGTATAGGGCGCACTGAACGCCGCCTGGGCGCGCGCTGAACGTGGCTTCGGCTCGCGCTACAATGCGGGCCCTGATTTATTCACGAATTGAGCCACGATCATCATGAAATACCTACACACCATGGTTCGCGTCAGCGATCTCGACGCTTCGATCAAGTTCTACCGTGATGCCTTGGGTCTTGAGGTATTACGGTCGCAAGAATATCCAAGCGGTCGATTTACGTTAGTCTTTCTCGCTGCGCCGGGTGATGAAGAGGCGCAGGTCCCCCTTACTTACAACTGGGATCCGGAAGAATTGAGCGGTGCACGCAACTTCGGTCATCTTGCGTATGCGGTCGATGACGTGTACGCATCATGCGAGCGCTTGCAGTCGCATGGGGTGACGATATTGCGGCCACCCCGTGATGGCCGCATGGCGTTTGTACGCTCGCCTGACAACATCTCGATCGAACTATTGCAACGCGGGCAGCCGTTGCCGCCGGCGGAGCCTTGGGTCTCCATGCCCAACACCGGCACTTGGTAAGCTAACTCTCAATCAAAACGTCGCTGGCGGTGTTGGCGACAACTTGCCGTACGCTTTGTACTGTCTGCGATGTCTTATCGACTTGAAGGAAACGAGAATACCGCGCCTTCACGCACACCCGCCGAAGGCCACCGCTGTGTGATCGCTTTGCGCTTGGTATAAAAGCGCACTGCATCGGGGCCGTAGGCGTGCAAGTCGCCGAATAGTGATCGTTTCCAACCACCAAACGAGTGATACGCCACTGGCACCGGCAGCGGCACATTCACGCCGACCATGCCGACTTGAATATTGTCCGTGAAATAGCGTGCGGCTTCGCCGTCACGTGTGAAAATGCAGGTACCGTTGCCGTACTCGTGCGCATCAATCAAATCCATACCTTCTTGTAGCGAGGCGACGCGAACAATGCCCAGCACCGGACCAAAAATCTCTTCCAGATAAATCGTCATGTGTGGCTTCACATGGTCGAACAAACAGGGCCCTAGAAAAAAACCCTGTTCATGATCTTTCACCTTGATGCCTCGACCATCAACCAGTAGCTTGGCGCCCTCGGCGACACCAACATCGACATAGCTCTTCACTTTTTCGAAGTGCGCACGCGTTACCAGCGGCCCCATATCGCTGTGCGGGTCTGTACCGGGGCCGATGCGCATACGCGAAATTTCGGCTTTTAAGCCCTCGATCATTTTGTCGGCGGTGTCATCACCTACCGCCACAATCAGCGGCACGGCCATGCAGCGCTCACCACAGGAGCCATACGCGGCGCCCATCATCGCGCTCACCGCATTGGCAATATCGGCATCCGGCATCACGATGGCGTGATTCTTGGCACCACCCAGAGCCTGTACGCGCTTACCATTCGCGCAGCCAGTGCCATAAATCGATTGCGCAATCGGTGTCGAGCCGACAAATGAAACAGCGTGGACACGCGCATCATTCAGCAGCACATCAACGGCTTCCTTGTCACCGTTTACCACATTCAGTACACCAGGAGGCAGGCCCGCCTGCAAAGCGATTTCGGCGATCATCATCGCGGATGAAGGGTCGCGCTCAGAGGGTTTAAGAATGAAGGTATTACCGCACACCACCGCCATCGGCCACATCCACAGCGGCACCATCGCGGGAAAATTAAACGGCGTGATTCCTGCGGTCACGCCGAGCGGCTGAAACTCGCTCCACGCGTCAATACCAACCCCGACATTTTTACTGTGCTCACCTTTCAATAACTCAGGCGCGTAGCTCGCATATTCAACATTTTCTATGCCACGCTGCAGCTCGCCCATTGCGTCGGCCAACACCTTGCCGTGCTCTTCAGTAATCAGCGCGCAGATTTTGTCGGCGTTTTGCTCGAGGAGCTCTTTGAGTTTGCTCATGACGCGCGCCCGCTTTAGCGGCGGTGTAGCGCGCCAGGCCGGATAAGCCGCTTGCGCAGAAGCGATAGCCAGTTCGACCGTGGCTTTATCAGCGAGCTGAAGTGTACGAATAGCAGCGCCAGTCGCGGGATTAAAAACAGACTGCGTACGCGTGCCGCCATGATGCGCGGCACCTTGAATCAGGTGAGCAATGGTTTGCATGAATTAAAAAATCTTTGGGAGGAGTTTTATGGATCAAGCACGTTAAATGCTTGCCCTAGCGCGTCGACCAGACGATCGATTTCTGCTTCGGTTGAAATAAAGGGGGGCGCTAATTGCACCGTATCGTTGGCATAGCGCACGTAGAAGCCCTGCTTCCACATCATCATGCCTACTTCGTAAGGCCGCTTGGCTGGCTCGCCGGGCGCAGGCGCCAAGGTAAAGCCTGCGGCTAAACCAAAATTACGAATATCAGTCACATGGCGGCAGCCGCGCAGCGCATGCACTTTTTGCTCAAGATAAGGCGCGAGCGCGTTCACGCGCTCGACGGCATGCTCTCGCTCGAGTAAATCCAGCGTTGCCAGCGCTGCTGCGCAAGCTACCGGGTGTGCTGAGTAGGTATACCCATGCGGGAACTCAACCAGATAATGCGGCGCATCGGCGTGCATGAAGGTGTCGTAGATGTCCGGCTTTACAATTACTGCGCCGAGTGGTTGTACGCCATTGGTAATCTGCTTCGCACAATTCAGAATATCCGGCGTCACACCAAATGCTGCAGCACCCGTCCACGCGCCGGAGCGCCCGAAGCCGGTAATCACCTCATCAAAAATCAGCAAAATATCGTGCTGATCACAAATCTCTCGCAAGCGCTGCAAGTAACCGACCGGTGGCACCACCACACCGGCCGAACCGGAAAATGGTTCAACGATGACTGCAGCAATATTCGACGCATCATGCAAATTAATCAGACGCTGCAAATCATCGGCCAACTCAGCGCCCTGCTGCGGCATGCCACGAGAAAAGGCATTTTGCGGCAGCTGTGTATGCGGAAGATGATCGGTCTCGACACCCTGCCCGAACAGCTTACGATTACCAACGATACCGCCCACCGAGATGCCACCGAAGTTCACACCGTGGTAGCCTTTTTCGCGACCGATAAATCGTGTCTTGGACGCTTTGCCTTTCGCGCGCCAATACGCACGCGCCATTTTCAGCGAGGTATCTGCGGCCTCTGAGCCCGAGCCCGTAAAAAACACATGCCCCAAACCCTCAGGCAAAAAACTTTGCATGCGATTCGCCAGCGCGAATGATTGCGGGTGCCCGAACTGAAACGGCGGCATGAAATCCAGCGTCTTCATTTGACGGCTGACTGCCTCAATCAATTCAGGGCGACGGTGACCCAGCCCGGTACACCACAAACCCGACAGACCATCAAAAATACGGCGACCTTCCGCGTCGATGTAATAAGCGCCATCGGCCTCCACCATCAGGCGCGGATTCGCTTTGAATTCTCGATTACCGGTGTAAGGCATCCAGTGCGCCTGCAGCCAGTCAGCATCTGCACGGACCGCAATATCGGTTACCGCTGTGGGGTCAACAGGTTTCATAGTGGTGAGCTGTTTTTAAACACGAATATCAACCGTGCCACCGGTGATCATGGAGTGCCGATCATCATGCTCACGCTTGAGGCGAGTTGGTGGCTCATAGAGGGAGTGCATCACTTTGGGCGGTGTCACCAGATCACGCGGCTCGACCGCGCCTGCACCAGCAGCACCGGTTAACTTGGCCTGTGCTGTCGCTGGCGTGGCGGCAGTCGCTGGCTGAGCGCTGCGGGGCGTGTTGATTTGTGCGGCACGCTGCGCCGGCGGTGGCGAAGGATCAAGCGAGCTGCGGCCCTCGACCTGACGGCGTTCAACCGCCGCGGCTTTAGAACGATCTTCAGAGCGCTCCGCCATCGCCTGACGCAATTCGGGCGCTGCCGTATTGCGGCGGTAGGTGGTCAGTGCCGGATCACGATTTTGATACTGGTCGGATGAGGTGCCGATTGCTGGCATATCAGGTCTCCAAAACTAGAAGCATTATCGGCCAATCTGCGCCACCGTAATAGCGGTAATGGACGTGCCGGGTGCAATGAAAATGCATTTGCGCTGACATATAATCAAACCGTAGCAAAAATATTATCAATTCTGCATTAACTTTCTCGGAGGATGCGATGCACATCCTTTCGCTTTCCGATATACAGCTGATTATCAGGCTGTTTGAGCAGCATGACGTCATGTCCGATGCCCACGGGCGTGAGCAGCAGGTTTATCACCTGATCAAGCTGGGCTATTTGCGGCCTTTGCGGGGCGTGTATGCGCTGACCGAGCTCGGCGAGAAAACCGCGCGCTCGCTGCAAATGCGTCAGTTCGTGCCGAGCAAGGTGGTGGACGATATGCACGCGCTGACAGACAACAGTCAACCAGCGGCAGCTGAGCCGGGGTCTGAGGTCGTCGAAGAGGCGGCTACAGAGGTGACCGAAGTCGCTGAGCAGGCCTGACCCGAGGCAAAATAAGGCACTCGACGCAACAACTGCATACGGGCCTGCGCTGGTATGACGAGCTAATTACTCCTTGCGCAGGTCTTGTTCAGATTGCGAGGACCATGCGTCAAACGGCGTGGTCTCTTTCACCAAAATTACCGTACATGGCGCGTGCATCACCACCTTGATCGGCACGGTCGCCACGAATCGCTGCATCGACAATCCTCGTGTCGCAGCACCCATGATAATCAGGCTCACCTTGTTGCCCTCGGCGTAGCGTAATAAAGCTTGCGCCACATCACCGGACTCCAGCACATGAAACGAGATCTGGTGCCCGGCAAGATCGATGCTCTCAGCCCATTTTTTAAATGCAGCCAGGTGATGACGTATCAACCAGGTTTCGCTGCGTTCTTTATCACTACCGCTGACACTGCCGCTGACCACCGTGACGATTGCCAGCCGTGCTCCGGGTCGTGTGCCTAGCGAGCGTGCCGTCGCCTGTCGCAAGGCGATCATTACGCTATCGCTAATATCATCATGCGGTAGTGCCACCATCACAATCGGCACTTCATTGATCTGCTGTGTCGGTAGCGGGCTGGGCTGATACGCCATACCTGCTGCGCGTATCCAGCGCTTGAAATGCCACCAGAAACCCCGACCGCGCAGCTGCTTGCCGCGCTCGGTGATGCGTACCTGATCAGGGTGGCGCAGGTCGAACATGACATGCGCCGCTGATGGGTAGCGTTGCTCGGCCTGCGGCTCCAGGCAGCGCAAAATAATCTCTTGCAGCCACTCGGGTAAGTCAGCGCGCCACGCACGCGGTGGCCGCGGGCTCATCCACAGGCGCTGGCGCAACCCACCCTGCGTCACCGGAAACCCAAACGGTAACTCACCGGTCGCCATCTCATACAGCATCACACCGATCGCAAACACATCCGAGCGCGGATCACCGCGTACGCCCACCACTTGCTCGGGCGCGATCCATGCGGGCGAGCCGACCGCTTTACGAAATTCTTCTGCCATCAGATCCGGGTAGTCGGCGTGGCACGACAAACCAACATCCAGCAGTACGATGCGCTCATCATTCAGCAGTAATGCATTGGCCGGCTTCAGATCGAGATGACACACATTTTGCTGGTGCAAGCTGTGCACGGCTTGTGCCAGCGCTGCGCCGATACGGGTAATCGCTTCAACCGAGACTCCTTGTCTGGATTCCTTAAATTTCTTTAACCAAGCGTCAACGGTTAACCCTTGCAGATACTCCATCGCGAGATAGGGCACGCGATCCAGATCACCTGCTGCGACAAAGCGCGGCACATGAGGCCCCTGTAGTACCTGTAGCAGCTGGTGCTCGATCTCGAAGCTGACGATATTCTCGGCACCGTCACCCTCGCGCATCAGCGGCACTTTCATCACCATCGGGAAAAGTGATTCGCGCCCATCGGCATAGCTGATCTGATAGATGCGCGCCATCGCGCCCGCATGTATTAACGGGCCGATACGAAAGCCATCAAGCTCGCTGCCTTGCTCGAGCCGACTCACCGTCCTCGCTCCAGCCGATCCGCGAGAACCTCCGGCAGATCAAACGCGCGCATTTCTTGGGCTACCCGGCGATGGTCGTAGCTGATTCGGTGAAAGGTGAGTGTTTTTGCCATCACGTCGAGTAGCGCGTAGTTGGCCCGGGTATCACCATCACGCGGCTGCCCTACCGAACCCACCGTGGCAAGCCATCGCCGATGCGGACTGACCGGAATCGCGACGCCAGCGCGCGGCGTGAATTGCATTAATCGACGACCATTGCCTTGGTAGTACAGCGACTGATGATGCACATGACCACCGAACACATAACGAATCTCCGGATCATGGCTCAGCGCGAGCAGACTTCGTTCTGCCATCAGCTCATCTAATTCGTAGTGCCATTTGGCCGGCGCTTCGGCAGTTGCATGAACCAGAAAAATACTTTGCAGTGTCGCGGTGAGCGGCAGGCTCGACAGCCAGTCACGCTGTTGCTCGCTAAGTTGTTGGTAGGTCCATGCGGTGGTCAGGTCACCCCAGCTGTGACCGGTCGGGCTGGAAGTAGGCTGATCGTGATTACCACGCAAGATAATCGCGCCCGCCTCTTGTAGCGAACGGCAACGCTCAACCACCTGCGCGGGGTGTGGGCCGTAGCCGACGATATCACCCAAGATCGCGTGATGAGTTGCGCCGCGCGCGTGTGCATCGGCCAGACAGGCCTCCAGCGCAGGCAGGTTGGCATGCAGATCAGACAGTAGTGCGAGTCTCACGAGAAGCTCCGGTATCTGCTCGGTCAGACCACCCCACGCACGCCATGCAAAGCGCTATCACTGCAACCGGGGAGAACGCTGCCGATGGACCAGATCATAGAGCAAAGGAAGCACCAACAGGGTCAGCATGGTCGACGACAATATACCGCCGATCACCACGGTAGCCAGCGGCCGCTGCACTTCAGCGCCGGTACCTGTCGCAATCGCCATCGGCAAAAATCCTAGCGAGGCGACCAGTGCCGTCATCAGTACCGGGCGCAAGCGCGTTAGTGTGCCCTCGCGTATCGCATCGCTCAAGTCGTAGCCTTGTTCGCTCAGGTTACGAATAAAACTAATCAGCACCAGGCCATTTAATACGGCAACACCTGACAGCGCAATAAAACCAACCGCCGCAGAAATAGATAAAGGAATATCGCGCAACCACAGCGCAAGCACGCCACCCGTCAGCGCAAACGGAATACCGGTGAATACCAGCAGACCGTCTTTCAGATTACCAAACACCGCATACAGCAGCAGGAACACCAGCAACAATGCTACCGGTACGACAACCTGCAAGCGCTTGGCGGCTGACTGCAGATTTTCAAAGGTGCCGCCCCAAAAAATCCAGTAGCCGGTGGGCAGTTTCAGGTCAGACAGCCGCTGCTCGGCCTCTGCCGCAAATGAGCCGACATCACGGCCACGCACATTGGCCATGACTACTACGCGACGTTTACCGTTCTCGCGGCTGACCTGATTCGGGCCCGGCGCAAGATGTAGCTCGGCGACTTCAGACAGCTGAATAAACCCACCGTGCTTGCCTGACTGCGACAAGTTAATCGGCAGACGCCGAATCGCATCAATATCCGTGCGTAGCGCCTCGGGCAGACGCACCACGATATCGAAGCGACGATCACCCTCAAACAAAGTACCGCTGCGACTACCGCCCACTGCAGCCGCGACGACATCTTGAATATCAGTCACGTTCAAGCCATAGCGCGCGGCTTTTTGGCGATCGATATTCACCGACAGCACAGGCAAACCTGTGGTCTGCTCGACCTTTACTTCGGCGGCGCCCTGTACGCGCGCAATGCGAACAGCGATTTCCTCACCGAGGTGATGTAACTGATCCATATCGTCGCCAAATACCTTGATCGCGATATCGCTACGCACACCTGAGATAAGCTCATTAAAACGTAGTTGAATTGGTTGCGAAAAATCATAGTTATTACCGGGGATCTTCCAAACGGTGTCGCTGATCGCTTGTAGCAGCTCATCACGAGTCTTGCGCGGCTCCGGCCATTGCTCGATCGGTTTGAGCATGATGTAGCCATCAGATAAACTTGGCGGCATCGGATCAGTCGCAATCTCTGCAGTACCGATGCGCGTGAACATCCGCTCAATCTCGGGAAACTGCCGTATCAAGGTGCGCTCAATCTGCCCCTGCATCTCAACCGCTTGGGTCAGGCTAATACCGGGCGCGCGTATGGTTTGTACTGCCAAGTCACCTTCAAAAAGATTAGGAATGAATTCACTTCCTAGACGCATCATCAGCAATCCACATAACACGACCAGCACAGCAGCCACGGTCAGCACCAGTGCCTTGGCCTGCATCACCCAGCTATACATCGGCAGGTAGTACTGCCGCGCCAGCCGCATCAGGATGTTTTCTTTATCGCTGACACGACCCGTCACGAACATCGCGACTGCCGCCGGCACGAAGGTCACCGATAGCAGCATCGCCGCCAGCAAGGCGGTAACAACGGTGAATGCCATCGGGTTGAACATTTTTCCTTCGATACCCGACAAGGCGAAAATCGGCAGATACACCACGATGATGATGAATTGCCCAAACAGCAGCGGTCGACGCGACTCGCGCGCTGCTTCAAACACTTCATGAAATCGCTCTTCGCGGGTCAGGGTTCGACCGAACTGTTGCTGTGCATGTGCCAGACGCCGTATGCAATTTTCAACAATCACGACGGCACCATCGACAATAATGCCGAAATCCAGCGCACCCAGACTCATCAGATTCGCACTGACCTTTTGCTGCACCATGCCCGTCAGCGTGAACAACATCGCCAACGGAATCACCGCTGCGGTGATTAAAGCAGCGCGCAGATTACCCAAGAACACGAACAGTACCGCGATGACGAGTGCCGCGCCCTCGAGTAAATTTGCTTGTACGGTTGCAATCGCTTTATCGACCAGGTTGGTGCGGTCGTAGACCGTTACAGCACGCACGCCTTTCGGCAGGTTACGGTTGATCTCTTTCATGCGCTTATCAACCGCCTGTGACACGTTGCGGCTGTTTTGACCGATCAACATGAAAACCGTGCCCAGCACAGTTTCGTCACCATTCAGCGTGACGGCACCCGTGCGCAGCTCACGACCGATACCGACCTCTGCCAGATCGCGTACCCGTACCGGAACGCCAGCTTCGTTTTTGACGATCACATCACGAATATCATCCACCGTGCGTAATTGCCCCGGCACCCGCACCAGATATTGCTCGCCGCGTTTTTCGATATAACCTGCGCCGGCATTCTGATTATTTCTATCGATGGCATGTACTAACTCAGCCATCGATATTCCGACTGCCGCCAAGCGCTCCGGGCTGGGTGCGACTTGGTACTCTTTGACGTAGCCGCCGATCGAGTTGATGTCAGTCACACCGGGTACAGTTCGCAGCTGCGGCTTGATCACCCAATCCTGAATCTCGCGCAAATCAGTGCCGGTATACGGTGTGCCATCGGGCTTGGTTGCACCCTTGTCGGCCTCGACCGTCCAGAGATAAATCTCGCCCAAGCCGGTCGCGATAGGTGCCAGCGCCGGCGTTAGCCCTGCCGGTAAACGCTCGCGTGCTTGCGCGATGCGCTCATTGACTAATTGGCGCGCAAAAAATAAATCGGTGTCTTCGGTGAAGATCACCGTCACTTGCGACAAGCCGTAGCGTGATAAGGAGCGCGTTTGCTGCAATCCTGGCAGACCCGCCATCACGGTCTCTACCGGGAAGGTAATACGCTGCTCTGTCTCAAATGGGGAATAGCCCGGTGCATAGGTGTTGATCTGCACCTGCACGTTGGTAATATCGGGTACCGCATCAATAGGCAGACGCTGGTAGCTGTATATGCCCACAGCGACCAGCATCAGCGATGCGAACATAATCAGCACACGCTGCGCAATCGAAGCCTGTATCAGTCGCTCGAACATACTGCGCGCGCCTGAACTAGTTACCGTCTTCGCTGGCTTGCTTCGCCAGCTCGGACTTGATCACATAGCTATTGGCTGCCGCATAGCGCGTGCCGGGTGCCAGCTCATTAGTGATCTCGATGTACTTGCCGTCGGTACGACCGGTGGTGACAGGGCGGGGCACGAAGTGCTTACCATCGCGCACAAAAATTACCTGCTGCGTACCCAGTGATTGCAAGGCATCGTTCTTGATCGCGACCGGCACCAGCGCATCTGTCGCTTTGACTTCAACATTCACAAACAACCCGGGACGCCAAAGTCCTTTGCTATTCGCGACCACAATACGCGCCTTCGCCATACGGGTCTGTTCGCCGACCAAGGCGCCGATAAAAGCGATGGTGCCAGTAGTCTCTGCGTCAAACGCCGTAGCACGTACCTTCACCTTGTCACCCACACGAACCAGCGGTAAATCCTTGGCGGGGATGCTGACCTCGACCCACACCGTGCTCAGATCGGCGATCGTGAAAATCGGCGCGTCTTCTTTCACCGCCTCGCCAACTGACAAATTACGCTCGACGATTACGCCATCGTACGGTGCAAATAACTCGAAGCGATTGAGCGCCTTGGCGCTCAGACTAACGCCAAGTGCTCGCAGTTTTTGTACGGCGTTGTCCCGCCGAATCTCAGCTTCTTCGACCGCGTGTTGCGCCTCAAGATAATCCTGCTCGGCGCTCACGCGTTGCTCCCACAAACGCTTTTCGCGCTGAAGCACCATTTGCACATGTTCAAGATGACGCTCAGCACTTTGTAGCGCGCTGCGTTGCTCGGAAATCTGCTGACTCGAAAAAATAACCAGTAGCTGACCTTTGTGTACCGCCTGCCCGGTGGCTACCGAGACCGACTCAGCCACACCTGCCACCCTCGGCACCACATGCACGGTGCGGTCATCATTGAGTTGTACCTCGCCGGGGAATTGCACTACTGAGGCAATGCGCGCCGGCGCGGCTGCTGCGATCTCGATACCTGCTGCCTTGACTTGTGCGTCATCGATCGTGACTTCATTCGCGGGGGTAGCGGTGACGACGCTAGCCGGCTGCTCTGATGCCGGTTTGCCTTTGGCCGCGTCGTCATCTTTCTGACTACCTTTGCCCCGCTCCATCGACAAAATCATCGCGCCGACAGCGACGCCCACCACCAACACTGCGGCAATCGCAGCCAACGATGAGCGTCCGTGATAGTTGCCGATACCTCGCATGGGCATGCCTGTTCCTTCTTGCTTTTTATTTCGCATTATCTGTCATCAGGTCGCCGATCAGACTTTCCAGCTCAGCCTGCGCACGATGAACATTCGCAAGTGCAATCAGATACTGCGATTTCGCGGCGATCAGCGTGCGCTGCGCATCCAGTACCTCCAAAAAGCTGAACTTGCCGTTTTCAAACCCGATGGTGGCGGCTTCGTAGGTACTAAGCGCGCCCGGTAGCACTTCGAGGCGGAGTAAATCAGCGTCGCGCCGACGCGCACTAACATTTTCCAGCGCCTGTAAGGCAGTCGCTGACAAGGTCGTTTGTGTCGCTTGTAATTCCTCGGCGGCTTTATCCTCACGCCGCAGCGCTTCCTGCAAGTTACCTTGGTTGCGATTAAAAATCGGTAGCGGTACTTTCAGCGCAACCAAGGCTTGTTCGCCCGGCAAATCAAGACTGCGCTTGACGCCGACGCTGACCGTGAAATCCGGCACGCTGCGCGCCTGCTCTAATGCGACTAACGACTTTCTTCGTTCGAGCTCGCGCTGCGCACGACGAAGCTGCGGCGCACTCGCCAATCGATCGGCGATCACCTCGGCGGTAGGCAGGTCTGGTAGCTGCTCCACATCGCCACTCGCCTCGGTAAAGCCGGGCAGTGTGTTACCCCACAAGCTGGCAAGACGACGCCGGCTGTTACGTAGCTCGCTCTCGCTCTGGTTCAGTGTGACGCGCGCGCCAGCCTCTGCCACACGTGCACGGGTTTCCTCTACCGGCGAAATTTTTCCAGCGGTGACTCGTTTCGCTGCAATGTCGGTTGCACGCTGCGCTAGCCGCACGCTGTCTTCGGCAGTGGCTTTCAATTCTTGCGCAGCAAGCACATCAAAGAATGCCGCAATCACAGCGCTGCGCAGTCGTAGCTCAGCACTTCCTAAATCCGCCAGCGCCACCTCGCGTCCCAAGCCAGCGGCACGCACACGGGCTTCCAGTTTTCCGGCAGTTTCGAATGGCACACCCACTTGGGCGGTCGAGCTGCGACCAATACGACTCACATCGTCGGCTTGATAGATAAACTCCGGGTTAGGACGCAGCGAGCCCTGCAGCACCTGGCCATCGGTGGCGTTGACTTCGCGTCGTGCAGCGGCCAAGGTGGGATTATGTTCGATCGCGTAGCGAATCGCCTGATCCAAGCGTAAAGGCTCGGGTAGCTCGATGAATAATGGCGCTTGGGCCTGGGCAGACATGCATGACAGCGTCAGCGCAAGCGCAAGCGCTTTCCCCCATGTCACGCCAAGCTGGCTGCTAAAGCACATCCCCTATCCTCTCCTGCGCGGCACTGAAAGCAAGACCGCCGCGCGCGCCGCAGTTTATCAGCACGTGAGTGCTCACCAGATGCTTGAGGCAAGCGCTGGTGTGCAAGATCAAGCGCGCTGCCTGCGCCCGCGCAGTAGATGGTCACGGAACACCCTGGCAATCGGCGATAGTCGCTTGCCTTTGGGCGACACCACATGCCATTGCGAGTGCAGAGGAAAGCCCTGCACATCCAAAGCCACCACCTCATCTTTGCTGCGCCCGATCTCTAACGCATGGCGCGACAGCACCGCCACGCCAAGTCCCGCTGCAACCGCCTGACGTATCGCCTCATTACTACCCAGCTCCATTCGCAAGCTGGGTCGGAAGCTCTGCCCTGCAAATAGCTGCTCGGTCGCCATTCGCGTGCCCGAGCCGGACTCGCGCAAAATGAATCGCTCTGCACCCAACTTCTGCAACCGCAGCTTGCGCTTTTTGGCCAGCGGGTGCGCTGCCGCCGCGACAAGTAGCAGCGGGTTCGGCATGAACACATCATCCTCCAGCTCGATATCCGGCGGCGGCATCGACATGATGTACAAGTCGTCGAGGTTATCGCGCAGGCGCGCCACCACGCCATCGCGATTCAGCACCTGCAAAGAAATATCGATCTCCGGGTGCTGCTGACAAAATCCACCCAGCAGCCTCGGCATGAAGTACTGCGCCGTGTTGACCAGCGCCACCCGCAGCCGTCCGCGTGTCAGCCCGCGCATAGCGTCGAATTTTTGCCTTAGCGCTTCCCATTCGCCGGCAATAGTGCGCGCGGTCTCCGCCAATTCCCGACCTGCTTCGGTCAGAAACACGCGCTTGCCCACCACCTCATACACCGGCATACCGATCGATTGCGTGATCTCTTTCAGCTGCATCGACGCGGTCGGCTGCGTCACATGCAGCGCCCTCGCCGCCGCGCTGACGCTGCCGGTGTCGGCCAGCGCCAGGAATAGTCGCAGCTGCCGGAATGTCAGATTCATAGAGTTTTACTGATACATATCTTGGACAAATCGATTTTACCTAATCAGCCAAGGAAATTACCATTGCGCGCAATTTCCAGGAGCCCCTCGTGCAAAACCTTCTCGACCCCGCTATTTTGTTCTTCGCTTTTGGCCTGTTGGCCGGTTTGCTGCGCTCCAATCTCGAAGTGCCGCCACAGATCGCGAAATTCCTGTCGCTCTACCTGCTGATGGCGCTTGGCCTTAAAGGTGGTTTTGCTTTGTCTGAATCCGGGCTGACTGCCGGCATCATGGCCAGTTTACTGGCGGCGGTGCTGATGGCGTTTATTGTGCCGGTGATTGGCTACAGTCTGCTGCGTCGTTTCGTGCCGCCATTCGACGCGGCGGCGGTCGCTGCGGCCTATGGCTCTGTCAGCGCAGTTACTTTTGTGACTGCCATGCAGTATGTCGAGTCACAGCAAATTCCTGTAGGTGGGCAAATGGCCGTGGCGATGGTGCTAATGGAATCGCCCGCCATTATTGTTGCGGTGGTGTTAGCGAATATTTTGCGTCGGCAGCATGCCGCCGGCGCGCAAGGCGTGCGGGTCACAGCATCAGGTTCACTGGTGGTGACCGATGAGGGCCACAGCGCATCGATCAAGGCGATCCTGCATGAGTCACTGACCAACGGCACCCACTTGCTACTACTGGCCTCGCTTGCGATTGGCTTCATCAGTGGGGACGCGGGCAAGGCCATGATGAAACCGTTTTCTGCTGACCTGTTCAAGGGCATGCTGGCTTTCTTTTTACTGGACATGGGCTTGTCGGTGGCGAGAAGCCTGCCGGATATCAAAGGCAAAGCACCGGTGCTGGTGCTGTATGCCGCAGTCTCGCCATTTGTGCATGCCGCGCTTGCCTTGGTATTGGCCAAAGCGCTTGGTCTGCCGCTCGGTGATACCGCATTGTTGATGGTGCTATCCGCCAGCGCTTCGTACATTGTGGTGCCGGCAGTACTGCGCTACGCGATACCAGAGGCTAATCCCGCGGTCTACCTGGCGCTGCCGATCGGGATTACCTTCCCGATCAACCTGTTGATCGGCGTACCGCTGTACACCACAGTTGCATCGTTATCTATTTGGTAACTGTACTGAATTGTTACTGATCGTTTCGCTGGTTTTTTTAGCGGCGGCAATCCCGTATAAAGGGGCCATGTCTAGTGGCCAAGGAGCCGGTATGACCCCGCAAGAGAAACAGCAACTCGATGAATTTCTGGTGCAGTTAACGCACGTTGGCTATGTCGATAAAGACCCGCAAGCAGCCGAGGCTATCGCCGCTGCTTTCTCGCAGCAGCCCGACGCACCCTATCTCACCGTGCAGCGCTGCGTGCTGCTGAACGAGGCGCTAATAGAAGCGCACACGCGCATCGCTGAACTCGAAGCGCGCGAGGCATCGGCATCGGCACCACGCTTGGCAGCTGCGTTCAATGCACCCGCTCATGGCTGGCTTGCGAGTGCCGCATTACACGCCAAGATGTGGCGCGGCCTGACCCGCAGCTTTGCGCGGGCCAGTTAGCAATTACGGTCCAAAACGGCAAGACACCTTGCCGAGAGCACCAAAGTCTGCCTCAACAACATCGCCTGGCTGAATCGCCACGGGTACCCGACAAGTACCGGTGGTCACCACCTGACCAGGCTCGCAGTTGATTCCAAGCGCTGACAGTTCATTCACTAACCAAGTGAGTGCTAAGCGTGGATCGCCCAACACGTTTCTGCCGAACCCAGACTCAACGCGCTCGCCATTTAAGCGGACTATCACGGCTTGATTCACGTAGTCGAAGTCTCGCCAATCGTCTGCGCCTGGCCCGAGCACAAATAAATTAGCGCACGCATTATCAGCAATCAGCTGCGCCTCGCCCGCTTTTACAAAATCGTTGTAGCGTGAATCAGGCACCTCAATCGAGGGATGCACGCAAGCGACTACATCTAGTACCTCGTCGACCGAGTAATCTGAATCACTTGGCGGTAGCGTGCGTGCAAAACAAAACGCGAACTCAATCTCGGCCACACGCATCAAGTTGTTGTACAGCGTGACACTGGCGCCATCGCGCAAAACACGATCGTTGTACAGACGCCCTGCAAGTGGCCCGTTAACGGCGATATGACGCTGCCCTTCAACGCTGGTGGCTGCGATTTTCCAGCCGAATAAAGCATGCTGCTGGCTCTGCCCGACGGCCTGCTGCACTGCGTAGCCTTCAGCACGTGAACTCGGACGAAAGTCATCGGGTAAGCCGTCACAGCGCGTGCGCTGCTGCCACAGCGCGAGCAAGGCGGCGGCGGCTTGATTAATTTGTACTGCGCTGTACATGCGAAATCTCGGTCATGGTTTGACGGTGTCAGAGGAAGTGTCAGGCGAAGTGTCAGGCGAAGTGTAAGGTGAAGTATCAAGCGAAGCGCCAGACGAATAAGCGCCAGAAGAAGTACCAGCGCGAAATCAAGAAGCCGGCATACGGCGCACCAGGAGTAATGCCAACAAGCTGATCATCGCCATGCCTGACAAGTAGTAGCCCACGAAGGGCAGACCATAGTGGGTGGCCAGCCATGTCGCGATATACGGCGCACCCGAAGCACCCAGAATACCCGCCAGATTAAATGCAAGCGAGGCACCGGTGTAACGCACCTCGACCGGAAACAAACTCGACATCAACGCCCCTAGCGGACCAAAACTTGCCCCCATCAGCGCCATACCAACCGACAGCACAATCACAGTAGAAACACTACCTGCTTGCAGCATCGGGCCGAGCAGCAAACCAAGACAAATCATACCCACCGTACCAATTAATAAGCCAGCAGTACGGCCGCGCTGATCAGAAAACTTTGCAGAAAGCGGAATGCAAATCGCGAAAAACACGGTCGCGATTAATTGCAGTACCAAAAACTCTTGCCGCGTATAGCCCAGGGAGCGCGTTGCCCAGCTGAGCGTAAACACGGTCATTAAATAGAACAGCACGAACTGCCCCATGCCCGTCAGGCTGCCGAGGATCAAAGCACGCGGGTAACGGGTCACCACATCGAAAATAGGTACTCTGACGCGCTCTTGCCGCGCGAGTACCGTACGAAACTCAGGTGTTTCGGCGATATTCAACCGCACATATAAACCCACTAGTACCAGCAGCGCACTCGCAACAAAAGGAATACGCCAACCCCAATCCAGAAAATCTGCTTCGGGTAGCTGCGTTGTGAGCAATAGAAATACCGAGCCCGATAAAAAGAAACCGATCGGCCCGCCAAGCTGCGGAAACATGCCATACCACGCGCGACGTCCCGCTGGCGCGTTTTCAGTAGAGAGCAAAATAGCACCACCCCACTCACCACCCAGCCCTAATCCCTGCCCAAAGCGAAGCACCGCCAGCATGATCGGCGCTGCGATACCAATCGATGCGTACGACGGCAGCAAGCCGATCAGTACGGTCGATAAACCCATAGTAAGTAAAGAGGCGACCAGCGTCGCTTTGCGACCGACCCGGTCACCAAAATGACCGAATAGCGCCGAACCCACCGGGCGCGCAACAAAAGCGAGACCAAAGGTGGCCAATGATTGCAGCGTGGCGAGCGTGCCATCGGATGACGGGAAAAACAGCGTCGGAAACACCAGTACAGCAGCGGTGCCAAAAATATAAAAATCAAAATACTCGATGGTGGTACCGATCAGGCTCGCGAAAAGCACCCGCGCAGGTGAGTTCGCTGGCTGCGCGGTAAGCTGCGCAGCAGATTCGGCATTCCCGTCAGGCTGATTATTTGCGGGTGGCTCTTGCATCGTTGTGTATTCGAATTCTTTTTATCGAATGCTGACCATTCAGTATTAATCGCCAATATTCGCGATTATTTTTTATGCTTGTTATGCCGGTGATATCTTTACGCCTGCGATTGAACTATAAACCCGAGGCACCTGGTAGTGTGCATCGTTGATAATGCCAGCCGAGTCCGACAGCGTCAATGTCGATAGCGACAGCCTGGATCCAAGAATTTCATTCAATCATACGGAGACCATCATGCGGCTACTCGCCGGATTTACAGAGCAAATCATCCGCACCAGTGGCGCCAGGATCAAGGTCGCCTACGCCGGACACGGCGAACCGGTACTGCTGCTGCACGGCTACCCGCAAACCATGGCGTGCTGGCATGAGATCGCGCCCAAGCTGGCAAAGCATTACACCGTTGTCTGCGCTGACCTGCGCGGCTACGGCGGCTCATCAAAACCCAAAGGCTTGCCGGACCACTCCAACTACGCCAAGCGCGCAATGGCGCAAGATATGGTCGAGGTGATGAAAAAGCTGGGGCATCACCGATTTCATCTGGTTGGGCATGACCGGGGCGGTCGCGTGGCGCATCGGCTTGCCAAAGACCATGGCGCGTACGTGCAAACACTGACGGTACTCGACATTTCACCCACCCTGAAAATGTTCGAAAGCACCGACATGCGCTTTGCCACCGCTTACTATCACTGGTTCCAGATGCTGCAGCCGCCACCGATTCCTGAGCGGATGCTGCAGGGTATTGTGCCGTTTAATATCCTCGGCATGATTGGTACGGCTAAACCGGATTTATCCGCCTTCTCGAAAGCGGCACTGCGCGAATATGTCAAAGCGTTTAGCAACCCCAAAGCGGTACACGCGAGTTGCGAGGATTATCGTGCGGCTGGCACGATTGATCTGGAACACGACCGCAAAGACAAACGCCATAAATTGAAAATACCACTGCTCGCCCTGTGGGGGAAGCGTGGCGTGATTCATCGATTATTTAATTGCCTTGCCGACTGGCGAGAAGTAGCGACAAATGTGCGAGGCAAGGCGCTCAATTGCGGCCATTTCATCCCGGAAGAAAAACCTGCCGAGACCTTACGTGAAATCCGCCAGTTTTTTGCGCAGCACCCGATCACCCGTCGCTAAGCATTTAATACCTCAATGCTCACCACACTGATCGTTTGCCTTGCCAACTGCGGCCCGGCTACTACCGCCGCCGACGAAATCGGCAAGGTCGCTGGCGGGTATTTGGAGACCTGCCACGAGCTACACTACCTCAGGCGCAGCTACTGCCCCGAGCTGCAAGCGCCAGTCTTACTCCAATGCGTCAATGATATTGAGCGCGAGCTACCGCATAAATTCCGTGCTGAGTTTCGTAGGGGCAGAGCCGTGCTGGAACAACGTTTTTTAAATGAACTGCCTGTTCAAGCTGAAGGCCGGTTCGCGCTTCAGCTACGCGGCGCCAGCGGAGATACTGCTTTGGCGTGCTACAACAGCGCGAATGAACTTAGTCACCGACGGATCAACCTGATGCGACAGCTAAAAATCTTCAGCAATAATCCTTGAGTTAGTTTGCAGCTGCGGCTTTGGCGATACTTTGTAGCTGCGGTTTCTGGCCTTCCTTGCGCGCCGAGCTATCCATCATCAAGTAATTCTTCTCATGATTCTCAGCCACCAGTGATAAATACCGCATGCATGAGATACGCAAGAATGACGATAAATTCTCGACCTTGCCCTGCCGCTCGACGATTTCTTCGTAGAGTTTGCAGATCAGCTGATTAGTGGTCATCTTATCCTTGGCCGCTATACGCGCCAGAATATCCCAGCACAGATTTTCCAGCCGTATGCTGGTGACCATGCCATGAATACGCACCGAGCGTGTACGCTGCTCATAATGAATCGGGTCAGCGCTGGTGTAGATATCACACATCTCATCTCTCCTGCTAATCGGTTGGGCACTAGCACGTCAACCTTGCTCAGCCTGTGCCAACTGTATCTTTTCACTGATTCAGTTAGCATAATTTTCTGGTTACCTTCGTCATGAAAAAAAGCCGCTCCCGACGGGGAAGCGGCTCTGTGCGAGGGCATCTGAGAAATACCCTAGCGACTCGACGATCAGATCGTACGGCTACGCAGACCCTTGGCAATGAACTCGGCCTGACGAATCGCCAATGCGACGATAGTCAGTGTTGGGTTCTCTGCTGCACCAGTGGTGAACTGCGAACCATCGGAGACGAACAGGTTCTTGATGTCGTGCGTCTGACCGTGCTTATTCACCACGCCATCACGCGCCTTGGCACTCATACGGTTGGTACCGAGGTTGTGCGTGGAGGGGTACGGCGGCGTGAAAATCACACGCTTGGCACCTACCGACTCGTAGAGCGCCTTACCTTGCTGGAAGCCGTGGTTACGCATCGCGACATCATTACCGTGATCACTAAAGTGCACGTTCGGGATCGGCAGCCCAAACTGATCTTTTTCAGTCGCGTGCAGTGTGACGCGGTTAGACTCTTGTGGCATATCTTCCCCCACCAGCCACATACCCGCCGTGTTGTCATACGCATCCATCGCGTTCGAGAAATCACGGCCCCAGTCACCCGGGTTCAAGAATGCTGCCAAGAATGCTGGGCCGAGCGACAGTGTTTCCATTTCATACCCGCCAACAAAACCACGTTTTGGATCAAAACGCGATTCGTCTTTTACAATGCCCGCCATGGTCGTGCCACGAAACATATGAACCGGATTATCAAAGATCGCATAAACCGACCCAGTCATGTGGCGCATATAGTTTTTCCCGACCTGGCCCGATGAGTTCGCCAACCCATTAGGGAACATGGTGGATGCCGAGTTCAGCAGCAGACGTGGCGATTCGATCGAATTACCTGCCACGCAAACTACCTTCGCCTTTTGGAAGTAGCGGTTGCCCTGGGAATCACCGTACAGCACGCCGGTGGCGCGGCCCTTAGCATCATGCTCGATCTTCAGCACCTGGGCACCCGAGCGAACCTCGAGGTGACCGGTTGCCTCACCTTTAGGAATCTCGGTATACAGCGTTGACCATTTCGCACCCGACTTGCAACCCTGGAAGCAGAAGCCAATCTGCTGGCAAGAAGCACGGCCATCACGCGGCTGCGAGTTGATCGACATATTACCGGTATGAAAGTCTTTGTAGCCCATCTTCTTTGCACCCGCTGCCAGCACCTTATAGTTGTTGTTACCGGGCAGACGAGGAATGCCATTAGTACCTGTTGTGCCCATCTTGAACTCGGCGCGTGCGTAATACGGGTTCATGTCGTCCAACGTGATCGGCCAGTCGAGCAAGTTGGCGCCGCCTACATTGCCATACACAGTGCGGACCTTGAACTCGTGCTTTTGGAAGCGCAGCGAAGCGCCTGCCCAGTGAGTGGTCGAGCCGCCCACGGCCTTCACGATCCACGAGGGGAGATTAGGGAAATCGTTCGATACACGCCATGTGCCGGAGGTGGTGCGCTTGTCCAGCCAAGAGATCTTGCTGAACATCGGCCATTCATCGTTTGAGAAGTCGTTGATCTCGTGACGGCCGCCGGCCTCAAGAATCACGACATCAATACCTTTTTGCGCCAACTCGTTACCGAGCGTGCCGCCGCCCGCACCCGAACCCACAATCACTACCACCTCGTCGTCGAGGCTGAACTTTTTGCTCATGGTTGTCTCCTGTATGCCTGATAGTCGTTGTTGTGTGGGTATGGATCAGAGGTTATCCATCCACGTTTGATCGGCAAAGCCACGGTTGATGTAACCACCGTACTGCGCAGACGGGCCTTGATAACCAAGGATGGTCCAAACCGCAGGTTGGTTATAAAGGCTCACCACCAGGTCGCCACGCAGCTTGCCGAAGAACGGGTCTTTGGCTTTTGCCATATCCGTCAAAATTCGGGCGCGATCGACCTCAGCCGCGACATCGACATAGACTTTGCCGTAGCGCGCCTGAGCCTCGTTATTAACCTTCTCTACACCATCCAGCAGCAGTTGACGTAATTCGACATTACCCTGCACTTGCTCGGCATAGACGCCAACTGCGTTGGCGTACAGCTCATCATCGAAGCGATCGTGCGGAAAGATGTCGCGCGCGACTTTCACGATGGTTTTGAATGCATCGCTTCCAATCAACTCTTCGGCCATTGCCGCATTCGGCTTGAACATCATAGGCAAGCCACCAGCTGCGGTGGCTACCGTGCCTGCGGTCGCAATCTTGAAAAACTTACGGCGCTTTGGTTCTGCGGGTGTGTACATGGTTGTCTCCTTGTCTTCTTGTGTATCAAGCCCTGCGCAGGGCTTTAATTTTTGACGCAATTACTTCGGGGTTACTGTTATCGATAGTGCCCTCCCCGCTGCAGTACTTCTATCTTGTAGCCGTCGGGGTCTTGAACGAAGAAGAAGCGCGCGAGTAACTCATCGCCACGCTTGAACTCTTTGATCGGTAGCGGGCTGTAGCCCAGTTGCTCGAGCTTGCCCTGCATAGGCTCGAGCTCTTCAACTACAAACGCGTAATGACCATAGCCGTCACCGTGCGTATAAGGCTCTGTGCGGCCCTTGTTGTGGGTCAGCTCGATCTCGAAGTCGTTTTCGGGGTTACGCAGATAAATCAGCGAGAAGTCATCGAAGTCGAGTCGGTGGCTAATAGAAAATCCAAAGCCAT